>Ga0116157_10004261_pt1 | contig 13402 bp, 6 predicted proteins | sample AD_UKC048_MetaG_FD_89882 | JGI IMG/M metagenome (GOLD analysis project Ga0116157, IMG submission 89882) | Active sludge microbial communities of municipal wastewater-treating anaerobic digesters from USA - AD_UKC048_MetaG | ecosystem: Engineered > Bioreactor > Anaerobic > Digestate | place: USA...
ACCCGTGGGCAAACCCTTTTGGCGCAGGGCAATCTGCAAAAGGCGCTCGATTTGTTGCATCCACTGGTGCGGGACAACGGTACTGCTAGTTTGGCCATGCGGGATGAAGCCACCCGTTTACGGGATCAGGCATTTGCTGATTTGTTGGATCAAAAACTGCGCGAGGTAGAACGCATTTACGACCAACAGGCCAAGTACGAAGCACTGAAAGGGTTTCGCCAGTACATGAGCACCTATCCATTACCCGTTCCTGCGGCACTACAAACCCGCTTTAAAAACCTGGCCAAAGAATCCTGCCTGGAAGAAAGAGAAGCTTACGAGACGGGAAAAAAAGAAGCAGAACAATTGATCACCCAGCGCAAATTTGCCCTGGCCTACACTGCTTACCAAAAAATCTACGCGGTATGTCAGGCTGCGGCTTACTGCGATTTGGACATTTACTCCATCAACGAAGCTTTGCGCAAGTATGAGGCTCCGCGAGATTTTGAGCTGGCTCAGGTCGAATTCCAAAAACTGGAGAACAGCAAAAACTGGGAGGCTTTTGAGCGCCACTACCGCAAAATGGAGCGGGATTTTGAAACCCATTCCCTGGCCAACTTCGGTTTCAAACACCTGTCGCTGGAACAGTTTTTACGCGATCCCAAAAATTTTGCTTTTGCCGAGTACTATGTGGACCACAATTGTCTGTTTACCGACCAAATGCCTTTGATCAGTGAAATCCTCAATGCGCATTATGGTACTTCGGGTTTGGCCGCGGAAAGTTCACGCGCTTTGGCCTACAAAATGGCCGATCGGTTTCATGAATCCAACCCCGGCTCCAGCCTGAAAGATGCCCAAAAATTCTTCACCATCAGCGGCAAAGCTGCGAAGGGGTTTAAGAAATCTTTGAAAACGCGGTGGAAAACGTATTAGCCATCAGCAGTCAGCAATGAGCTATCAGCTGACTGCTCACTGCTGATGGCTGATAGCTTTTTTTTCTCCTTGTTAAAATAATTTTAAGAAATCAGCATTCATATAGTACTTCGATTTAAACCAGCTTGATTTGGTCTCTTGGGTCCACAGGGCTGCATTTGGCGAAGTTGGTTTTGCTTGGAATGGTTTTTGCCCTTTATCAGCTAATTACACGTATGGTTTTCCTTTATCTTTCACGAAGTCTGTAATTTTGCGTGGAAATAATTCAAATACGTAAAAAAAAGATATTTTTGGGGCTGAAAATTATTTAACAACCAAGCAAAGGGAATTTTGGTATTTTTGGCCATCTCAAAAACTCGTCCCATGACCAGAGTATGTTTACTTGTCATTTTTTTATTGACGACCGCTGTTTCTTTCGCTCAACAGCTCTCCCTATTCACCCAATATCGTGAAAATCAGACGATAATCAACCCGGCAGCGGTTGAGTCTGATTTCCTGGCATACGGTAACAACATTACCGTAGGGGCTTCTTATCGAAGCCAATGGTCTGGATTTGGTGGAGCAGCTCCCAAAACGCAGGTTCTGCGTGCATCCTGGATCAATGCAAGTGGTAGTGGGGTAGCACCGATGTTCGGCGGTCAAGTGATCAACGACCAAACGGGACCGACCGGTTTTACCGGGTTCTATGGTCGAATTGCTGGCGTGTTAACCGAAGATCCTGAATACGGAGGCTTTTCCATCGGTTTGAGTGCTGGCATGGTTCAGTACCGCATCCGCTCTTCCGAAATCAAACTACGTGATGAAAACGATGCACTTGCCGGGGTAGACCAGGGGCAAATGTTTCCCGACATTGGTGTAGGAATGTTCTTCTACAAAGCAGTAGGTGGCCGATTCGCCGACGACTACTTCTACGCAGGGTTATCTGTGCCACAAGCCTTTGGCTTAGACCTCACCTTTACCAACGAACAGGGCGAATTTTTCACCAAACGTGTTCAGCACTTTTATGGTCAAGTAGGTTACTACAAGTTTTTCCGCAACGATGGCTTTCTCGAACCTTCGATGTGGGTGAAATATACGCCCAACGCACCCGTAAACGTAGATGTCAACTTGCGTTACCAGTTGCCAACAGCGCTCTGGATTGGTGCGGGAGGCTCGTCGGCAGGCGCAGTACACCTGGAAACAGGGTTTGTCCTGGGTGAAAACGCCGGGCTGAGTAACACCTTCCGCCTTGGTTACGGTTTCGATTACAACTTCAGTACGTTCGGCCCTTCAACCGGGGGGACCCACGAATTGAACCTGACCTTATCATTCCAAAATTGATCGCTCAGTTCATTTCCATGAATTGATAACAGACTGGAAAATGGACATCATGTCCCAAATTCATTCTTCCATGAAAAAAATTCTTGCTCTGCTGGGTTTCATCCTGGCTGTTCAACTGACGGCCTGGGCTCAAGGGCCTTCTTTTAATTTCTCCTCCGCAGTAAAAAATACTGATGAAGAGGTTTGTATTAAAGTAACCGTCAAAGACTTTACGGACATCACGTCCTTAAAGTTTCCCATTTTTTGGGATAGTACTATTTTGGAATTTAAAGAAGTACGTCCAACCGCCGAGTTACCGGGTTTGGATGTATCCGATTTTGATCCCAGCCGATCCAAATCGGGGTTGTTGTTTTTGAACTGGTCTCCCGGAGCTTGTAACAGCACCAATTCCATTACAAAAAATGATGGTGTAACCATTTTTGAAGTTTGTTTCAAAGTCATTGGCAAATATGGACAAGCTTCCAGCGTTGGCCTAAGTGAAGACCGCGATTTTATTGGTGACATCGACCCCATCATCATTGGTCGTTTCAATGGTAGTGGAAATTGTGTGTCCATTGGTTACAATAGAGAATCTATCGTAGGCGATGTAGCAGTAGGTGTACGCCCCATCCGTCTTTTTGCCTCAGAGGCTTCCGGTAGCTCCGGAGAAATTGTATTCATCAACGTGAGAGTAAGCGGCTTCGACAAGTTGACGAGCTTTCAGTTCTCGATGAATTATGACACGACTTTACTCGAATTCAATAACGTACTGCCGCTCGAGAATTTAACCAACCTCTCTTCCAGTAGTTTCGGACGTCCCAATGATCCTGCCGGTAACATTGACAAAGGAAATTTAACCGTTTCTTGGTCTTTTGTGGAGTCACAGGGCATTACGCTCCCAGATAGTACGGCAATTTTCCAGGTATTTTTCAAAATCATTGGTCCTTGTGGCTCTGATGCGGCTTCAGTCGTTTTTTCAGATATACCAACTAAAAAAGAAGCCATCAATACGGTTCGGGAAGGGGAAATTATTCCCATTATTGGACAAACCACCTATGTCAACATTTCTCCTTGTGACCCGCCGGGTTTGAAGTTGGCCGTCAATTGTGGAGTACCTGTTCAGATCAACCAGGAGGTATGTGTAAAGATCAGCGCACCGGAAGGGATGTCGACCATTAATACCTTGAATTTCCTGACCGAATGGAATGCCAACACCTTGCAATTCGTCCAAATCAAAAATTTTAACAGCAAAATTCCTGGCTTTGCTGAATCTTTCTTCAACAAGGCCAACGTTGCTAATGGGGTATTGGGTTTGAATTGGGTGGCTCCGGGCTCAACTTCTGCAACTTTGAATCCAGGGGAAACCCTTTTTGAAGTGTGTTTCAAAGCAGTGGGGCTTAGTGGCACCCTCAGTCCCACCGATAGTATCCTGGAAGCACCGGTACAATTGAACCGCAATACTGCTGTCATTACCCGCAGGGGAAGTGTGCTCAACATCGGCCTGGCTCCGCGCAACTGCGAGGTACAAATCATCCAGCCAGCAGGGGTTCGCATTGTACTAAGTGCAGGAAATGGCAAGCCTGGCGATGAGATCTGTACGGATGTAACCGTTGGTAATTTCAAAGACGTAATCGACCTACAGTTTTCCCTAAGTTGGGAACCTGCCGATATTTCCTTCGCCGAAATCAAAAACCTGAATACCACCGCACTACCCGGTCTGAGTCTTGGTTCCAACTTTAGTTTGGTCGGAACCTCTGGTGGTGCATTGTCCTTTGATTATACTTCCGCAACTCCGAGAACTGTCCTCGATGGAACTGTAATTTTTCAGGTATGTTACGACATCACCGGGCAGTCCCCAGGTGAACTAGGTACTCAGGACAACTGCGACAACAACATTGAAGTGGTGGACTTGCCGCTGGAACGTCAAGCCATTTTGAGTACGTCTAATGGCAAAAACGTCGGGATTACTGGTGCACCAACCAATGTCTGTATCTTGAATCCAACTGGTTTTTTCCTTTTGATGGGCGAAAACAAAGGGTATTCTAAAGATACCGTTTGTGTGGACTTCAACGTAGAAAACTTTCAAAAGGTAACCTCTACTCAGTTCACCGTCAATTGGCCTACCGATTTGAAATTTGTTTCTGCAACTCCTTCCAGTGGTATTACTGGTCTGGTCTTAAATAACAGTTCTGCCCCAGTAGGTGTACTTACGGTTGATTTTAGTGACATGGCTGGCAAAACATTAATGGATTCATCTACCTTGTTCTCCATGTGCTTCGAACTGATCGGAGCAGTCAATGAGTGCCATAAAATCGACATCAACAATACCCCCAATCCATCCGTTACCACTTTAGATGGGGTGGGTAGTGTATTCCCCAAAGCGGGTGAAGTTTGTATCCAGGATACCATTTTGTTGGTAGATACCCTGATCACCATTGCTTCCTGTCCGGGACAACGCAACGGCACGATCGAAGTAAAAACGCAGGGAGGAACCGGAGACATCTTTTATCTGTGGGAGGCTCTGGATCAAAATGCTGGAACCGTTCCACTCCAGTTCACGTCAAAGGCCATCAACCTTCCGGCTGGACGGGTTCAACTGCGTACTTTTGATTCGCGCAAACCCAATCCAATTGTGCGCATTGATACGTTCATGATTGGTGAGAACAGCGTTGTACCTGACGTAGATGCGGGCAGAGATACCATTAAGGGCTGTATTGGCGCTTTGCGACTCAATGCAAAAGCTGGCCCTGGATCAAATTTGGTCTACAACTGGTCGGCACTAACCGGGTCAATTTCTGGGGGTACTGATCGGCTGTTTACCGTTGTTGATGAACCAGGCTCTTACGTCTTTACCGCTTTCGACAGAACGACGGGATGCGCAGGGAAAGATACCATCGAAGTCCGCAACGCAGCTACTCCAACCGCCGATGCCGGCAATGATATCCTCCTGGATTGCAAAGCCGATACGTTGCGATTGGATGGAAGCAGGTCTTCACAAGGTACTACCCTTAAATACAAGTGGAGTGGACCAGTAGGAACAACCATTGATCCAAGTGAAGTAAACATCATCAATCCAAAAATAAACGCTGCCGGTTTTTATACCCTGGAAGTTCGAGATACGGTAACCCGTTGCTCCGCAACAGATACCGTAGAAGTAAAAAGTTCTCAAACTCGCCCCAGTGCCAATGCTGGAGAGGACCTCTTATTGGGTTGTACCGGTGTGCCAGTCACACTGGATGCCACTAAATCGCAAAACAATTCTCCAGCAGTAATTTACGAATGGTTAGATGCCAGTAATGCCATCATCAGCCGTGCCCAGCGATTTGATGTCACTACGCTAGGGACTTACGTGCTGCGTATTGTAGACGAAGCCAATGGCTGTTTGGACATAGATACAGTGCTCGTTAAGCCTAGCCCGGATTATCCAACGCTCATCGGCTCAAAAGATGTAGATATTTCCTGCAAAACGGATAAACCCGTATTGACCACCACCGTAAATAATGCAGCTTCGTTCAAAGCCAAATGGATCAGTACGGATGGAGGGCAATTTGAAGCAGGCACGGATACGATTCCAAGCGCAATTGTTACCGCAGCCGGGACTTATATTCTGACGGTGACCAATACGCTAAGCAGTTGTGTTTCTACTGACACCGTTGTGGTTAAAGTCAATAAAACCACCCCAACAGTTGATGCTGGATCAGGTGGAAGTCTGACTTGTACGGTGCCAAGCCTTTCCCTCAGCAGTACGGCAGGAGGTAGCCAGAATATGACGTTCACCTGGACCAGAGGTGGTCAAGTGGTGGCCACTGACTCTACCACGATCCGGGTTACAACGGCGGGAACTTACATCTTTACCGCTCGTGATACCCTCAGCGGTTGTGCTGGAATCGACTCGGTGGTGGTTGCTCAAGATGCAAATCTGCCCCAAGTCGCGATCCCCAATGTGGCCAAAATCAATTGCAGCAAACCAAACATCACGTTAACCGGAAATGTAACTCCGGCGAATACAAACTATACTTATGCCTGGACAACCAGTAATGGAACCATTGTCAGTGGAGGCAATACCATCAGCTCTAGTGTAAGCAAGGCTGGTGCGTACACTTTAAAAGTGACCAACACGACTACAGGCTGTATTGGTGAAGGTTTGGCACAGGTACTTACAGATACAACTGCTCCGCTTGCAAAAGCCGGCGCAGACCAAGTCTTAAGTTGCAAATCTGATACCCTTACCTTGAATGGAACAGGCTCTGGAACTGGTGCCAAAATCACCTACACCTGGTCTGCCCAAGGAGGTGGCTCAACGCCTTCTCCCGTCAACGCGCTCCAAACCAAAATCAGCCAGGCCGGGATTTACATCCTTACCGTTAGAGATACCTCTAATGGCTGTTTCCGGGTGGACAGTGTACGGATTACTTCTGATAAAGCGGCGCCTACCGCATCCATTGCTCAGGCTCCAGCGATCACTTGTAAAACCCCTGCGGTGAAAGTGACTGCCACAGGTTCTCAGGGCAACCAGTTCCAGATCAGCTGGAAAGGGCCTAATGGTCAAGCCGTTGCTCCTGGTGCCAATCCTTTAGAGATCAATGCTACCCAAAGTGGAGTTTACGAACTCACTATTTTGAATACCCAGAATAGCTGTTCAACCGTAGCCACAACCAGCATTGCCGATAATTCACAGAAGCCAGCCGTTCAAGCAGTAACCCCCGTACCGATTGCCTGTGCTGGTGTTACCGTTTCTCTGAATGGTGCGGGTTCATCTACCGGAGCAGGCATTACCTACAAATGGACGGTAGGCACAGGTAATGGTACCATTACCTCCGACAATACCCTGAATCCACAGGTAAATGCCCCCGGCACTTACAAACTGGTGGTCAGCAATACCGAAAATGGTTGTACCAGTGAGTCAACTGTAACGGTAGCGCTCGACAACTCCCTCGCTCGGGCAACTGCAGGTAGAGATACTTCTACTTGCAACGATGAAGCTCCACTGATTGGGAACCTTCCTTCTGGTACCACTGGCCAATGGACGAGTGCAGCGGGCATTACCATTGAAATGCCTGGCATTGCCAGTACCATGGCTTTAGGCCTGAAAGAAGGAGAGAACCGTTTCATTTGGTCGCTCTCAACTGCCAATTGTGCCAACTACAGCCGCGATACGCTCAGAATTGTACGTGAAACGGCGCCCATTGCAGCCAACGACCGTCTGGACAACTTTACCGCTAGCGCAACGATGCCAACCACCACCATCAATGTCGTCTCCAATGACCAAAAAATCAGCTCTACTGCCGGTTTTGTGGTTACGGTTGCCAAAGACCCAAGCTTGGGTCTCATTGATGCCATCAACGGTGGAAACATTGTATATCGCGGGTTGCCTGGTCGTTCAGGTACTGATGCATTCACGTATCAGGTCTGCAATAAAATTTGCGTTGATCTTTGTGATTCCGCTTCGGTAAGAATCCAGGTTAAATCAGACAATACCTACCAGTACTCCGTACCAACAGGCATCACACCTAACGGAGATGGAGCCAATGATGAAATGCGTTTTGAAGTCTTGGAAGTTCAGCCTGAACAGTACAAAGACAACGAAATCGTCATCTTCAACCGCTGGGGCGATATTGTTTACCGCGCTAAACCTTACCTGAACAACTGGAAAGGAACCAACAGCACCGGACAAGATTTGCCGACCGGAACTTACTACTACATTTTGCGACTTGACATTCCCAATGGGGTCATCATCAAGGGTGACATTACCATTGTGAAATAAAGGATACTGTATTGATGATTGCAGCCCGCAAGAACATTCATTTGTTCTTGCGGGCTTTCTTTTTTTATACGAAGCCCAGTACTTTGGCTACTTCACTTTTGTAACTGCGCCCAATGGGCAGTTCTTGTCCATTGATTTCGACGTGATTGGGTGAAAAAGCCTGGATTTTGTTCAAGGCGACCAAGAAGGAACGGTGGATGCGCAAAAACTTTCCATCGGGCAGTTTTTGTTCCAAATAACTGATCTTTTGTTTGGTTACAATCCGACGTCCGCCCACATGAATGATCACATAATCTTTGAGACTTTCAATGTATTGAATGTCGTCCAGGGGGACTTTGATCATCTTTTTATCGGCCCGCACAATGATGCTGTCCGCCGTTTGCATGGGGAGCGAATCCTCATTGAGGGAAGGCATATTTGAAATGCCCGGCGCAATCATGATCGAAGTACCCAAACCCGAGCCTGGCGTTGTTTCACCAGCGGCACTAGCAGCCTGTTGGAACTGCGAATAGGCCTTACTCAATGCTTTTAAAAAACGACTAAACGGAATGGGTTTTAACAAATAGTCTACCGCGTCCATTTCAAACGCTTCGATGGCATAATCGCGATAAGCCGTGGTGAAGATGATTTTGGGGCGCTGTTGAAGGGTCTTTAAAAATTCAATTCCATCCAATTTGGGCATTTGGATGTCCAAAAACAACAAATCTACCGTTTGCTCCTGCATCAGGGCAAAGGCTTGCAGGGCGTTTTCGCAACGCCCGATCAATTCCAGTCCTTCAATGCGATGGATATAGGAACTCAAGACATCCAGTGCCAAAGGTTCGTCGTCAACAATTAGGCATCTAATTTTCATGTTTCACTGGCTTATAGGGACAATATACCCCACGCGGGATGACCAGGTGATTTTTGTCTCTTTCTTTTTTCGTCCTGCAGCGTTGCAAATGCTCGCCGTAGCATTGGCTATGTCTGCGCTTTGCGCCTTTCAGGTCAAAAAAATAAATTCGCCAAAATTTCACCTGCTCACCCCGCGTGGGGTATAGGTGTTAAACTGAATAGTGCTAAAGTCGCAAATTAATTATGCTCACTTTGATTCTTTTAGCATCAACCTCCGGGTTTGTGGAAGAAATTTCCCGATCGCCCAACAAGGATTCCGGGGTAGTATTGCGGGTGTCCGTCAACACGATCATCAGATCAGGGTTCATTTTTCCTCCATTCCAACTGCTGACTGCCCCACCATAGTCCCAACCGAAGCCCAAAAAAGTAATCGGCTTGCCGTTGATTTTTTCCAACTCGGCCAAGCTGGTGCCGATACTGATACCCTCTGCCGTTTTCCAATCCGTGCCTTCTTGACTGATTCGCAAAAATGCAGGTCGGTCTTTCACCAAACTGGAATCGTAATACACTTCCACTTCATTGCGGGTATCTCCAAAAATGACAAAGCCGGGTGCCAGTGCGCCTTCTCCCAGGTAAATATCCTGCCGTTTGACGTTTTGGGGCCCAAAAGTTTGCACCAGATCATTTTCCAAACTGTGTGCAGCGTACAAGGGCCCAATCCTTTTTCCAGGCACCAGCACGAAGTCACCTCCTGCTTTTTGACGCCCATCGCCAATTGCTTCCGCCTTGGGCGATTGCCCGGCAGGTTGACAAGCGCAACACAACATCAGCAGGAAAGCAGAAAGCAGGCTAATTTTCATCCATTTTTGGCGTTGAAGATGATAAAGTTCTAAATTTAGAAAAGTTTGGCTTTATGGAGAGGGAAATCTGGGCCAATAATTTTGGGTTGGACGGTAACATGTTAAATTTTGCATCGCTACCTTAATTTTTTTACGTTTACCCTGGAGCAACACCTACCCCTCATTCCAGCCTAAACCGCCAAATATCTCTTACATCGCCCATCGCATCATCAAATCCAAGGCCCCAATAACCCACATCATCAATGCTAAAACTAACGCCAACTGCCCGAAGTTGGGGGCTTGAAGCTACTGCTCGCCAACGATCCTTCTCTTTATCGTATTCCCACCAATCGTAGATGTAATACTTCGGATCGGCACCCTGACCTTTGCTCCCATTTCCGGCATAGATTTTATCTTTGAGGACAAAAATGCCCGCACCATACCGTGGAGTTCCCGGGCAATCGGCTAGTTGCTTCCATTTGTCTAGGGTGGGATCATATTCCCACCATTGTCGCCCTGGACTGAGCCCTGGGCCCGCCAAACCCAGGTAAGCTTTAGTGCCCAGGCCTATGCCCGCAGCAAAAGAGCAAGGGCCACCGGGAAAATCGGTTTTTCTCGTCCAGGCTTTGCTGAGTGGATCGTATTCCCACCAATCACTCAATTGCATTTGTACGCCCGACCCCGCCAGATGGGTCCAGCCTGTGCCCAGGTAAGCTTTGTTGCCCAGGGTGAGTACTGTAGCGCTGGTTCTTGCGGCCCCCGGAAAATCTGGCAAATGCGTCCAGGCGTTCTGTGCAGGGTCGTACTCCCAAAAGTCATTCAGGTCGCCCGTGGAGTCATAGCCGCCGAGCACGTAGCCTTTGCCTAGCAGGGAGAACCCCAAGGCTTGCAAACGCCCGCGAGGCAAATCCGCTATTTTTATCCATTGGTTTGTGGAAGGGGTGTAAGCATAAAAATCCTTTGCCCAAAGGGTACCTGCACCAATAAAGGCTATATCGTTTAGTACAAAGGCGACACTGCCGGGGTGGGAAACATCTGGAAAGTCCGTTACATTTTCCCATACCCCAAGCGGCAGTTGTACTTCCTTTTCCTTTTTGGAACAACTGTACAATGCAGTCAAGCCGAGCAATAAACAAAACATACAGCGACCCATAGGCAAAGGATTATTTATTACTTCAACGCCTTCAAATACGCCACACTCTTCGGCACATTGATCATTTCATAATTGCTTTCATCTTCGATGAAACAATGTTTCACCCCGCCTTTTTTAGCCGCTTTGAGGATAGCCGGGAAATTGGCCTGGCCCGTCCCTAGCACCACATCATTTTCAGCGGGCGTATGTCCGGTATTGTCACCTACCACGCCTTTTCTCAGGTCTTTCAAGTGCAACATTTTCCAACGGCCCTTGTATTTTTTCAACAAAGCAACCGGATCGCCGCCACCGTGCAGGGTCCACAGTACGTCCATTTCAAAGGAGACGTATTCAGGATTGGTGTTTTTGATGATGTAGTCCATCAAGGTGCCATCTTCGTAAGGACGGAATTCGTAGCCATGGTCGTGGTAACAAAGCGTGATGCCATTTTCTTTCAGCACTTTGCCCGCTTTGTTGAAGTCTTCCACCGCTTTTTTGGCCTCAACGATGGTGAAGTCATTGCCTTTGTGAGGAATCCAGGCGCACATCACATAGGAAGCGCCGAGAATTTTAGCGGTTTTGACCACTTCCATTGGGTCTTTCACCAATTGTTCGTAACCCGCGCCAGTGGAAGGGATTTTGATGCCCCGGTCATCACAGGCTTTGCGGAAGTCTTCAGGGCTCATGCCCCTGGGAGCACCCCCTTCAATTTCGGTAAAACCAAACATTTTGATGGTGTCCAACGCCTTCATGGCATGAAGTGGGAAGCTGCGGCGGAAGGTGTAGGTTTGTACCCCTAATGGAAAGCCGTAGATGGATTTTTGCGCCTGGATTTCGCCTAAGCACAGAATGGTCAGTAGTAGAAAAAGGTATTTTTGCATGGTATAAAAGTTGAGAAGTTGAAGGGTTGAGAAGTTGAGGAGTTGAGGCTGCCGCAGCGACCTATACAAGTCGCTGCGGCAGCCTCAACTCCTCAACTTCTCAACCCTTCAACTCAATTTACAGATTGCGTTTTTTAAATTCACCCGCCGCGTAATTCGCGGCCCGAGCCGTAATGGCCATGTAAGTTAAAGATGGATTCTGCGTGCCGGTGGAAGTCATACAAGCCCCATCGCTTACAAAGACGTTTTTGCAGCCGTGTACCTGATTCCATTGGTTCAAAATGGAGGTTTTTGGGTCTTTCCCCATTCGGGCCCCGCCCATTTCGAGGATGTCGGAACCTGGATTGGACTTGGTGTCGTTGGCGTTGATGTTTTTGAAGCCCGCTCTGCTGAACATTTCCTCCACTTGCTCCTGAAAATCCTTCACCATTTTGTCGTCGTTTTCAGTCCAGGCTACGGAGGTGATCAGTTGTGGGATGCCGTATTTGTCCTTGAGCTCGGTATGTAGACGCAGGTGATTGGACTCAATGGGCACACACTCGCCTTGCATCCAGGCGCTCACATTCCAATTGCCAAGGGTAGGATGGGTCAATTGCTGCTTCAGGTCTTCTCCGATGCCATCCCGGTTGGTGTTCATGCCACGGCCAGCTCCAATCCCGATGGAGTATCCCCGCAGGAAATCCGTTTCTTGTTTGACCACATTGCGGAAACGGGGGATGTAGCCATTGCTGGGGTTCTTGCCGGAAGTGGTTTTGTCCAGGAAGCCTTCTACCTGGGCATTGGCTTTGCCACGGTAGTTGTGGCAGGTGAAATATTTGCCCAGCAGGCCATTGTCGTTGCCCAGGCCGGTCGGGAAACGCTCCGAAATGGAGTTGAGCAGAATCATATTGCTGTTGACCGCTCCGGCATTCACAAAAATGACTTTGGCGTAGTACTCGATCATTTCTTTGGAATGGGCATCCACAATCCGCACCCCGCTGGCCTTGCCTTTTTTTTCATCATAAATGATCGAATGCACCACGGAATCGGGTCGCAGGGTCATTTTTCCCGTTTTGGCCGCCCAGGGTAGGGTAGAGGCATTGGCACTGAAATAACCGCCAAAGGGGCAACCCCGGTTGCAGAGATTGCGGTGCTGACATTTGCCCCTTCCCTGCTGCAAATGAATGGGTTGGGGGCTGGTAATGTGCGCACAACGCCCCTGAATCAATTGTCGGTCGGTATAGTTTTTTGCCAGCACACCTTGTAAGTGCTGTTCCACACAATTCAGCTCAATGGGCGGTAAAAACTCTCCATCAGGCAAATGGGGCAAACCATCTTTGTTGCCTGAAATGCCCGCAAATTTCTCCACGTGGCTGTACCAGGGCGCAATATCCGCGTAGCGAATGGGCCAATCGATGGCATAACCATCCCGTGCAGGGCCTTCAAAATCAAAATCGCTCCAGCGCTGGGTTTGGCGCGCCCATAGCAGGGATTTGCCCCCCACGTGATAGCCACGGGTCCAGGTGAAGGGTTTTTCCTGCACAAAGGGTTGTTCATCGGCTTTGATGGCCCAATGTAGGGTTTCTTCCCGCAAAAAGCTGCGGCCATAGGCTTCCCGAACTGCTAGTGGCACCTGCCCCCGGTGTTCAAACTCCCAGGGATGTTTTGTAGCCGTGGGGTAATCTTCGATGTGTTTGACCTCGCGGCCCCGTTCGAGCACCAGAGTTTTGAGCCCATTTTCACACAGCTCTTTGGCTGCCCA
>Ga0116157_10004267_pt1 | contig 13395 bp, 15 predicted proteins | sample AD_UKC048_MetaG_FD_89882 | JGI IMG/M metagenome (GOLD analysis project Ga0116157, IMG submission 89882) | Active sludge microbial communities of municipal wastewater-treating anaerobic digesters from USA - AD_UKC048_MetaG | ecosystem: Engineered > Bioreactor > Anaerobic > Digestate | place: USA...
TGAATTCACTGTCGCGCGTAAAAAACGCAGGCAGCCACGGCGTCTGGTAGCCCACCACCGGCACGCCATGGGTTTCCAGATACTCCAGCGTCAACCGCAAATCGAGGATGGATTTGGCACCGGCGCAGACCACGGCCACCGGCGTCTGCGCCAGCTCCTGCAGATCAGCGGACACGTCAAAACTCTGCTGTGCGCCACGATGCACTCCGCCAATGCCCCCCGTGGCAAACACGCGGATGCCCGCCATGGCGGCGATGATCATGGTCGAAGCCACCGTGGTGGCGCCGGTTGCGCCCGAGGCCACGATGAACGGCAAGTCGCGGCGGCTGACCTTCACCACGCTGCGCCCGTTCTGGCCCAGCGTTTCAATTTCTGCGGTGGTGAGCCCGGCTTTCAGGCGGCCGTTGATGATGGCAATGGTGGCGGGCACGGCACCGTGCGCCCGCACCTCAGCCTCCACCTGCAAGGCCGTTGCCACGTTTTGTGGGTACGGCATGCCGTGCGAAATGATGGTGGACTCCAGCGCCACCACTGGGCGCCGCTGGGCGATGGCCTGGGCCACGTCGGGATGGATATCGAGGTAAGGATGGGTCATGGGGATAAAGATTCAGCGAATCAATTGTTCAACGGAAACGACAGACAGGCTGGGGTGATTGGCCAGAGCAGACGTGACGGTCAGCGCAGCGCAGCCCAGGGCAAACGGAATGGTGTCTGGCAGGGTCTGGTGATGCAGGAAGCCGTGGACCACACCGGCCATCAGCGCGTCTCCCGCCCCGGTGACGTTCACCACTTCAGCGGTTAGTGCGTCATGCCAACCGTTTCGCCAGTCGTGGTCTGACTCTTTTTCGCTCCAGTACACACCCCGCTCACCCAGACTCACGATGACTTGTTGCACGCCCTGTGCGTGCAACCAGCGCGCAGCCTGCACGATGGACTCATCGGTGTGCACTGGCGCGCCGCAAAGGGCCTGCGCCTCCAGCCGGTTCACCTTGAGCGTATGCACCTGGCCCAGCCACGGCAGGATGCGCTGGCATTTGAAGGCCGACACACCGTCCACAAAGACCGGCGTGGTCTGGCGCTGCGCAAACAGCCAGGCCAGTGCATCCGGCATCAGGTTGCAGTCCACCACCATCGCGGCCGCGTGGCGCACCCTGTCCGCATGCGGGGCCAGCCGCTCGGGCGTGATGCGCTCCAGAATGCGCATGTCGTTCACCGCCACCGCCATGTCGCCGTCCGGGCCGTGGAGGGACAAATAGGTGGAGGTCGATACCCCCGCCAGCACCCAGCAGCCCTGCACGTCCACGCCCGCTTTCTGGGTCGATTCCAGCAGGCTGCGGCCATACAAATCGTCGCCCACCGCAGTGATCAGGCGGGTGTCGTTGCCCAGACGCGCCAGGTTTTCGGCCACGTTGCGCGCCACGCCACCGGGTGCGCAGCGGATGTGCCCGGGGTTGGAGTCGCCCGCCACCAGCAGGCGCTCCGTCGCACCGGAAATATCCATGTTGGCGCCGCCCAGCACCAGCACAAACTGCTGGCTGGCCAGCACATAACCCTTGCCCAGGATGTGGCCCTTCTGGGTCAGATTCATGATGTGGCCCGCCACGGCGGGGCGGCTGATGCCCAGCCGGTCCGCCAGCGCCTGCTGGGCAATCAGCGGCTCATCGCGCAGGATGGCAAGAATTTGTTGTTCGCGTTCAGTCACAAACAAAAGTATAGTTTACAAACTTATGTTTGAAAACATGGCGAGAGAAATCACTCCCCTGGCACTATAAAATTTATAGCTGCTCACGCATATCCCACGCGGGCTAGAGGCCAATTTGATACCTGAAAACAGCCTTTTTTTACAACCCGGAAGCCCCAAAGAAACAGCTCAGGCTGGCCACCAGGGTCAGCCGAAAGCGCAGCGGCAACCAGCCTTCCAGGTGGTAGCGCCCATACAGCCGCCGGTCCACCGCGTAACAAAACAGCAGCAGCACACCCAGCACCACCAGCCCAGCCCACGGCGGCATGATGATGGCAATCCAGGCCAGCACAGCGGGAACGGTGCCCCACAGGTAAGGAAACAGGTCGCCGTCCTGGCCCTCGCGCATGGCCAGGCCCCAATGGATGCCACCCAGAAAACTGGTGATGGTGGCCGCGTAACCGGCCAGCGCCAGCATGACATACGGCAGCGCCGGGCGCTCCACCAGCCAGATCAGCGCTGCACCCAAAACAAACGGAATCACGCCCGCGTAACCCAGGCGCAAGGCCCAGGGCGGCGGGTTGGTCATGAACGGGGAAAACTGCAAAACAACTCTCCTGGCGGATGAAGCGCCGAGCGTATCACCCGCCAGCCCCGTTTAACAAGGTCACTCAATGGCCAGACGCTGGGCGCTGCCGCCCGTTTTTTTGGGCAGGGTCAACGTCAGAACGCCATTGTCGTATTTCGCTTTGGAACCGCCCTGATCAAAGTCCTGCGGCAACTGAAAGCTGCGCGAAACCGCCCCGTAGTAACGCTCAGTACGCAGGCTTTTTTCGTCTTTGTTCTGGGAATCCTGCTGCTTTACTTCGGCACGTACGGTCACCACGTTGCCCTCCAGCGACACGTGAATATCTTCCTTGTTGACGCCGGGCACCTCCGCCTGCACGGTGTAGGCCTTGTCGTTTTCCTTGACGTCAATCTTGATGCTGGCCGGTGTGGGTAGCGGGTCACCATGCAGCGGCTTGACGTAAAACCCGGGAGCCACGTCACGGAAAAAATCGTCAAACAAATTGCCTCGGCTGATCAATGAATTCATGTTCAAACTCCTTCATGCACGGTTGGGGCAGCGCCGACCCGGCACCGCCATAACCCGTATGTAGGTAGCGATCCCGCGATCTTCAAGACGGTGGCGAACAGAGTTTGATCTGAATCAACAGTCATCCGCCCAGCCGGGAAATCAAAGCAGGCGCGGGAACCGGTGGCTGGTCCGCGATGTAAATGAGTGGCGGCAGCGCCTGTTGCGCCATGCGCGCAGCAGCGTCGTCAGCGGCATGCACGGTGGCGATCAGATCACCCACCTCCACCCACTGCCCGGTCTGCACAAAGTGAGTCAATCCCACACGGGCATCCACCGCATCACTGGCTCGGTGTCGGCCGCCACCGAGTTCGATGATCAGCAAACCGATGTCGCGCGTGGCCATGCCCGAGACCCAGCCCGCGCGGGACGCCAGCACCGGTACCTGCACCGGCGCCGCGGGCAGGTAGTGGGCGGGTCGCGCAATCAGGTCTGCCGGGCCGCCCAGCGCGGTCACCATGCGCGCAAAATGTTCCAGCGCGCGACCACTGTTCAGCGCGGCATCCACTTGCTGCAGGGCCTGCGCGGGGTCGCTGGCCAGTTTGCCGATCAGCAACAGCTCGGCACTGAGCGTACGTGTGATGTCCAGCAGGCGCGGCTCCTGCCGCTCACCCTTCAAAAACGCAATCGCCTCCATCATTTCAACCGCGTTGCCGCAGCTGTCACCCAGCACCTGGTTCATGTCGGTGATCCAGGCGCGCGTGGGCAAGCCCGCGCCGTTCGCCACGGCCACCAGCGAGGTGGCGAGCTCAACCGCCATGCTGCCGGACGCGGCAAACGCGCCGTTGCCGGTTTTGACATCCATCACCAGTCCCTGCAAACCCGCTGCGAGCTTCTTGGACAGGATGCTGGCCGTGATCAGCGCCACCGACTCCACGGTGCCTGTGACGTCCCGAATGGCATACAACCGCCGGTCCGCCGGGGCCAGCTCAGCGGTCTGCCCGATGATGGCGCAGCCGGCCGTTTGCAGGGCGCGGCGCAACAGCGCGGTGTCCGGCGTGCTGCAGTAGCCGGGGATGCTGTCGAATTTGTCCAGCGTGCCACCGGTGTGGCCCAGACCCCGACCGGAGATCATCGGCACAAAACCGCCACACGCCGCAACGATGGGTGCCAGCATCAGGCTCACTTTGTCACCCACGCCGCCGGTGGAGTGTTTGTCCAGAATCGGGCCGGGCAGGTGGGCGCTGGCCCAGTCCATCACCGTACCGGAACAGGTCATGGCCTGCGTCAGGCCAATCGTCTCGGCCGGGTTCATGCCTTTCAGAAACATGGCCATGGCCATCGCGGCGGCCTGGCCTTCGCTCCAGGAGCTGTCCACCAGGCCTTGCACAAACGCGTCAATCTGCGCGCGCTCCAGCACAAGGCCATCACGTTTGTGGCGGATGATTTCCTGCGCGAGCATGGTTGCCCTTTCAGTAGGTACCAGCGGCGCCAGCGGGTGGCGCACCGGCTGCACTTTCCAGCGTGCTTTTTCCACCCAGGATGGCTTCAATGTCCGCCAGAATGCTGCTGGCACCGATGCGAAACCGTTTCGGGTTCAGCGCCTGCGGCCCCAGGTATTCGCTGCACAGCGCCATGTAGACGGTGGCATCAGCCACCGTGCGAATGCCGCCTGACGGCTTGAAACCCACGCCGCGTAAAACGGCAGCCGGGTCGGCCGCAATGGCGGCCAGCAGGGTGCGCGCGGCTTCGGGCGTGGCGCTGACCGGTGTTTTGCCGGTGCTGGTTTTGAGGAAGTCCGCGCCGGCGTCCAGACTCAGGCGCGAGGCGCGCTCAATCAGCCGGACATCCCTGAGTTCACCCGTTTCCAGAATGACTTTAAGCGTCAACCCCATACAGGCCTTGCGCACTGCCGCCAGCAGTTGCGCCACCACTGCGTCATTCCCGGCCAGCAACTGCACATACGGCAGCACCACGTCCACTTCCTGCGCACCGCTTTGCGCGATGCTTTCGGTGTCGCGCACCGCACGCTGCATATCCGCACTGCCGTCTGGGAAATTGGCCACCGCCGCCACCGAAATGTGCGGCGGCAGCTGGCTTCGCGCAAACGCGGCCAGGCGCGGCCACACACACACCGCCGCTACGGAACCAAAGGGACTCTGCGCACGCTCGCACAGGCGGGCGATGTCGTCGGGTGTGTCCCGATCGTTCAGGCTGGTGAGGTCCAGGCAAGCCAGCGCCAGCCGGGCACTTGCCGCCGGATCGGTGGTCCAGGAAGGGTTCGAAGGCGTGGTCATGGTGGGGTCGGGATCGTCATGTGTTCGATGATGTCGGCCAGCACCTGGCTGGCAACCGCGCCACCGGCGTGCGCCTGCGACAGCGTGTGGGCGTGGCTCAGGTGCTCGGCCGAGAGCCCCGCACCCATGTTGGTGATGAGGGACAGCGCCAGCACCTGCATGCCGGCATGGCGCGCCAGAATGGTCTCGGGCACCGTGCTCATGCCCACGGCATCTGCCCCCAGCTGCGCCATCATGCGTATTTCAGACGGCGTTTCAAACTGCGGGCCAAAAGCCCAGGCGTAAACCCCCTCGTGCAACACCACGCCGCGTCGTGCGGCGATGGCCTTCGCCTGCTCGCGCAAGCCGGGGTCGTAGGCGTCCACCATCGAGACAAAACGCTCCGACCCCAACTCGCCCACCAGCGGCGAACGCTGCGGGAAATTGATGTGGTCGGTGATCACCATCAGGCTTTGCGGCGGAATGCCCGGCCGCAGGCTGCCCGCCGCATTGGTCTGCACCAGCACCTCGCACCCCAGCGCCCGCATCGCGCGCAGGGGCGTCTTCATGCCGTCCACATCACCTGTTTCATAGCCGTGTTTGCGTCCGCTCATGACGGCCACCGGCTGCGCACCGACGCGGCCCAGCCACAACTCGCCGGCGTGCCCCGCCACGGTCGCTTTTGGAAAGCCCTCCAGTTCCGGGTACGGCAGGCGCACGGCATCTGTCATGTGCTGCGTCAACTCGCCCCAGCCCGAACCCAGCACCACCGCCACCCGCGGTCTGAAACCGGGTGCTTGCGCCTGAATGGCGCGCAGGGCAGGGAAATCCGTCATGGCGCGTGCAAATGATCCGGGCCGAAGCTGTCCGGCAACAGTTGCGCCAGCGTGTAGCGCGGGCCCATGGCGTCTTCATTAGCGATCAGGATGGGCGTGTCGGGCGCGCAGAACTCGCGCAACTTTTGGCGACAGCCGCCGCAGGGGGTGGTCCACGCGCCACCGGTTCCAGCCACCAGAACTGCCCGCACGCGTGTGCTGCCAGCCAGCACCATGGCGCTGAGCGCGCCCCCCTCGGCACAAACGCCTTCAGGATAAGCCGCGTTTTCCACATTGCACCCGGCATGGATGCGGCCCTGATCATCCAGAACCGCGGCGCCGACCTGAAATTTCGAATAGGGTGCGTAGGCCATCAGGCGGGCGGCCCGCGCGACTTGCAGCAAGGCTTGCTGCTGGTCTACCGACAGCGCAGGAACAGTCATCTTGGGAGCTTCAGGTTGGGGTTGGCGAACGCTTGCGGGGTATCAAAAAATCATGATACTGCGATCATCGTCAAACCCGGGCCGCATCGACTGGATCGATGCACCCAGCTTGATCAGGATCAACTTGCCGGGAATGGCTGGTGCGGCTGGCGGGGATCGAACCCACGACCCTTGGCTTCGGAGGCCAATACTCTATCCACTGAGCTACAGCCGCAACCCTTGAGCAGCGGCAATTGTAGGGGGTTTCACCGGGGGCCCCGGCTATAATCGGCGGCTTCATCCCAAGCCACCGTCATTTTGAGGACACCATGAGCGATAACAGCCACGCCACTGTTCACGATGAGGCCCACACTGGCCCCATCAAAAATCCGAAACAACTGGCTCTGGCGGTTCTGTTTTCGTTTGTCGCCCCGATTTTCATCATCATCGGACTGGTGTACTACGTTGTTTCCGGCAACAAGCCGGCAGCGGGTTCGGTCAACATGGAAAAGTCGATTGCAGAGCGCATCCAGAAGGTGGGTTCCGTCGAAATTCGTGATGCCAACCGCGCCCTCAAAACCGGCGAAGAAGTCTTCAAGGCCCAGTGCACCACCTGCCACACGGCTGGCGTGGCGGGCGCACCCAAGTTTGGTGACGCTGGCGCCTGGGGCCCCCGCATTGCAACCGGCTATGACGCGCTGCTGACCTCCGCCCTCAAAGGCAAGGGCGCCATGGGCGCTCAGGGTGGCGGCGATTTTGAAGAACTGGAAATTGGCCGGGCCGTGGTCTACATGGCCAACGCCGCTGGCGGCAAACTGGCTGAACCCAAAGCGCCAGCCGGTGCTGCCGGTGCTGCCGGTGCCGCGCCAGCTGCCACAACAGAGGCTGCTCCTGCCGCAGCTGCAGCGCCCGCCGCTGCTCCCGCCCCCGCTGCGGACGCTGCCAGCGTCAAGGTGGTTGGTGGCACGGTGAGCTTTTACTTCACCTCCGGCAAGGCCGAACTGGCTGCCGACGGCGTCAAGGCGCTGACCGACATTCTGGCGGGCGTCAAGGGTGGCAAAAAAGCCCTGATCAGCGGCTTTGTGGACCCCAGCGGTGACGCCAAGAAAAACTCCGAACTGGCCAAGGTACGCGCCTTCGCCGTGAAAGACCTGCTGCTGTCGTCCGGCGTGACCGACAAGCAGATCGTCATGGTCCGCCCCAACGACATCAAGGCAGGCGCCACCAGCGCTGCTGAAGGTCGTCGCGTGGAAGTGTCACTGCAATAAAACCGGGTTCCGAACGGTATTTGGGGCCGTTTTGGGGTGCCTTTCAGGCCCTCAGCCCTTACGGCATATGCGTGGGCAGCTACTATTTTTATAGCGACTTGCTGGTGGTGACTGCCTTGGTACCCGCCCCGTTTGTTGCGCTTGCAGCCTGCTGCGGACTGCGGACATAGCCAAACCGGGCAGGCAAGTCCCGCGTGAACACGGTTTCCGGCACCCACAACCCCTGCTCCACCGCGTCGGCGGCCACCGGCACATCCAGCGTGTGAATCAGGCCAAAGCCCAGTTCGGCGTCCAGATACACGCGTCCATGTTCGTCCACCACGCAGCGCTGGGGCCGGGCCACTTCACCCGTGTGCGCCGTCACAGAAAAGTCAGCGCCCACTCGCCACACGAAGGGCGTGGCCTCCAGTTCCACATACACCCGCTGCGGGCCGTTCTGGAAGAACCACTGGCCCGCATCGTCGCAGGCGTAGTTACGGTGGATGAAGTCAATCAGCTTCTCGTGTTGCAGTTTGGAGCCCTTGGCGCCCGCCACGCCGCTGGCAAAACGGCCCAGCGCCTGGGTGCGGTCGTCGCGCATGTACCAGTGGCCGCGCGCGTCCAGCCCCAGCCAGCCATAGCAATGCGGCACGTTGGGCCATTTGGCCATGGCTTGTCTGACGAGGTCGTCCATAACGCTATTTTGCTTTCTGCGCCAGCCACCCGCCCACCGCATCCGGCATGGTGCGTACATGCCCGGGCACGCGGCCCTGCGGGAAGCCGACGTGGCCGCCGTGCGCGGGTTGCCACAGTGTGACGAAGTCGCCCACCTCGCCCTGATTTGGCAGGCTCCAGGCGGGCACAAAGGGGTCGTTTCGGGCGTTCACCACCAGTGCGGGCACGCGAATCTGGTGCAGGTGCGGTTTGGCGGAAGCCCGCGCCCAGTAGTCTTCCGTGCTGCTGAATCCGTGCAGCGGTGCGGTGAAAACGTTGTCGAATTCATACAGGTCACGCGCTGCCTGCAGCGCCTGCGGATCAAACAAACCCGGGTGCTGCGCCAGCTTGCGCAGGGCTTTGGGCTTCATGGTGTTCAGGAACATGCGCGTGTACACCAGCCGGTTGAAGCCCTGCCCGATGGCCCAGCCGCCCGCTGCGAGGTCGATCGGCGAACACACCGATGCCACGCCCTGCACCACCTGCGCCGCCCGGTCACCCATTTCGCCAGCCCAGCGCATCAGTGCGTTGCCGCCCAGCGACACGCCCACCGCCACGATGGGCCCGGTGTGCTGCTGCCTGAAGCGGCGCAAAATCCAGTCGATTTCTTCAAAATCTCCCGAGTGGTAGGCGCGCGGGCCGTGGTTGAGCTCGCCGCTGCAGCCCCGGAAATGCGCCACGGCGAAGGCCATGCCGCGCTCCTGGCAGAAGTCGGCAAACGCTTCGGCGTAGTGGCTGCGGGAAGAGCCTTCGAGACCGTGGAACATGACCAAGAGTGTTGTGGCCCCCACGCTTGCCACTGCGTGTGCTGCGCTGCCCCTCAAGGGGGTTAATTTCCCTTGGGGCGGCCCGGCGGGAAATTGTGCTGCGCCAACACTTGCTGCTTCGCGTGCGGCGTTGCCCTCCGGGGAGGTCAAAAAATCAACGTCAATGAAGTCGCTATCCGGCGCTGTCCAGCGCTCGCGGCGGTATTGCGGGTGCGGACCGAACACGCGTTTCGAATACAACGCGGGCCAGATGGTCTGGAGGTTGCCGCCGGGCAACCAGATGGGCGCTACATAATTCATAGCTGCTCGCGCATATCCGGCGAGGGCTGGGGGCCTAAAACCTTACCAATTCGGGCCAATTTTTGCCACGTCATCAATGCAGCACCTGGGCTGCTTCGGTGCTCGCCTCGGCCGCCTGTTCGGTGCCCGGGCTGGCATGGTGCACCACCATGCGCCAGCCCTGCGCGGTTTTGTGGAACACGTTGGTCGCCACCACGTAAGCGTGGCGCGGGCCTTCGGGCGTCATCACCTCGATGCGCTCCACCACGCTGTGCACGGCGCTGGCAACCGATTCCACGCGACGCAGGTGCTGCGGCGAGGCCTGAATGGTCCCATTGGCAAACATGGCGTCAAACGCGGCGCGAATGGCCATCGGCCCTACCAGACGGGGGCCGCCTGGGTGCACACACACGATATCGTCTTCGTCCGCCCAACAGTCCATGAGCCGGTCCACCTCGCCATGCTGCAACGCGTCATAGAAGGCGGCTTCGATGTCGTCCGGCGTGCCGCCGACGGTGGCGGCCTGGAATTTGGCTTTGGTCATTTGAAACTGGGGGGCACAAGCGAAAAGGCTGAGCCCCGATTTTGCAATGGTTTGCTTTTGTCGGGTGAGGGATTGAAAAGCGGTGTTTCGCGTTCAGCTATGCTAGTGAACTGCATTGTTCTTCGGAGAAACCCTTATGAAACGCTGGTTGATCAGGTTGGCTGCCCTTTTTTCCCTCACAGCGGTGCTCACCGGCTGTGGCTACAACGACTTTCAACGGCTGGACGAGCAAACCAAGTCCGCCTGGAGCGAGGTGCTCAACCAGTACCAGCGCCGCGCAGATCTGGTGCCCAACATTGTGGCCACCGTCAAGGGCGAAGCGGCTTTTGAACAGGACACGTTAACCAAGGTGATCGAAGCCCGCGCCAAGGCCACGTCGATTCAGGTCACGCCCGAAACGCTGAACAACCCGGAAGCCTTCAAGAAATTCCAGGCGGCGCAAGGCGAGCTGGGTAGTGCGCTGTCACGCCTGATGGCGGTGAGCGAGGCCTATCCCAACCTGAAAGCCAATCAGGGCTTCTCGGACCTGCGCGTGCAGCTCGAAGGTACTGAAAACCGCATCACCGTGGCGCGCAACCGCTACATCCAGACGATTCAGGAATACAACGTGCTGGCCCGCAGCTTCCCCACCAACCTGACGGGCATGATCTTCAGTTACCAGCCCAAACCCGGCTTCACGGTGGCCAATGAGGCGCAGATTTCTACGCCACCAACAGTTGATTTCAAGAAGTAACCCGCGCCCCAACAAATGACCCACTTTGCTGCCCTGCGCTGGCTGCTGGCAGCCGGCCTGGCGCTCCTGACCTGGGGTGCCGGGGCGCAGGGCGTGCTGCCGGTGCCGCCGCTGACTGCCCGGGTTATTGATACGTCCGGCACGCTGGACGCAACCCAGCAGCAGTCACTGGAAGCGAAACTGGCCGCATTCGAGGCGACCAAGGGGTCTCAAGTCGTGGTGTACCTGCTGCCCACCACGCAACCCGAAGACATTGCCAGTTTTGCCAACCGGGTAGCCAACGAATGGAAGATCGGGCGGCGCGCGGTGGGCGACGGCGTGCTGCTCATCGTCGCCAAAAACGACCGCAAGGTGCGCATCGAGGTCGCCAAGACACTGGAAGGCGCCATCCCTGACCTGGCCGCCAAACGCATCATCGATGAAGCCATTACCCCGCGATTCAAGCAGGGCGATTTTGCCGGCGGCGTGGATGCCGGTGTGACCCGCATCACGGGCCTGATCTCGGGCGAAGCGTTGCCAGAGCCCAGCCAGACGTCCCCGACCGGGCCACTGGAGGTGCTGAATATCCAGGGTGGCGACTTTTTGATCTTCCTGTTATTTGCGGTGCCGATTGCTTCCACCATTGCACGCGGCGTGTTCGGGCGCAAGCTGGGTGCGATCGTCACGGGCGGTGGCGTGGGCGCATTGGCCATGGTGGCCACCGCGAGCCTGCTGATCAGTGGTGTGGCTGGCATCGTGGCGCTGATTTTCACGCTGGTTGCCGGTTCGTTCACACCCCCTCCCGGCCGCGGCCCGCGTGGAGGCGGTGGTCTGGGCGGCTGGGGCGGCGGCACGGGGGGTGGCTGGTCTGGAGGAGGTAGAAGCGGTGGCGGTGGGGGCTTCAGTTCCGGCGGGGGGGGTGACTTTGGGGGCGGTGGCGCCTCGGGTAGCTGGTAACCAAGGCCGTGATCATGTTGAAACGACTTCAGACAATCTTCAAACACCGCTGGATGGATGAGTCCGATACGCGCCGCACCTTTGGCGCCGACCTGCTGGACCGCCTGACGCGCCGGGTCGCCGCCAGCGAGCAGCGGCACAGTGGCGAGATCCGCATCTGCGTGGAGGCAGGGCTGCCAATGAGTTATTTGTGGCGCCACCTGCGGCACAAGACACCGATACGGGTGTTGTGCCGCGAACGCGCCCTGTCCATGTTTGGCCGCCTGCAGGTGTGGGACACCACCCACAACAATGGCGTGTTGATATACCTTCTGCTGGCTGAACGTGAAATTGAACTGGTGGCGGACCGCGGGCTGAACGCGTTTGTGGCAGATGCGCAGTGGCAGGCCATGGTGCAACGCATGGGCACTGCTTTCGCGAACGGGCGGTATGAGGATGGCCTCACGCAGGCGCTGGAAGAAGTTTCCGCCGTGCTGGTGGCCAACTTCCCCGAATCAGCCGACACGTCGGGGCCCAATGAGCTGCCTGACGCACCGGTCCTGAACTGACTTTTACTTCTTCTGGCGGTATTTGCGCAGCGCAGCGATCTGGGCTGCCATCACGGCCAGCTCGGACTGGGCGCGGGCAATGTCCAGCTCGCCCTTGGCATTTTTCAATGCATCTTCCGCGGCAGCCTTGGCGGCGTTGGCTTTCTCGTCGTCCAGGTCCTTGCCACGAACGGCCGTGTCTGACAGCACGGTAACGCAGTTGGGCTGCACTTCCAGAATGCCGCCGGCCACGAACACGAACTCTTCGCTGCCATCGGCCAATTCGATCCGCACCGAACCGGCCTTGATGCGGCTGATCAGCGGCGTGTGGCGCGGGTAGATGCCGAGTTCGCCAGCCTCACCCGGCAAGGCCACAAATTTGGCTTCACCGGAGAAGATGGCTTCCTCTGCGCTCACAACATCAACGTGGATGGTGCTCATATCAGTTCCTTGAAAGGTGAGTGGCAAGCCTGCGGCTTACGCAACCTTCTTCGCCTTTTCGAACGCTTCGTCGATGGTGCCGACCATGTAGAACGCCTGCTCAGGCAGGTGGTCACACTCGCCGTTCACAATCATCTTGAAGCCGCGAATCGTTTCGGCCAGGCTGACGTATTTGCCGGGTGAACCGGTGAACACTTCAGCCACGTGGAACGGCTGGCTCAGGAAACGCTGGATCTTGCGGGCACGTGCCACAGCCAGTTTGTCTTCCGGGGCCAACTCGTCCATGCCCAGAATCGCGATGATGTCGCGCAACTCTTTGTAGCGCTGCAGCGTACCCTGCACGGCGCGGGCGGTTTCGTAGTGGTCAGCGCCCACAACCAGCGGGTCGAGCTGGCGGCTGGTGGAGTCCAGCGGGTCCACCGCAGGGTAGATACCCAGCGAAGCGATGTCACGGCTCAGCACCACGGTGGAATCCAGGTGGGCGAAGGTGGTGGCAGGCGACGGGTCGGTCAAGTCATCGGCAGGCACGTACACGGCCTGGATCGAGGTGATGGAACCGACCTTGGTGGAGGTAATACGCTCTTGCAGACGGCCCATTTCTTCGGCCAGCGTAGGCTGGTAGCCCACGGCGGAAGGCATACGGCCCAACAGCGCGGACACTTCGGTTCCGGCCAGTGTGTAGCGGTAGATGTTGTCCACGAAGAACAAGACGTCTTTGCCTTCGTCACGGAAGGATTCGGCGATGGTCAGGCCGGTCAGCGCCACGCGCAAACGGTTGCCTGGGGGCTCATTCATCTGACCGTAGACCATGGCTACCTTGGAGTCTTCGAGCTTCTCCAGGTTCACCACGCCAGAGTCAGCCATCTCGTGATAGAAGTCATTGCCTTCACGGGTACGCTCACCCACACCGGCAAACACGGACAAGCTCGAAGACTCCA
>Ga0116157_10004275_pt1 | contig 13384 bp, 4 predicted proteins | sample AD_UKC048_MetaG_FD_89882 | JGI IMG/M metagenome (GOLD analysis project Ga0116157, IMG submission 89882) | Active sludge microbial communities of municipal wastewater-treating anaerobic digesters from USA - AD_UKC048_MetaG | ecosystem: Engineered > Bioreactor > Anaerobic > Digestate | place: USA...
CTCGCTCCCTGCTTGCTCTGCTTGGTCTGTGATATAAGCTTGTCTTTGAGGTGAAAAATTTCCTAGTTGACTATATCCTGTCCAATCAACATTTAATTCTAAACCACTATTACTTGCATCAACAACCCATGCATTAATCTTTAAACATGGTGCCGCATCAATGCTAATATTTCTCTCGAAGATAGCATGTGCATGATTAAGCCTAGCTTCTTCTGGCTGGTTAGCAATATGTAAGTACTGCCCCTGGAAAAATGTAATAAAGTTATGTTTAGAAGCCAATTCAGAAGCTTCATGACTTGCTAAATTAGACGATTCAGATGTAGCTTCTCCTGCTAAATCACTAATTATTCTAAAGGCATTAGATTGCCTGGTGCTTTCTGTACGAAGATTAGGAGTTGTTGGGGAATTTTGTGCAATAGCACCTGTTAAGCATAAGAAAGTGGCAATTAAGAAACCACTGCTTTTTTTTAAAAAAACATTGATCATAAGGCATGTTTTTTATTCATCATTTATTTTCCTTCTTGCGGAACATCTTTAATGGCAGATAGAAACGCGATGCATCACGTCTCTACGGTTTTATCAGCGTCGCCCGATACACCTGCCCTGACGTTTTGCCCCAGGCCTGCATAAAGTAGGTACCCGACAATAATTCCCGAGTTGAAATTGATACCTGTCGCAAGGGTTGGGCTGCTACTAGATCGCGCAGGTTAGTAGTTTTTTGGCCTTCGCAGATAAAAATTTCATACCCTGAGGTAGGAATAGTAGAATTAAAATAGAGCTTGTTCATTTTTTATTTGTTTGGGAAGGTTAATCATTTGAACCCGGCATTGGGCTTACCTCGGTGTCTTGGGTGCTCACACATCCATTGGCATCCGTCAGCGTGACGCGGTATACCCCCGTGACGCCACTGGACAACACCGGATTTTGCTCGCTGGAACTGAAGTTATTCGGCCCCGTCCATTGATAGGTATAACCAAAACTGGCCGAAAGTTTGAGCTCCGTACTCGGGCAAATGGGGCCACTGTTGCACACCGTGGCTGCACGGGGCACCAGATGAGTCAGGGTCAGGGATTTACTCAGCGAGCAGCCATTGGTGAATGCCACTGTGAGTTGGTATTCTCCGGCGGTGGTAGCACTGAGCGCCGGGCTGGCTACTTCCCGCCCTGTGGCGCTAAAGCCAGCCGGGCCAGTCCAGGTGTAACTTTGAATGTTGTCATAAGTACTGAGTTCAGCCCGCAGTTGGGTAGTTTGCCCCTGGCATACGGCGGGTTTATCCGCACTCACAATCAGCTGAGGCATAGTGGCTTCACTGAGGGTTTGTTGTGCAGTCAGCTGGCAGTTGCCTTTTACCTCAGTCAATGTAAGCGTATAGGCTCCTGCTCCGGCACTGATGTCCGAAGTGGTGGCACCGTTGCTCCAGCGATAAGCCAAATCCATTCCGCTGATGGCTGGGGTTTGTGCACGTAGTTCAACTACTGCTCCCTGGCAAAGGGTGCTGGCTCCCATGTTGGCAATGCTCACTTCCAGATTGGGGATGGTAATGTTGCCGCTACCATTACATAAGTTGGCATCTACAACATTAACCATATAGGTACCTGCTTGATTTATTTGAACACTGGCATTGGTACCCAGGGTAGTGTTACTGGCATTTTTCCAGTTGTAGCTGGTAAAAGTGCCAGGCAATTGTAAGGTGATGGATTTTCCACAATATGCCGGAGCAGAGGCGGTGATTGTCACAGTAGCGCTCGGCTTAACCTTAATTTTGACTTTATCTCTTTTGACAATTTGTCCTTGATCATTCGTGATGATGAGTTCATATTCCCATTCGCCCACTTGAGGAAGGGTAACATTTGTATTTGGCTGATGCGGAGTAGACAATCCCGTGCTAGGCACCCAGGTATAACAATAAGCCGGGTTGGCGGGTGTAGTCTGCCCAATGTTGATGGTACTACCCACACATGCAATGCGGTCTACCCCACCCGGGCAATCCATGCTACTACTACAGGAAGGATCATCACAATCCACCAGTCCATTCCCATCATTGTCGATGCCATCGGAGCAGTTTTCCACACAGTCCGCTTTTTTAGGAATTTGTACAGCACCGTAGTTGTTGCGGCAGTTCAGGTCGTTGGTCGCCACCACAATATTGTAATTGTAGAGGGTTTTCAGGTTCAGAAAGTCTTTGCTGGTTTGGAAAGTGGCGCCACCATCGATGCTGTATTGCCAGCTGCCTACCGCAGCGGTATTGATGGTGATTTTGCCCGATTGTTGCCCACAAGCAGTAGGTGCGGTGGTCGTTACTGAAGTAATGGCAGGCGGTTGCACTGGGCTCAAGTTGACCGAAGTACCCAGTACTTTACAGGTGCGGTCTTCAAAGGCTACCGCAGGAGAATAAGTACCCGGTCCCAGGCCGGTAAAGACAGGATTGCTGAAAAAATTCGTACCACCATCAATGCTGTACACCAGTTTACCCGTAGAACCACTTGGCTTGGTGGCCGTGATGGTAATTGAACCATTGAGGGTTGGATCGTTGATGCAGGCATTGGTTGGCCCCTGGGAATTGACCAGCGCAATGGTAAGGGTAGGCACAGTGAGGATGACGGTTTGGGAAAAAAGCTGATTGAAGGTAGTACAGAATCGCTCATCCAGGCCAGTATGCCGTGCAAATACCTGATAAGTACCTGCGGCAAGCTGGGTGAATTCATTGGATTTTGCCCAAACCAGCGTAGCATTGCTGCCTTGTAGCCGAACGGCGTATTCCACATTGTAGCCTTTGGCCAGGATTACGATCCGCCCATCGTTGGTAGAGCAAGTATTGGGCGCGTACTGCTCCAGCGATTGGAGTACAGGGGCTCCGGCGGGAAAGATGTCAATTTTTTTGGTGGCAATGGTCATGCAGCTGCCGTCGCCACCTTCACTGGCGGCTACTTCGTAGGTGCCGGGTTCGAGGTTTGAGAAAGTAACATCAGAGTCGTCGTAGCTCCAGGTCCAAGTTCCTCCTAATTTACGAGAACCCACTGCATAATCAGGTCCCGACTTAGGGATGATCAGGGTCCCTGGATGTGTAGCATCGCAATTGACGTAAAAATCAGGGCTTGGTGCGAGCAAAATTGGAGGAGTATTAAAAGTATGTTGCTCGCGCTGGATACAACCCGCCGTAGAACGAATTTCAAATGCAACGGGCCCGGCAGGCAGGTTGAGGAAGGCCGTTTGGGTACCCCATTCACCACCAACTTTGCGGATTTTGTCCACATTGACCAAATTGGTAAAAATGAACTTGGCATCGTCCCGGCAAAAAGATTTGCCCGTAATCTCCGGTATATAAGAAGCCTGGCAAAACTCATCGGCGCAATCCACTTTGCCATCCAAATCATTGTCGACACCATCACCACAAATTTCTTCACAGGGAGGATCAAAGGAGATGGTCTGTGCATAATCCTGACGGCAGCTTTTATCCAAGGCTGCCACTGAAACAAGATAGTTACCCCGATCAAGATTGCTCCAGTTCCACTGATTTTTGATGTAGGTGCTGCCACCATCGATGCTCACCAGCCAATCTTTTGTTTGCAGCGCGGTGGGCAAACTGATGCTGATGCTGCCATTGGGTTGGCTACAATGGACTGGTGGGGTGTTTTGTACAGTAATCGGGGTGGGTAAAGGGGCTGGATTCAGGTTGAATGCCTGGCTGACTACCAGATTTGCACAACCATTGGCCGGGCGAACGCTGGCGATGTGTCCGTCTTTGGCCAAACCTGGGAAGGTAGGCGAATCTTGCCAAGCTTGATTGTCTACTTTGAATTGCAGCGGGTGGCCTAAATAAGCCGCTTTGATTTCCACTGCGCCATTGTCAGCAGTGCAAGAACTCAGGTGGGTTTTGACCAGATCCTGAATACTGGGTAAAGCATTTGATCCTACCGACTGGGCATAGGCCTTTATCTTTCCAAGGGTAGTGGCACAGCCATTTAAGCTGATCTTTTGAGTATTCAGGCGCACTTCCACACTGTAATTGCCGGGTATCAAACGGCCAAAAACCCCATTGTTCTGCCAACTGCGGATCATTTCATTTTGTTGATCGCGCAAAGCATATTCCAAAAATAGACCAGCGGGAGCAGTCGTTGTTGCCGTAATGCTGCCATTGGAGGTAAAACAATCCGTGGCATTGCTTTGAGCTATAGTAATACCAGTGGGATTGGGTAAACTTAAGGGTGAAGCGGGTACAGCAATGCTTTTAATGGGCAAATCAGAGGAACAAAGTCCACTTTGGTACATCACCGATACCTCATAAGTTTGAGCAGTACCAGCGGGTAAATTGATCTCCAGTGCATTGGAATTTTGCCAACTAGAACTGCCCAATACCCGGTACAGGTACAGCAAGGCAGGGCTGGTCTCCTCAGGCGAAAGTGGAGCAGCCGCAGTAGCTTTCATCAGCAGTTTTAAGGTCTGGGTTCCACCGCTGTTGCAGGCAATTGTCAAGGAAGGGTCGTAAAGGGTTGGGCGTGGAATTTGCTTTAGGGTTGTGATTTTTGTATGGTTACACCCGGTGGCAATATTGGTGATTTTTAACTGGTATTGACCAGCTTTGTCCGTGGTCAAGGTAGCTACATTGCCGGGGCTGTTTACCCCAACTGGCACTGTCCATTGATAGGAGATTCCAGTAGCAGGATTCAATCCTTGGGGTTCCAGCACGGTAGCGCTTCCCATGCAAGCCGACAGTGTAGTTGGTAAAGTAAAAGCCGGCAAGGCATTAACACTTACTGTTTTGGATTTAGCCAAACTACAACCATTGGCGGTCAAGGTGAGCGTATAGGTAGTGGTCAACGTGGGTGCGACGCTGATACTGGCACTACTGGCACCAGTGCTCCAGGCGTAGGTACCTACTGTAGTTGGGCTCAAGCTTAGCGACTCTCCGGCACAAACTGCAGCGGGGCCATCAATGTTGAAATCCAGCGCGGTGACTGTTACAAGCACCTGATCCGTCGCACTACAATTGTTATTGTCGGTTACACTGAGGGAATAAGTTGTCGTTTCAGTCGGGCTAACACTTTGGCTGCTGCTGGCTGCTCCATTGCTCCAGGCAAATTGATAGGGGCTGCTGCCACCACTTACCGTAGCCGTCAAGGCTGCGCTAAGCGTTGGACAAATGGTTTGATCAGCTCCGGCGTTGACGTTTGGTTTGGGGTTTACGGTTACCACGACCTGGCTGGTGCCACTACAACCTTTATTGTCGGTTACGGTAAGGGTGTAGGTGGTCGTTGCTCCGGGGCTTACAGCAGTACTGCTGCTGCTGGCTCCGCCAGTCCAGACATAGCTGTAGGGGGTGGTTCCGCCACTTGCTGTACCCGTCAGCGTAGCGCTCGATCCGGCACAGATCGTTTGATTGGCACCAGCATTTGCAATGGGTTGGGGGTTCACGCTCACCACTACATGGCTGGTACCATTACAACCGTTGTTGTCGGTTACGGTAAGGGTGTAGGTGGTCGTTGTTCCGGGGCTTACCGTAGTACTGCTACTGCTAGCTCCGCCCGTCCAAGCATAGGTGTAGGGGGCGGTTCCGCCACTCCCTGTACCTGTGAGCGTGGCGCTCGATCCGGTACAGATCATTTGATTGACCCCAGCATTTGCAGTAGGCTTGGGGTTGACACTCACTACTACCTGGTTGGTGCCGCTACAACCCTTATTGTCGGTTACGGTGAGGGTGTAGGTCGTCGTTGCCCCTGGGCTCACCACTGTACTACTGGTGATGGCTCCGCCCGTCCAGGCATAGGTGTAGGGGGCGGTTCCGCCATTCCCTGTACCTGTGAGCGTAGCGCTCGATCCGGCACAGACCGTTTGATTGGCCCCAGCATTTGCAGTGGGTTTGGGGTTGACGCTTACTATTGCCTGGCTGGTGCCACTACAACCCTTGTTGTCGGTTACTGTAAGGGTGTAGGTCGTCGTTGTTACTGGGCTCACCACGGTGCTGCTACTGCTAGCTCCGCCTGTCCAGGCATAGGTGTAGGGGGTGGTTCCGCCACTCCCTGTACCCGTCAGCGTGGCGCTCGATCCTGCACAGGTCGTTTGATTGACCCCAGCATTTGCAGTGGGTTTGGGGCTGACGCTTATCACTACCTGGCTAGTGCCGCTGCAACCCTTGCTGTCGGTCACGGTGAGGGTGTAAGTGGTCGTTGCCCCTGGGCTCACCGTAGTACTGCTACTGCTAGCTCCGCCCGTCCAGGCATAGGTGTAGGGGGCGGTTCCGCCACTCCCTGTACCTGTGAGTGTGGCGCTCGATCCGGCACAGATCGTTTGATTGGCCCCAGCATTTGCAGTGGGTTTGGGGTTGACGCTTACCACTACCTGGCTGGTACCGCTACAACCCTTGTTATCTGTTACCGTCAGGGTGTAGGTCGTCGTTGCCCCTGGGCTCACCACGGTGCTGCTGCCAGTGGTTCCGCCCGTCCAGGCATAGGTGTAGGGGGCGGTTCCGCCACTCCCTGTACCCGTCAGCGTAGCGCTCGATCCAGCACAGACCGTTTGATTTACTCCAGCATTTGCAGTAGGTTGGGGGTTGACGCTTACCACTACTTGACTGGTACTACTACAACCTTTGTTGTCGGTTACTGTCAGGGTGTAGGTCGTCGTTGTTCCTGGGCTCACCACGGTGCTGCTACTGCTAGCTCCGCTTGTCCAGGCATAGGTGTAGGAGGTGGTTCCGCCACTCCCTGTACCCGTCAGCGTGGCGCTCGATCCTGCACAGATCGTTTGATTGACCCCAGCATTTGCAGTAGGTTTGGGGTTGACGCTTACCACTACCTGGCTAGTGCCGCTGCAACCCTCGCTGTCGGTTACGGTGAGGGTGTAAGTGGTCGTTGTTCCGGGGCTCACCACTGTGCTGCTGCCAGCGGTTCCGCCCGTCCAGGCATAGATATAGGGGGTGGTTCCGCCACTCCCTATACCCGTCAGGGTGGCGCTTGATCCTGCACAGATCGTTTGATTGACCCCAGCATTTGCAGTGGGTTGGGGGTTGACACTTACCACTACCTGGCTAGTGCCACTGCAACCCTTGCTGTCGGTTACGGTGAGGGTGTAAGTGGTCGTTGCCCCTGGGCTCACCACGGTGCTGCTGCCAGTGGTTCCGCCCGTCCAGGCATAGGTGTAGGGGGCGGTTCCGCCACTCCCTGTACCTGTGAGCGTAGCGCTCGATCCTGAACAGATCGTTTGATTGACGCCAGCATTTGCAGTGGGTTGGGGGTTGACAGTAACTACTACTTGATCCGTACTGGTTTTGGCATTCTGGTCGGTCACGGTTACGGAATAGGTAGTAGTAGTAGTTGGACTAGGCGCTATCGAGGTAGTGCTTGCACCGGTGCTCCAGGCATACGTGTAGGGAGCAGTGCCTCCGACCACTGTCACGCTTAGGGAAGTAGCATTGCCCGCGCAGATGATTTTATCGGCACCTGCATTTGCAATGGGATTGGGGAGCACCGTTACTATCACGTTATCATTGTGGCTACATCCGTTTACATCCGTCACTTGGACCGTATAAGTTGTTGTCGTGGTAGCTACAATCGTGATACTACTCGTAGCGGCATTATTGCTCCAACGAAATTGATAGGGTGTAGTCCCTCCACTCCCTCTAGCTGTAAGTGTTAAATTGGTGCCCGCGTTGACCAAGTCCGGGATAGGATCAATGCTGGCCGTGGGATTGGGCTTGACCACAACTTGAGCTTGAGCAGTGGATTCACAACCATTGTAAGTAACGCTCACCCGATAAATAGCACTAGATACAGGGCTTACCTGTACAATTTCGCCACTAGTATTCCCCATAAAGTCACCCTGGTCCCCGTCTGCTCTTGACCAATTGTATACATAGCTCGAATTACCGCCGGTTGCCCTCAATTGAGCTACCGATCCAGCACAAATGGATTGATTAGCAACACTGACGGATGGAGTAGGATTTACAGTCACTATAAGCTGATCGGAACTGCTTTGCCCCAAGGCATCGGTCACAGTTACAGTATAAGTGGTAGTGCTTGCTGGGTTTACATTGGTCGTACTTCCTGTAACTCCATGGCTCCATTGGTAAGTAAATGGAGCTTGACCACCACTGGTAACCCCAGCGCTAAGTAGTACATACAAACCTTGGCAGATCGATCGATCTGGGCCAGCATTCGCTACCGGTGGAGGGATGACGGTGACCACCGCTTGATCGGTAGCTTTACATCCTTTTCCATCTGTGACCTCTACCGTGTAAGTAGTCGTTTGGGTAGGACTAACATTTGCACTGAGATTAGAAGAATTAACAGAACCACCGGTCCAGGAGTATGTATATTGATAGGAAGGAGGTGTGAGGGTTCCACCAGTCGCACTGGCGGTCAGCGTGACCGGTGCTCCCCGTGCAATGGTTTTGTCTTCACCTGCCCACACTGTGGGGTTTGGAGCAGCACTTATTACAATGGCATCCGTTCCCTTACATTCGTAAATGTCAGTAACCGTCAATGTATAAGTAGCTGTAGAGTTAATGGTAATTTGCGGGGTTGTGCTACCATTACTCCAAGCATATGTAAATGGAGTGGTCCCACCCGTTATACTAGGGTTAATTGTTTGAGAAGTTCCTGCACAAATAGACTGGTCTGCGCCAAGATTAACGCTAGGCTTGGAACGAGTAATAATTTCTTTGCTGAGTGAAATTGGGCAAGCATTGGCATCGGTGAAAGTAACTGTATAAATCTGACTTGAGCTAGGAGCAACGGTAATCGATTGAGTGGTGGCATTGGTATTCCATCGAAATGATGTACCATGATTGAGACTTAAAGTCACCGATTGCCCCGGACAAATATAGATGTTGCCTAGCATGTCGTTAATCCTTGGAGTCGGAGTTGGGGTATAATTGAAAGTTTCCTGATCACTAAATTCTACTGATGGCAAACCTAATCTTGCTGTAGTGTAAATGATTATTTTCAAGGTGTATGTTCCTGCCGTTAAGCCATTAAACACATGGGATTCGGCCTTCTTGGAATACGAATCAATTACATTACCATCTTTAATCAATTGAAAAGTTCTCAACAACCCAATATAATTACCAGAAATATCTGTCGCCCTCAATCCAGTAGTACCTTCTACTCCACAGTTATGAGTAATTGCAACTTCAGGGTGATAAGGTGATACGTAATTTTTTTCTTCATCCAACTGCCCATTGATTATTCTCCTTATTCCAACCAATTGCCCTTTCAGTGGAGCATTCCCACTAGTGAGGAAGTTAAACTTAAGGCGATTGGGTTCACTCACCGAATATTGTACAGATGAGTTAGGGTGTGAGCCAGGAGTCAATTGTTGGAAATTAGTATATTCATATGCATTGTTGTACCACCATTGGATAGATGTGACATTACTCGTGCTAGAGAAATAAGCATCACATTGATCAGTACTTAAGATAATCGGGCCAAAGGATGTATTGTCCACATACTGCGCCTGAACAATATTATGCATCAAGCACAACAACAAAAATAGGAAATAGGAGAACCGGCTCGTCTTATTCATGACTCAACAAGATTGAATTCTGCAATGGGTATATTACAGCAATAATTTTATAATTCCAGCACCACTCATCATGGTGTAGATCAATGAACACAATAGTTTTCAAGCCTAAGCAGGAGTGCGTCCGGGCAGGGCACACTACACCTAAGTCATTGATTGTAAAACACGCTTTCTTTTTGAAGCTTTAAAGGACTTTTTCCCGTGGAGAAAACAAGTCAGTGTTCTTGGAGTTGTATTGGACTAATGCTTTTACTTCTCGCGCAATGCGCTGTTGTAATTATTGGTAGTGCAAAATCGTAAAAAAAAAAAAAACTACGCAAGTTTTAGCCTTTATTTTTTCATTAAATTAGTAAAATACTTCCGATCTGAGGTATTGGGGGTAGTCAAAAGGAAGGCAATCGGGGCAATTTTTAAAATTTAGGGTAAGTCGAAACCACACAAACTTGCCCTGCTGCCTCCAAAGCTTCTTTTCAGCTTTGTATCATTAGCCCATCACCCGCTCTAGAGCCATGCCCCGCGACCCCTTAATCAAAAAAACTTTATTCTCCCAGCTTTGCCTGGTAAACCAGCCTTTCAACTCCTCCACATTGTCAAAATGCAAACAGCCCAATTGCTGCGCAGCAGTCGCAAAATGTTTTCCCACCAAAACAACTTGTTCAAAACCCAAGCTCTTGGCCAATTGAGCAATGCGCTCGTGTTCGATCGGAGCGGCTTTGCCTAATTCAAACATGTCTCCCAGGATAACCACCTTATCCCCCGAACCATTTTCAGCAAAAGAACGCAGCGTAACCTCCATGCTACTGGGGTTAGCATTATAGGCGTCCAGCAAAATCGAATTAGTCCCCCAAGACACCCATTGCGAGCGATTCATATTGGGATTGTAGTTTTCAATTGCCGCTTTTATTTTTTTACCCGGCACTTTGAAGTATTTCCCTAGTGTAACCGCGGTTTTGATGTTTTGGAAATTGTGTTCCCCCATTAACTTGCTGCCTGTTTCAATCAATTGATTGTTTTCATCCAAAAAAGCGACCCGAATAAATGGCTGCAATTGTAGCAGTACCACCTCGTAAGGCTTATGATTGGGTGCAGGGTCATCGCTGCGTTCATAAAAAATGCGCTTCCTGACCACTGAAGAAAGTTCGACCAAAAAGGGTTCATCATTGTTCACAAAAGCCAGACCATCCGTTTCAGCCAGATAGCGGTACAATTCCGACTTGCCTTTTTTCACCCCTTCAATTCCACCGAAGCCCTCCAGGTGTGCCTTCCCAATGTTGGTAATTAGGCCGTGGGTAGGCTCGGCAATCCGACACAATTGATCAATTTCCCCTTGATGATTGGCACCCATTTCGATCACCGCTACTTCTAGTCGAAAATCAAGCTGTAACAGGGTAAGGGGCACTCCGATGTGGTTGTTCAGGTTGCCTTGGGTGTAATGCATGGGATATTGGCTACCCAGTACCGCTGCAATCAACTCTTTGGTGGTTGTTTTACCATTGCTCCCTGTAATGGCGATGATGGGAATGTGCAATTGACGACGGTGAAATCTGGCCAGCGCCTGCAAGGTTTCCAGCACATCATCTACAACAATGCATCGATCGAGCGTGGCCAGTGCCGGGTCATCAACTACAGCATAACTGGCGCCTTGTTCCAGGGCCGATTGCGCATATTGATTGCCATTGAAGTTGTCGCCGCGCAAAGCAAAAAAAATACATCCCGGCTCGATTTTTCGTGAATCGGTTGATACTTTGCCAGTAGAGAGAAACAGTTGATGAAGGCTTGAAATTTCCATGTCGTTCGGATACACACTATTCTGAGCTGCAAATTAAATAAGGTCTGGCAAATATGCTTTGCTTTGGGGAGACTTAATTTAGGAAAGATTTACACATAAAAAAAGCGGAAGAGAGCATACCCTCTTCCGCTTTTTCCCGAATCAATTCTTAGGATTTATTTGTAGCGACGATCAACCCGTCTTTGCTTCACTTTAAATTGGTTGCCACTGGGTTTGTCGTTGGTAGCAGAACCACCCATCCGACTCATGGCACAACGGAAACCAAGCGTACGATCAGCTTCGTCTTCGTCCTTGAAACGACGTGCACCCGGTGAAAGCCAGAATGCACGGTCGGCCCAGGAGCCTCCTTTGTACACGCGCGCTTTATCGCTTACCAGGGTGTGTTGTTCGAAGTCGTAGAAAGCTTCTGATTCTTTGTCTCCGTCACGGTAGTTCAAAGCGTCTCCACGGCGAATGTTGTCACGAGTAGCCAATTCGTCATCCTGGATGTAACGGTATTTGATCCGTCCCAAGCTGTCTTTTTCTACTGGACGACCATCTTCATCGGTTTCAACACGTTTGAATTTGTTACCACGTACCGGGTTCAAATCGTGGTTGTCCGCATCACGAAGCGTTTGGCTGGTCAAAGGACGATATACGTCGAATACCCATTCGTTGACGTTGCCTGCCATGTTGTACAAACCAAAATCGTTGGGGAGGAAGCTACGTACTTCAGCGGTAACGGCGGCGTTGTCGTTCAGCTTACCCGCAATACCCATGTAATCCCCTTTGTCTTTTTTGAAGTTGGCCAACATTTGCCCTTGGTACTTATCGTGCTTCTGGTAACGCACAGTTTGTCCATTCCAGGGATAGTTGCGCCGATCGGTATAGTTTTCGTCTCCTTCGGCAGATTGGTTGCCCCGCAATGCCAAGGCAGCGTACTCCCATTCTGCTTCAGTAGGAAGGCGATATTCTGGTAACATGATACCATCCTCAAAACGTGCCGGGCGTTCTTCGCCGGTGCGGAAGTCTTTAAGGTTTTTGCGGACGTTACCTTCGTACTGGCCTACCAGGTAAGAACCAGTGTTGAAGCTATCGTCGTCTTTTTGCTCCGTGTTTTCGTTGAGAATGCCCCGCTTGATGAGTAACATCTCGTTCACCCGGTCGGTGCGCCAGAGGCAATACTCTGAAGCCTGTACCCAGGATACCCCGACTACGGGATAATTGTCGAAAGAGGGGTGACGGAAATAGGTGTTCACCATTGGTTCGTTGTAAGACAAATCGTCGTACCACACCATGGTGTCAGGCACTGCCTTGCGGTAAACTTCAGGGTAAGTTTCTCCGTAAACGCGACCTACCCAGTAGGTGTATTCACGATAATCAATGTTGGAGACTTCCGTTTCATCCATATAGAATGAAGAAACCGTAATGCGGCGTGGAACGTTGTTCCAGTCAAACATTACATCTTCTTGGGTAAGTCCCATGGGAAAAGTCCCACCCTCGATAGGAACGAGGTTAGGTCCAGTAATTTGACCCTCGTAATTCAGCTTCTCGAAGCCTCCCCACTTGGTATCATTGTAGTTCCAACCCGTGGTGGAAGAAGCTTCCTTGCTCTTACAAGAAGTGAAAAACACCACTGCAACAAGGAGGTAGGCACCGTACTTCAACAACTTTTTCATTATAATTGACCAATTTTTTTTAGAGAAAAGACCAACCTGAATTGGCATTGGATCTAAATTCTTTTGCTTTATACCGAACGAATCGTTCTTTGAATTAGTATATGGTCTTGAAATTTTTGTCCATTTCGACCACATTTTTAACGCGGGTCAAAAGTAGACATTTTTTTTATCTGAAGATTTGAAAACAATCATTGATGTTAACTTTTTTCCGTCGCCTTTGATTGGCCCGGCTTTCATCCAGGGTGAAGGCCAGTGATATTTCGTGGCTTCCCCCGGTTCGATTGAGCGAGAGGTTGGACAAAGTAGCATCAAAACTATACCCCAAGCGCAAGACACCGTAGCGATACCCGATCAAACCAATGGCCGCGTCCGGGTTTTTGCCACTGTTGCGGTACCAAGCTCCGGCAAACACGGGGCCAAA
>Ga0116157_10004278_pt1 | contig 13383 bp, 10 predicted proteins | sample AD_UKC048_MetaG_FD_89882 | JGI IMG/M metagenome (GOLD analysis project Ga0116157, IMG submission 89882) | Active sludge microbial communities of municipal wastewater-treating anaerobic digesters from USA - AD_UKC048_MetaG | ecosystem: Engineered > Bioreactor > Anaerobic > Digestate | place: USA...
CCTACGCCATGTGCTCTGGCAATGGGAAAGCCGGTTAAACACTCTAGGCGGTAGCTTGCCTGCTATAGCACCACGGCCTGAGCTATGGCAAAAAATCCAGCAGCAGCTCGGCTTTAGCGGGGCGGAATTGCCCACCAATGTAGTGCGCATGCCACAAGCGCCCGTTAAACCCGAGAGCAATCAACCTGCTAACAACCGAACTTGGCAGTGGCTCACAGGCGCCGCCACCGCAGCAGCCTTGGTATTGGCAGTATTCGTGGTAATTCCGCAAGCGCCCAGCGAACGTATGGAAACTCAAATCGCCGTATTCCAAGGCGACAAAGCCCAAGCCCTATGGTCGATTGAACTCGGCAAAAACGAATTGGTAGTAACCGCCACCGACAACTTCAAAGCCCTACCCGATCAGGATTACGAATTGTGGATGGTCGCCGCCGATGGCCGCCCACCCGTATCCCTTGGCCTATTGCCCAAACAAGGCAAGTTGACTCTGCCGCGCAACGCGATTTTAGATCAAGTGAAAATTGCCGCGCTCGCAGTAAGCTTGGAACCGCTGGGTGGATCGCCTAACGGTCAGCCAACCAAAGTGCTTTATACAACTGAGATTGTGACGATTTAAACCCGTCTAACTACTCCCCTCCAAGCCCGCTTCTGCGGGCTTTTTTATACCCGCCAAACCTATTTTCCATCTTTCCCAAAATAGTTGAATCCAAAATCCCTGTTAAGCCGTTTGTGTAGTGCAAGTTCATTAAACCCTATTCATTAAATGCTAGGACTTTTGCACTTCTCACATGTACATCGAATATATACATCACACATGCACCTCACCAAAGGATCGACACATGAACACTAAATCAAAACATCTCTCCGCCGTTATTGGCACGCTCTGCGCAGGGCTTATTTCCACTCAAGCCATGGCATCCAGCCACCGCGAAGCGCCGAACATTACCCGCGCGCCAGCGATAGATTCCTCGGATTTTTACGCGTTCAACAGCTATGAAGCTGGGCGTAGCAACTATGTCACCTTGGTGGCTAACTATATTCCACTGCAAGATGCCTACGGCGGCCCAAACTATTTTGCGATGGACCCCAACGCGCTCTACAGCATTCATGTGGATAACAACGGCGATGCAGTAGAAGACCTCACCTTTGATTTCCGTTTTAGCCAAATGTTGGCGGGTGGCGAAGGTGTGAAGCTAACCGTTGGTACTGAAGGTAATACCCGCGCAGTAGCCGTGCCGCTAAAAAATGTAGGCGCCGTGAGCGCTGGCAATGAAGCCAACATAAACTTTTCCGAGTCTTATACCTTGCAAGTGGTATCCGGCAATCGCCGCACCGGCACACGTATGGATGTAAAAAATGCCACCACCGGCAGCGCCACTTTCGCTAAGCCATTGGATTATGTGGGCAATAAAACCTTTACCTCTGCTGCAGGCTACAAGGCTTACGCCAATGGTTTTATTCACGACATCACCATCCCTGGTTGTGCGACCGCCGGTAAAGTATTTGTTGGCCAACGCAAAGACCCCTTTGTGGTCAACCTCGGCAAAACCTTCGACCTCGTGAACTATGTTCCAGTAGAAGGCGATAGCGCACCCGGCGCAGGCGATGGCAAAGGTTTCCCCGGCGGTATTACCCAAAGCATGAACAATGACGAACTGCGCAACAAAAACGTTACTGAAATTGCCTTGGAAATCCCCAAAGTTTGTTTGACCGGCACGGGTAACGGCGTGATTGGTACTTGGACTACGGCGAGCTTGCCGCAGGCACGTATCCTCAACCCCAATGCATCATTTAACAAAACCGAAGTTAATGGCGGCGCGTGGACTCAAGTATCGCGCTTGGGTAGCCCGCTTGTGAACGAACTCGTGATCGGTTTGAAAGATAAAGACAAGTTCTCGACCTCAGAACCCAAAGACGATGGCCAATTTGCAGATTACGTGACCCATCCATCGCTCCCAGAACTGCTGAATATTCTGTTTAAGGATGCGGTAAACACCACCCTAGGCGCGAATCTCCCCACCCTCGCACCCACCAACTTCCCACGTAACGATTTGGTCACTGCGTTTCTCACCGGCTTCCCCGGCGTAAACCAAATGTCCAAAGTTACCGCATCGGAAATGTTGCGTTTGAACACGGGTATTGCAGCGACGCCGGTGGATAAACAATCTGCCTTTGGTGTTGCAGGCAATGACTTAGCGGGCTTCCCCAATGGCCGTCGCCCCGGTGATGACGTGGTGGATATCGCCTTGCGTGTAGTCATGGGCCGCCTCTGCTACCCAATCCCAGTGGCCGGTGTGGATACCGATTTAGGCCTGTGTAAACCCGCCGATGCCAGCGTTGGTAATGTTGCTTTTACCGATGGTGCACCTATCAACGCCAGCATGACCAATGCCAGCTTCCCTTATCTGGCTGATCCATTGCCAGGTTCAAAATAAGGAGCTGACCATGAAGCACTCAATAAACCACTCAAAATTGCTATTACCCATGGCGCTCGCTGCCCTGCTGCTTGCAGCCTGTGGTGGTAGCGATAACAAAAAAACGCCGAAAGAAAATATGGCACCCACTGCTACTGCCGCAAGTTTTACCGCGCAAGCGGATACGGCTTACACCGGCAAGTTGATGGGTAGTGATACGGAAATGGACAAGCTCACGTTCACCCAAACCGTTGCGCCCACCAAAGGCACATTGAAACTCGAAGCAGACGGCAGTTTTTCGTATTTGCCCAGCGCAGAGTTTCTTGGCAGCGATAAATTCTCGTTCACTGTTTCTGATGGCAATAGCACATCGACAGCAGCAGAGGTGATGATCACGGTGGATTTGTTGCAAGTGTCGTTTAACGAGTACAGCCGCAAAGCTTTTAACCAAATGCCGAGCGATAAACCCCTGCCACTCAACAGCCGCGCAGTCACTCAGGATGTCACTGCGGCAAATGCTTACGATGATTTGTTAGCGAAATAAAAAACAAAGTTTACCTCGCCATGGACGGTGGGGATTTTAAAAAACAAATTTTTATTAAACGCATTTATTAAAAAACGTATTCAAAACCTTACTAGCTGAATTTTCAGCGGGCTCAACGTCAGAGTATTTATGCCTGACAGGAAAATAACCATGAACAGATTATTGCTAATGCTGTTGTTAACAGCATCGCTAAGTGCGCCACTCAGTGCTGCGCCCTACACACCAAAATCCAACGATGACATTATTGCGCAGTGGGCCGCGCCATCAAACGCGGCATTGCAATCACTTAAAACGGCATCGCGCTTACAGCCGAATGACCCCGCCACTATTCTTGCACTCGCAAATTCATATCTTGCACAAGCCGCACAGCCTGGGCAATCGCGTTTTTACGGTTTGGCACAATCCGCGCTTAAACCGCTGACTGAAAAAACTATTTCTGATAAAACCATTTCTGATAAAAATAGTACTAGCCCACAACTTTGGTTGGCCTGGGCACAGGTTCAACAACATCAACACAATTTTGTGGTCGCACAAACTGCGTTGGAAAAAGTGTTTGCAGCAGACCCCAGCAATGAAACTGCTAATTTATTAGCGGCACGCATTTTTATTATTCAAGAAAAACCGCTCGCGGCGCGCAATACCTGTTTAAAACTATTGGGCAACGCAGATTTACTCACCATTACTGCATGCAGTTTAGAAGCAAACTCTTATTTAAACCCCAATGATCTCAACAATAGCTACCGACAATTAGCAGAGCTCGTTAAACGCCAAGGCCTACCCGATGACGAGCGCGCAACCTGGCTTATTCAATTATTGGCGGATTTCGCAATGCGTAACAATGACCCCGCCACCGCAGCAACTTGGTTGCAACAAAGACTAACCAATGCCAGCGTAAATTATTTAGCCCAATGGGCAGACGTACAATTGGCTTTGAATAACTCGCAAGCCGTAATCACCCAACTAGCACCTATTGTGGCCGCAGCACCCGAAATGGACGATGCTTTATTAGTACGACTTGCACTCAGCGAAAAACAGATCAGAAAAGAACACGGCGAGAAAGACAAGCACTGGCAAACACAACTAGCAGAGCGCGTGGCATTGCGCGAGCAGCGTCAAGACAACCTGCATGCCAGCGAACTTGCGATTTACTATTTGGATATAGCGCCCAACGCGCAAAAAGCCTTGCACTGGGCTGAGATTAATTTTTCCAATACGCGTGAATACAGCGATAAAAAATTACTCGCGCGCGCACAACAACTTAATCAAGCAAAAGGAATTTAATAATGAAAAAGTTAATTTCCTTTGGTTTCGGATTAATCCTATTGTGTATCGCCAATATAAGTTATGCCCACCAACTCAGTACGTCATATTTAAATGGCAGCTTTAATGACACCGGCGTATTCAGCGGCGAGTGGCAAGTGCGCTTGTATGACTTAGAGCAAGCGATTGGTATAGATGCTGATGGCGATGGGAAATTGCGCTGGCAAGAATTACAAAACCGGGCCGATGCCGTCATGGAATATTTGCAACGCCACTTAGAACTCTCACGCGCCAATCAAGCCTGCAACACAGCGCTTGAATTCAACTGGCAAATAGACTCTCACTTTAATGAAGGCTATGTGGTTCTGCCAGTGCGTGCGCAATGCGCTATTAGCGGCGAAGTCACTCTTAGTTACAGCGCATTTTTTGAAATAGATAGCCAGCATAAATTATTGGTTAGTTTAGAAAAGACAAACAGCGAAAAAAATACTAGCCCACGAATATTATCTGACAGCAGCCGCACCCTGATCATTAACGAAACCCGAGGTAGTCGCCTTGCTACTTTTAAAGAATTTTTAGTACAAGGTGTTGTACATATTTGGATAGGTACAGATCATATTTTATTTTTGTTGTCGCTACTTTTAACCTGCGTGTTAGTACGCCGCAATCACGCTTGGGTTGCCAACAATAATCTGCGTGAAATTATAGTGCGCACCACGTGGATTGTTACTGCGTTTACGCTCGCACACTCCATCACTCTTACAGCCACCGCACTGCATTGGATTCAACTGCCCAGCCGCTGGGTAGAAGTGGGCATTGCCATTAGCGTTGCACTCACCGCACTCAATAATATTTTCCCGCTGGTGTTGCGCCTCGGCTGGCTGACGTTTGGTTTCGGTTTATTACACGGCATGGGCTTTGCGGGTGCGCTGGGCGAATTGGGTTTACCCGCAGATCAACAAACTTTAACGGTATTGGCATTTAATGTAGGTGTGGAGATTGGGCAAATGGCAATCGTGTTAGTGGTTTTACCCCTATTGATTTTTTTACGTAAATTTTACAGCTATAGCCGTTATTCAGTCACGGCGTTATCAGTGATCATTTTTTTAGTTGCCGCTCAATGGACGCTAGAACGAATTTAGAGGATATAAAAATGAATTTTTTCAATCGCCAAAAAATACTGCCTAATCTCGCCCTTGCCAATTTTTTATTGGCAACTCAGGCAATGGCTGAAAGTGACATAGCCGTTAATTATTTAGCAAACAACTCTTTGGCAGCAAACCTCAATATTGAAACCTTAATCGTGCAGGGTTATCGCTTTAATTTATTAGGCGAAACGCTATCTGCCTCTGAAGGCATTATTGGCAGCGAAGAAATTGCGAACCGCCCGCTATTACGCACGGGCGAAATTTTAGAATTTATTCCGGGCATGGTAGTCACCCAACACAGCGGTTCCGGCAAAGCTAATCAATATTTTTTACGCGGATTTAATTTAGACCACGGTACCGATTTTAATACCAGTATTGATGGTATGCCGGTGAATATGCGCACCCATGGCCACGGCCAAGGTTATACCGATCTCAATTTTATTATTCCCGGGTTTATCCAAAGTATTAATTATCACAAAGGCCCCTACTATGCCGACGTGGGCGATTTTTCTGGTGCGGGCGCAGCGGCGTTTAACCTCAAAAACAAACTCAGCGAACAAGTAGTATCGCTCACCGCCGGTGAAAATAATTATGCTCGCGTCCTTGCAGGTGGCGACATCGCACTCACCAATGGGCAACTCTTATTAGGCTACGAACACCAAGGTTATGACGGCCCTTGGTCGATGATTAACGAGGATGTGCAAAAACATAATTTGCTAGGCCGCTACACATCGCGCTTAGGTGAGGGCGATTTTTCAGTCACCTTTATGGCCTATCAAAATCGCTGGAATTCTGCCGACCAAATTCCAGAGCGTGCGGTACAGCAACAGATTATTGATGCACTCGGTTCACTAGACACAAGCTTGGGCGGCGAATCTAAACGTTACAGTTTATCGGCAAGCTGGCACAGCGAGCAGTGGTCTGCTCATGCTTATGGAATTCATTCCGCACTCGATTTATTTTCTAACTTTACATACTTTTTAGATGACCCCATTAACGGCGATCAATTTGAACAAGTAGATGAGCGCAACATTTTTGGCGGCGAACTCAGCAAAGAGTGGTCGAGTGAATTTGCGGGGAAAAGTATCGAGTACACCATTGGCAGCCAAGTTCGTTACGATTCCATTGGTGAAGTTGCGCTCTACCACACGCGCGAACGCGAGCGTTTAAACACCACTCGTAAAGATGCAGTAAATGAAGCATCGCTCGGTTTATTTTCGCAAGCAAGCTTGGCAGTCAGCGAAAACCTTAAACTGAATTTAGGAGCGCGCTATGATTTTTATCGCGCACAGGTAAGCAGTAATATCGCGCAAAATTCTGGTACAGCCGATGATGGCCTATTCAGTCTTAAAGCAGGCGCAACCTATACATTTTCTGAGCGCTTAGAAGGCTATATTAATGCAGGCCAAGGTTTACATTCTAACGATGCACGCGGCGCAACTATTACTCAGGATCCTGTCACGGGCGAGGCTGCATCAGCCGTTAATTTATTGGTGCCATCGCGCGGCGCGGAAATCGGCCTTAAATTATTTGACGCTAAGCGCTTTAATATTTCTACGTCGCTGTGGTATTTGCGTTCCGAATCAGAATTGGTATTTGTGGGCGATGCTGGTAACACCGAAGCTAGCCGCGCCTCCGAGCGTTATGGCAATGAAATCGCCGCTTATTATTGGTTAGACAATGGCTTGAGTTTTGACGTGGAATTGGCGTGGACTCGCGCTCACTTTACCGAGGACACCATCGCAGAAGGAAAATATGTGGAAGGCTCAGTGCCCTTTGTGGCGAGCGCCGGCATTAGTTACGGCTCAAACACGCAAGGCGTACACGGATCTTTGCGCTACCGGTATTTTGGCGCGCGCCGTTTAGACAGTTTTAATCAGCAGCAAGCAGAGGCAACGCAAACGCTTAACTTCGGCGTAGGTTACAGCTGGGAGAAAATTGCATTGGAATTAAGCGTGTTGAATCTAGCCAATAGCCGCGATCACGATATAGATTATTTTTACAGCTCGCGGTTACCGGGTGAATCGGCAGAAGGTAACGAAGATCTTCACTACCATCCGCTTGAACCGCGCACCCTACGTTTGAAAGCAGACTTTAAATTTTGATGTAGCAAAAATTTATTCAGCCGAAGATTCGTCCTGCGCCTTTTTAGCAGCAGCCTTGCGGTAGCGTCGGTAAGCCAAGTAGGTGGTTAAGCTTGAGGCAATCGTGGCCGCCACTAAAGACCAAGACCAGGTATTAATCAGCATGTTTTTGGTTAACCCATAATGGGTATAGTTCCAATAGAACAGCATCAATACCGCTGCAATAAAGGTGAAGGTGAAACGGCGCAGCCAATAGCGAAGTAATACTAAATACATAACCAGTTCTCTTAATAAATATCTCTGAGCTCTTAAAATCAATCTGGCTGGCGGTGCCAAGTGCATCGGCCAGCAGCAGGTGAACGCAAAAAACGCCATTTTATACAAATTCACCAAGCTTTAGTGCGCCATCTCCAATATCATACCGCCTAACTTTAACGGCCCTGCACACCGCACGGATACGCCCTTAACTTGTAGGACACCCCGCTATTCTATGAAAACCCCCAAAAGCCTTGAGCCACTGATTGAAGACGGCCTTGTCGATGAAGTGTTACGTTCACTTAAAAGCGGTAAAGAAGCGACTGTTTATGTAGTCTCCTCCAACGGCGAAATTCGCTGCGCCAAAGTGTACAAAGACGTAGAAAAACGCAGTTTCCGCAGCCAAACCAAATACCAAGAAGGCCGCAGCGAGCGCAATTCACGCCGCTCCCGCGCCATGGGCAAAGGCTCAGCATACGGCCGTAAAGAGCAAGAAAGCTCCTGGCAGAATGCCGAAGTAGACGCACTTTATCGCCTTGCTGACGCCGGCGTTCGTGTACCCCAACCCTACGGCGTGTTTGACGGTGTGTTGTTGATGGAATTAGTCACCGATGCCGAAGGTTACGCCGCCCCGCGCTTAAACGATGTAGAACTCAGCCCCGAGCAGGCGCGAGAATACCATGCGTTTATGATGATGGAAGTGGTGCGTATGCTGTGTGCAGGCATAGTGCATGGCGACTTGTCAGAGTTTAATGTCTTACTCGGTTGGCAAGGCCCAGTGATTATCGATTTACCGCAAGCCGTAAACGCCGCTGGCAACAATCACGCCTTCAGTATGCTGGAGCGCGATGTAAACAACATGGCCGATTACTTTGGCCAATTCGCCCCCGAATTGCTGGATACCGAATACGCCCACGAAATTTGGGAACTCTACGAAAGCGGCAAACTCCACCCCGCCGTCACCCTAACCGGTAAATTTGTACATTCCGATGTTGAAGCCGATATCGCCAGCGTTATGCGCGAAATTGAAGATGCTCGTTTAGATATGGAACGCCGCAAAGCCGCGCGCGAAGAAGCGGAAAACGAGTAAGCTCCCCCACAAAGCGTCACAGTCATCCTGTGACGCGCCTCACAACTGTCACCATTCTTCACCATTAGTCTGCCAAATTGACCACTAATTGCTCAGCAACTAGTCAGCTTTGCCGTTTTCGGTTTAAATGAGAATTAGAATAATAACGACTTAGCCGACTTATTATTAGACCCTAAACCTAAAGTTAATAAGCGGTTAAACCCAGTGCGAACTACAACAGCGAGCAACACGCTATGGATGTTAGAGCCTTACACCGCCAAATGACCCAGTACAACCGTTGGAAGCGCCAATTGGATGAGCGTTTGCAGCGCTTTGATGCCTGGGGCACCAGCCACCAAATGCTGAGTTCAGATGTGCAGCGCACTTTGCAAAAAGCACGGCAGTTGCTGCGTGGCGATAGTTTTACCATCGCCTGCGTGGGCGAGTTCTCACGCGGAAAAACCGAACTGATCAATGCGCTTTTGTATACCGAGGGTGGCCGTCGCTTACTGCCATCCCAACCTGGCCGCACCACTATGTGCCCAACGGAAATTTTTTGGGATGCCAGTGTTCCCGTGAACTGTGTTCGTCTGCTGCCGATAGAAACCCGTCGCACCAATACTAGTTTGCAAAACTTTAAACGAATTCCTCAAAACTGGGTGACGGTTACCTTTGACCCACTCAACCACGAACAAACCCGCGCCGCTATTAACCAAGTGTCTGCCAGCAAATGGGTTGCGCCAGCGGATGCCTTAAAACTCGGCTTTGCGATGGACGAGTTGGGCGAGCGCGATGCCAACGGCAAAGTCGCCGTTCCTGCATGGCGTCATGCGCTTATTAGCCTTGACCACCCGTTACTCCGCCAAGGCCTGCGGATTGTAGATACACCCGGTTTAAATGCGCTGGGCAATGAACCCGAACTCACCTTAAAAACCCTGCCTGAAGCCCAAGCGATTTTGTTTTTAATGTCTGCCGATGCCGGTGTGACTGCCAGCGATATGACCATTTGGCGCGAACACGTGCAAACCCTGCGCGATGAACAATGCACCGCCGTGCTCGCTCTGCTCAATAAAATCGATAGCCTGTGGGATGACTTGCAATCGCCCGCCGATGTAAATGCCAGCATTGAAGAAATTCGCCGTGTTACCGCCAAGCAACTCAAGTTAGCGCCGGAGCAAGTGATTGCGATTTCCGCTAAGCAAGGTTTACTCGGCAAAGTTGGGCGCAACGCGCAACAGTTAGAACGCAGTAACTTTCCGCAATTAGAGCGCAAACTGGCAGATGTGGTCTTACACAGCCAGCAGCAAATTATTGGCCATCGTCTCGTTGGCGACAGCTATGAAATGATCATCAATACTCGCAACAGCCTCGCCCAGCGCTTGAGTGAATGCGAAACAGAAATTGAAGTACTGCGCACCGCAGCACCGCAGCAAGCCGCCGATACCTTGCAGCAATTGCGCGATACCATTCGCCAAACTCATCACCAATACCACAAGCAAGCACTCTCACTGCGCACCAGCCAGCGTTTATTAGAATCACAACGCATCAGCTTGCTTGCACCCGTGAGTTCAGGTTTGTTAGAGCAGCAGATTAATAACGCCCATCGCAACCTTGCCCAAAGCTGGACAACCCTTGGCTTAGCGCGTGCGATTGGCAACTTTTTTGACGATGTTGACAGCAGCGTACAGCACATTGAGCGCGAGATTGAACGCGCCAACCGCGTGATGACATCCATTTATCAACGCCCCGAGCACAACCTAACCGGCGATGATTTAATGATGCGCCACCTGCTTAAAATTCATCATCAACGCCGCCAGCTGCGCCAATTGCATAAACGCGCCGATGACTTCCGTTTCTCGCTCAACACCTTACTCACTCGCAAGGGCGCTTTGATTAATCGCTTTATCAATACCTTGGTGCAGGAAGTTCGCAACACCTACCAAGACTTGAACGAGCACATTAACCAATGGCTGCAAGAGGCACTTTCGCCACTAATTCACAATAACCAGTACCAAAAGCAACTGCTTGAAAGCCATATGCTACGTCTTACGCAGCTACAAAGTCAGCGCAATACCCACGCCGAGCAAATTGAAAGCTTGCAAACCAATATTTACCAGTTGCAGTCAGCTTTAGGTTCGCTGGAGCCTTTGTACCAAGAGATTATCAGCGCGCCATTAGTGAACGATGCGAGCGAGAAACTGGCGGTGATTCGCGGTGGGCAGGTGGTGTCTTTGCTGGAGGCGAGGAAGGCGGCGCGGGTAAATTAAAGAGTATTAAAGCCGACTTATATATTTATCCATCGTCATCCCGTAGGGATGACGATTCCCTTCTAAAAATAGACTCTCGTAAATACTTGTTCGAAACAACTAAGAACCATAAAAAAGGCCGAACTCAGATTTGAGTTCGGCCAACAGAGTGTCCCTTCGTACAAAATTGTTTAGCGCAAGCGCACTACCTCTTAGCGTAAGCGCCCTACATAGTGCTGATCTGATTCAAGGCTAACCTCAGTTTCGGGTTCAGGAGTCTCTATAACGGGGTGTTCAATCGGTATAGAAACCCGCGATGAAACCGCCACCATCATGCGGCGCGGTTTAAACGCTGAATCCGCAAATAAGCCGCCCTCGCCAAAATAAATATCTTCCAGTTTATGGCACATCGCCTGTAAATCAGGGTTGCTCACCGAACCCGCCAGTTCCAATACATGCAGGCAATATTCGGGGTTGGTGCTCATATATTTAATATCGGTAACCCGCCCAATCTCGCGGCGCAGCAGCACATGCAAGCGCCCCATTAAGCCAAAGGCTTGGCTCTCTAATAGCTCTACCGATTGGCCATTCATAGAACGTGCTCCCCGTGTTGTTCAAGATCAAGACCTTCGTTTTCTTCGTCCATCTCAACACGCAAGCCGATAATTTTATCCAACACCACCAAAATAACGGCAGTAACAGCACTGACGTAAACAATCGTGCTCACTACTCCTATCGCTTGCAGCGCAATACTCGAATCCACGCCGCCGATAGCCTTAACCGCAAATACGCCCGTCAGCAGCGCGCCAACAATACCGCCAATGGCATGCACACCAAACACATCCAGCGAGTCGTCATAACCCATGGTGGATTTTAACCAGGTCGCACCCCAGTAACAGGCGATACCCGCTGCTATGCCAATCGCAAAGGCGCCGGTCACGCCCACAAAACCAGAGGCGGGGGTAATGGCGACTAGGCCCGCTACGGCACCTGATACCATGCCCAAGACCGATGGCTTACCGCGTTTTACCCACTCAATCACCATCCAGGTCAGCGCTGCCGCTGCAGTTGCAAGTTGGGTGGTAAACATAGCCATACCCGCACGACCATCGGCAGCACCGGCAGAACCTGCGTTAAAGCCAAACCAACCTACCCAGAGCAAAGAAGCGCCAATCACAGTAAGAATTAAGTTGTGCGGCGGCATGGCCACGCGACCAAATCCAAGGCGAGGACCAACAATAATGGCTGCGACCAAACCAGAGACACCGGCATTGATATGCACGACTGTACCGCCGGCAAAATCCAATACGCCGAGTGAAGCCAACCAACCCGTAGGTTCCCACACCCAATGGGCGACAGGGGCGTAAACCAGTAACGACCAGAGTGAAATAAAGGCCACAACGGCAGAGAATTTCATCCGCTCGGCAAAAGCACCGGCAATCAGCGCGGGGGTGATAATCGCAAAGGTCATTTGAAACATCATGAACACGCTTTCAGGAATAGTCGGCGCCAAGTGATGCACCGTGACCATACCTTCGGTTTTAATAAACTCCAACCCGTTAAGCATAAAGCGGTCGAAGCTACCAATCCACGGCGTCACACCCGGTGTAAACGCGAGGCTATAACCCACCACCACCCACAATACCGAAACAATACACACCGCCACAAAGCTGTGCGCCATAGTGGAAAGCACATTTTTCTTGCGCACCATGCCGGTATAAAACAGCGCCACACCGGGAATGGTCATTAACAGAACTAACGCGGTAGACATCATCATCCACGCGGTATCGCCAGCACTGATTGTGCTCGCACTCACCAAGGTTGGTTTGGTAAGAGGCGCCGCCACTACGGGCGCAACGGGTTCTGGAGCGGCTACAGCTACAGGTTCGGGCGCAACCTCAGCAACAGGCACGGCTGTCTCAGCGGTTTCAGTGGCAGCACTGGAAGTGGATAGCGCAGTATCTTGGGCGAATACAGGCGCCATCGCAAGACTAAGCAATAAACAGAGGAAGGCTGAAGTTAAGGAAACGAAACGCATGCAAATACCTCACAAATTGATACATGAGGGATAGCACTAAGTGTGCCAGTGGATAAATACGCCAAACAGCTGGTTATCGCGCCATTTCGTGCCCGAAATCGGGCAAAATAGTGCTTCAAAATGGACGTTAAGGCACCAAATGAAGGCAAGGATGACCAAAAAGCCCCGCTCACTCTAAGCGCGAAGCAGCCGAAGGGTACCGTAAAGAAGCTTAAAACTTGCAGCCTATAGCCCGCGTCTTTAGACTTGCGCCCCAACACCATAAAGAAAGCGAGCTAAGCTTGCTTCTCACTCACCGATTCCGCGCTTCCATATAAGAGAACAC
>Ga0116157_10004279_pt1 | contig 13380 bp, 7 predicted proteins | sample AD_UKC048_MetaG_FD_89882 | JGI IMG/M metagenome (GOLD analysis project Ga0116157, IMG submission 89882) | Active sludge microbial communities of municipal wastewater-treating anaerobic digesters from USA - AD_UKC048_MetaG | ecosystem: Engineered > Bioreactor > Anaerobic > Digestate | place: USA...
AATTTTGCGAGCTTAACTCCTTATGGCAATCAAATTATTAATCATGCAAATTTTGGTTTGCAAACCTACCCTCCTGCTAAAAGTCAATACCTGGTGCATGATGCCTATCAAATGAAAATAAAAACCTTTTTAAGTGGATATTATTCAGGTGCTCAAACCATGCGCAATGTACTTTATTTGCAAAATATAATTCCAAGTCCTTCGAATCAAGTAGACACCATTCAAATTGAATTTCATCAAAGCAATTCACCTTATTCAAGTATTTACACAGCAAAAACAGTATTGCAAACAAATGGAAATGCAACTGTTCAAATACCATTATCATTGATTGGCTCATCCTATTATATTGCAATTAAGCATCGAAATACAATTGAAACATGGAGTGCAAATCCAATTATGATCGGGTCAATTACGCATTACGATTATACAAACGCTATGAATAAAGCTTATGGTAGCAACCAAATCGAGGTCTCAAGTGGTGTATGGGCATTGTATACAGGCGATATCAATCAAGATGACAATATTGATTTGTTGGATAATTCGCAACTAGAATTAGGTATTCAAAATTTTTTATTTGGTTATCAAATTGAAGATTTAAATGGTGATGGTAATGTTGACTTACTAGATGGTTCAATCATTGAGGATAATATTAATGGGTTTATCTTTTCAATTCATCCTTAGGCTTTTGAAACGAAGAAGCCATTTTAATAATAAGCGATTACAGTATTGAATGAATTTAGATCAATCAAGAAATAATAAATTTTATGCCCCCTATTTATGTAGGAGATAAAAGATAAAATATTTTCTACATTTGTTGATAGAAAATAAGCCTAATGATTCGAGTATTACTGTTTGAAGACAATGAAGATTTTATCGATAGTATGAAAGAATTAATTCATGATAGTTCTGATATTGCGCTTTGCGAAGTTTATAATCATGGTAAAGATGTAGTTCGACATATCGAATTTCATCATCCTGATATTGTAGTGATGGATATTGATATGCCCATTCAAAACGGACTACAAGGATTAAGAGAAATAAGAGCTGCAGGTTTAGAAACCATTGTGATCATGCTCACAGTATTTGATGATAATGATCGTGTATTTCAAGCCGTTTGTGGAGGTGCATCAGGGTACTTATTAAAATCAAGTGCACCTGAAAAAATATTGGATGGCATTCGCGAAGCAGTGAATGGTGGTGCTCCTATGACCCCATCGGTAGCGAAGCAAGTATTAAAACTATTTTCAGCCCCGTTTCAAAAATCTGAAGATCTACAAAAACTTACCCCTAAGGAACATGAAGTTCTATCCTTTCTCGTTCGGGGATATAGTTATAAAATGATAGCATCCGATTTGCAAATTAGTATTGAAACCATACGTTACCATGTAAAAAATATTTATGCTAAATTACATGTCAATTCAAAAAGTGAAGCGGTGGCCAAGGCATTGCAGAATAAAATGATGTAAATTATAGCATGACGAATGTTAAACAATATCTATTATTAGGTCTGATGATTTTACCACAATTAGCGGTTGCCCAACTTTCTTCTTTAGGGCCACATATTAAAATAGATACACTCAAACAACTTATCTCAAAAAACAAAGAGGATACAAATAAAGTTAAAAATCTAATTCTATTATCTCGAGAGTTTAGCAAAGAAAATACAGATACTTCTTGTAAAATAGCTGAGGCCGCCTTAACACTTTCTAAAAAATTAAGATGGTTTAAAGGTATTGGAAACGCAAATATAGCCTTGGGTTGGAGTTTATACATTCAAGGAAACTATAACCAAGCAATGGCATGCAATTTTGAAGCAAAAAAAATTGGTGAGACTTACAACGAGCCACAAACTGTTTTATACGCTTTTAGTAATTTAGGTCAAATATATTATTCACAAGGCGACTTGAATATGGCACTCGACTATAATTCTAAAGCTTTAAAAATTGCGCAAGAAACGAATGACGAATGGAACATTGCCCGAAATATTGGAATAATTGGAACCATATATCAAGATATGAAATATTATGATAGTTCAATTAGTCACTATTTAAAAGCTTATCATTTAACTCAGAAAATTGGGAACTCAAATGGATCGGGTGTTTGGTTGAGCAATATTGGAGGCTTATACCTGAAATTAAATAAATATGATTCAGCATTGTTTTACTTAAATAAATCAAACAAGATTTTCGACAGTGTTGGAAATAAATGGTCGTATGCAGAAACGACATTAGACATTGGAAAAATATATGCGCTCACAAATAATTTCAAATTGAGCCATCAATATTTACAGCAGGCATTGCAATTATCTTCAAAAGTTGGAGCAGTAGAATGCCGCAAAAATGTGTACTTAGAATTAAGTAATTTATATCAAAAATCAAATATTCGTCTTCCAGATATCAATTCGAAAATCCAATTGAATGATGCCCAACGACAAAATCTTGCTTTGAATTATTATAAAAAATATATCTCCTTAAAAGATACATTAGACAATAAAGAGGTTCAAAAAAAATCGCTAGCATTAGAATTTGAACATAAAATGGCATCTACAAAATTGGCAATGGAAAAGAAGGAGGCGATTACTAAACAACAAATTCAAAATCAAAAAATAATTCGAAATGCTTTTATCACCGGATCCTTGCTTTTACTCCTCTTAATTGCGGTTATAATCAATAGAAATAAACTCAAACGAAAAATAGAGGTTGAAAAAATACGGAACAAATTATCAAGAGATCTTCACGATGATATTGGTAGCACCTTGAGCAGTATCAATATTTTAAGTAGAACAGCTCAATCCAATTTAGAGCTAGGTCAGGGTGAAAAAACAAGTGCGTCTTTAGAGAAAATTAATGAACGAAGTCAACGCTTGCTTTCCAATATGAGTGATATTATTTGGAATATAAACCCAAATAACGATACTCTAGAAGAAGTGATGAGTCGAATGCGTGAGTACGCAACTGCACTCTTGGAAGCTAAACAAATAGATTACACATTCGATTTTCCGAAAACAACTATGAATTGTAAATTGAGCATGGAAGTGAAAAACAATATGTATTTAATTTTCAAAGAAGCAGTCAATAATTTATCGAAATATTCGGGTTCGAGTAATGCAAATCTCTCTTTAATTTTTGATGAAAAAAATATTCAATTGACCATACAAGATAATGGCATAGGATTTAACCTTGATGATATAACGCATCGCGGAGGATTAAATAATATGCGACATAGAGCCGAGGAAATAAAAGGGAAAATTAGTATTATTTCTGTTTATGGAAAAGGAACGAAAGTGGTGTTCTCAGTCGCAAAAAATAGTTGAAATAAGAATGAAATTTACAAATTCTATAAAAATAAAAATAGTTGTTTGCATACTTTTGTTAATCATATTGACATTGGAAAATGATGCGTGTGCACAGCATTCACAGCGATTTAAAATTGACTCTTTAATGACCGTGCTAAAAAGCGAAAAAAACGACTCCATTCAGTTAGCTACACTAATTCAAATAACTAAAGAATTTACAACAACATCATCCGATTCTGCCATATACTATGCAAATTTGGCGAATGATTTAAGTAAAAACATGGCGAGTATTGAAAATAAATTTAATACAGGCGTGCTTTTAAGTAAATGTTATATAGAGAAACTAGCAAATGACAAAGCATTAGAAATTGCCATAGCAAATTTGAAATTGGTGGCCAATACAAAACATATTCATTTGATAATTCAAGCTAATAAAAATATCTCTTTAATTTATAGCGAGCAATTAAATAACTTTCATAGAAGTCTTGAATACGCTCAGGCAGCTTGGTATGCGGCAAAGCAGAGTGGCAGTCAGAAGGATATTATAGAATGTCTTCAACTCTTAGGAAGTGTATATTTTTTCGCTGATAAATATGATGAAGCCTTAGTTTTTAATGAACAAGTATATCAAATGGCTTTGCTTCAGAAAGACACTGAACTTATTGTTCAATCTATGGTTAGCTTAGGAGATGGATACCGTCCCAAAAAGTTATTTAAGAGGTCTATTATGTATTATCAAATGGCTATAAAAATATTAGAATCCAGAAATAATCAAACCGACTTACCCATGCTTTATTTTTGTTTAGCAGGTGTTCACTTTGAACAGCTCAATTATAATGAATCAATTCATTATTATAAACTTGCCATCAGCAGAGCAAAGAAAGAGAAATGGAAGACAATACCCATTCATTTCTATCGCGATATATCACGAGCATATTCGGGAATAAACAATTTTGATGAGGCATTGAAATACAATCAAATTGCAATTGACTATGAAAAGCAAAAGGGAACATCTCCTGAATTAAAAGATTTGTATTTAATACACTTAATAATCTACGACAAGCAGAAAAACTATAAAATGGCGTACAAGAATTTGTGGCAGTATGTGAAAATTATAGACGAATTAAAAAATGATGAATCGGCCAATAAAATTTCGGCATTGGAAGTAGCGTTAGAATCAGAAAAAAAAGAAAAAGAAATTGAAAGATTGAATAAGGAAAAACAATTGCAAAAAATTATTCGTAATTCCTTTATTGTTGGTTCTATATTATTGATGTTATTGATTGTGGTTCTTATCAATCGAAACAAATTAAAACGTGTTGTGGAATTGGAAAAAATGCGTTCACGATTAAGTCGTGATTTGCATGATGACATTGGCAGCACCTTAAGCAGTATCAATATCTTAAGTAGAAACGCCCAACGTAATGCACAATTACTGGATAATACTAAAACAAAAGAAACATTAGAAAAAATCCATGAGCGCAGTCAACGTTTACTTTCAAATATGGCAGATATCATTTGGAATATTCATCCCGAAAATGACACTTTGGAAGAATTGATGAGCAGAATGAGAGAGTATGCAACTTCGATGTTAGAGGCAAGAAATATCGATTCTAAATTTAGATTTCCAACAACAGAAATAGATTGCAAATTATCAATGGAAATCAAAAATAATTTATACTTAATTTTCAAAGAAGCAATCAACAATTTATGTAAATACTCAGAAGCAACTAAAGTTGATATTAGTTTAATATTAGATTCAAAGAATTTAAGTTTGATGATAGAAGATAATGGTAAAGGTTTTATAACAAATGAACTTAAACATCAAGGTGGACTTAATAATATGAAGTTTCGTGCCGAAGAAATGCGAGGAAGTCTGACAATTGTTTCTGAATTATCTAAGGGAACACAAATTAAATTAATCATGCCAAGATTTTGTTAGATATAGATATGTACTGGATTACTACAATTCAAATCATTGCCATTTCATGTATACTTTCATTTATTGGATTTATATTTTCATTCATATTACCACAATATTATATCTCAGATGTATTTATCAACTTGGCACTATTTACAGCAGCCACATCAGGCCTTAAGGCAAGGTTGAATGCGAAAAAAAATAAGCAGGATAAAATTTGGATACTCACTTTGGTTGGCGTTACACTATTTATAATTGGGGCACCATTAAAATTTGATTCTGCATCAATAATTACGGTAATTGGCGCTTTGCTTTACATTTTTCCCATTGGCTACTATCTGTTTTATAATAGAATGGATTTTTTTAGTAGTCGATGGATTTGGTTTCTCCCTTTCATTTTAATTGGATGTTTATTTAAACTCATGCATTGGGCGGGAGGAAATATCATTATTTTCTTATCCTATTCCGGAATTATAATTTCTATATTCATACAATTATTTCAGAGAAACTTTAAATCTCCGAACGAAATGTATAATATACTTTTACAACTTCTGATAAGTATTTCTATGGTTGTTTTATATTTTAAGGATATTAGCTTGAATTTTATAATTGTACTTTACTTATACACATGGCTAGGACTTTTAGACTTGCTATTTCAAGAAGATTAGTGGTCAAAAGCTTTAATATAGGTTATCTCTAGCTTCTCAATTGTCATCGTATTTTATTAAAATAGAGAACTTATAACAATTGAAACAGATGCATCTATCGAAACATTCTTTATAAGACAAAACATTATTAACAGACAGGCATTTCACCTTTTACGGTAAGGAAAAACATCCAACCTCTTTATGTGGTTTGATTGACCTTTGTGTCAATCTAGTTTTGTATTCAAGAAATCAGTCATTTCAAACCATTCAAAAATAGGCCCTTTAAATAAACTTCAAAACCAAATGCCCCCTTTTTATGTAGGTAACATACAATCCTTAATCCACTTAATTTGTAAAATCATTCAATCAAAAAAAATAAAAACCATGAAACAAAAAATCATTTCCCTTATCAGTCTGCTATTACTAATTATTATGAGCAGCGATTCATTTTCACAAGCACCACAAGCTTTTCCGTATCAAGCGGTCGCGCGTAATAGTCTCGACAACTTATTATCTAACCAAACAATCTCGATTCGATTTAGCATCTTGAATGGAAGCAATACGGGACCAACAATTTATCAAGAAAAACATATTACTACAACCAATCAAATAGGTTTGTTCAATATAAATATTGGACAAGGCACAGTTTTGAGTGGTACCTTTAATACCATAAGTTGGGGCACTAGTTCTAAATTTATTAAAGTTGAATTAGATCCTACAGGTGGCAATACATTCACTGTAATGGGCACCACTCAACTACTGAGTGTTCCGTATGCACTTTATTCAAATAGCTCCGGCGGCAGCACTAGTAGTGGATTACCAAATGGAACCGCAATAGGTAATACTACATTTTGGAACGGCACTTCTTGGGTAATCAATAGCAGCAATCTCTATAATAATGGCGCAAATATTGGAATAGGAACCAATACGCCAGATGCTTCAGCAAAACTAGATATTAGCAGTTCCACACAAGGTTTATTAATACCGCGAATGACAACAATACAAAGAGATGCAATTCCATCTCCCGCCCTTGGATTACAAATATTTAATTTAGATGATCAATGTTTGGATCTATACGATGGAGCTAACTGGATTAAAAATTGTGGATTAAAAATTACGGGTACTGTTACTGACCCAAATCATACTTCACCCAATACATGGGTACAAAAAGCATATTCTCCAATGCCTCCAGTTTCAATGGGACGAAGTGGCGCTATTGCATTTACAATTGGCAATAAAGCATATATGGGAACAGGTAGTTTTTTGAATATGAGTTATTTCAACGATTTTCATGAATACGATCAAGCAACAAATACGTGGAGCCAGAAAGCAAGTTTTCCAGGTGCAGTGCGAGCCGATGCGGTTGCCTTTACTATTGGAACAAAAGGTTATATCACAACGGGTGGCAATGGTATGTTTTCGAATTATGATTTATGGGAGTATGATCCGTCTACCGATGCATGGACTCAAAAAAGTAATTGTCCAGGAAGTGCTCGTTTCAAAGCACAAGGATTTTCGATAGGCAATAAAGGTTATTTAGGATTAGGTACGGATGGAACAAGCGACCTCAATGATTTTTGGGAATATAATCCGTCAAACGATACATGGACACAAAAAGCCAATTACCCAGGTAACGGTCGTCGTCATACAATGGGTATGAGTATAAATGGGAAAGGATATATAGGCTTAGGAACAGACCTAAACGGAAACTACAATAATGATATTTGGGAGTATGATCCGATGACAAATACATGGAACGCAAAACAAGTATTTCCGGGTGCAGGATTTCATTCAATGGCTTGCTTCACTATGAACAATAAAGGATATATAGGAACTGGATACAATGGTGCCAATGAAATGACTGATTTCTGGGAGTATAACGCAAATACAGATACATGGACTATTCGTGCAAGCTATAGTGGCAATGCGCGAAAAAATGCGGTTGGCTATTCGATAGGCAACAAAGGCTATATTGCAACAGGTGCATTAGGTGGAATCACATTTAATGATGTATGGGAATATATGGATGAAAATACAGTTGGCAATAGCTATTCATCATCTGTAATCGCAAATACAAACTCGGTATCTGATGGCGCATGGACCTTACATAACCATCAAGTGTATAATAGTAATAGCGGAAATGTTGGCGTAGGCACATCAGCACCAACCAATAAACTTTCAGTTGTTGGAAATTTAGATGTCATGGGCAATATCGGCATTGGCAATACAAATCCTACTTCGCCTCTAACACTAACAGGCAATATGGATATCACAGGCGAATTAAAAAATAACGGTGTACCTGGTTTGGCTGGACAAATATTACAATCGAACGGTGATGGCACCATGAGTTGGATTAATAATAATGGCGGCGGTGGTGGTTCATCACCGTGGACAAGTTCGGGCAATGATATTAAAAATAGTAATACTGGCAATGTGGGTATTGGCTTATTTCCAACAGGAGCTTTTAAGTTACAGGTGGGTGGTACTGGCAGTTATACTGGAACTCGATTTAATGATATTGATGCTGCTACCAGTGTTTTAATGGTAACCGGAAAGGAACCACTTCCCTCGACAGCATATTCTTATTTAAAATTTGATGGTCAGCGAATTCAAAGTGCAGGGGCTAATAATTTTGCAACGATTCCCACCGCAAAAGCTCTATATTTAAATCCTCTTGGAGGAAATGTGGGCATTGGAACGACAACAGCCAATGGGCAGTTACAATTCAACAATACTGGAGTAAATAGAAAAATAGTTCTATTTGAAGATGCAAATAACAATCATCAATATTATGGGTTTGGTATCAATAGTTCATTACTTAGATATCAAGTTGGTCATACAGGAGCAGATCATGTTTTTTATGCGGGGTCTGGAACATCTAATTCTGTAGAATTGATGCGTATTAGAGGAAATGGCAATGTTGGAATTGGTGTCGGCAGCCCAGATGCAACCTTGCAAGTAAAGAGAGGCACAGGATTTTATGGTACTGCCGCTTTTGAAGGAACTACTTACAATTCACATTTTAATTATTCAACTGATGAGCATACCTATATTCGAGGAGGAAAGAATTTCTCAAGAGTATATATTAATGAACTCAATGGAGGAAAGGTTATCATAGGAAATATAACCTCTTTGCCTGTGGGTTATAGACTATATGTTGAACAAGGCATTCTCACAGAGCGTTTACGTGTGGCAGTAAATAATACTAGCAATTGGGCAGATTATGTATTTGCCGATGATTATAAATTAATGCCATTGGAAGAAGTAGAAGCCTTTGTTAAAAAACACAATCACCTACCCAATGTACCAAGCGCAGATGCAATGGTTGAAAATGGAATTGATGTAGCTACAGTAGATGCTAAATTGATGGAGAAAATCGAAGAGTTGACTTTATATATGATTGAAATGAAAAAGGAAATGAAAAAATTGGCTGATGAGAATATTCTTATTAAAACACAATTAAAAACTAAGTAATCATGAAAAAGAATATTCTAATGATAGCATTCATGCTTTCAATATTTCAAATTTCAAATGCACAACAGAATAGAAAAGAGAATAAAATAAATGAAATTGCTACGCATACTTTAGGGAGTAATTGGTATACTTTCGATAAAGGGCTAACTCTCTCTAAAAATAATATCAACAGTAAAGAAGTAAAAGCATATTTTGGCTTTGATGATAATAATTCTTTTTCGTTTATTAAGTCTGATACTGATGATTTGAAAATAATCCATCAACATTTTCAACAATTTTATAAAGGTATACCACTTCAATACATGACCTTTAAACTTCATCAATTTCCAAATAAAACTTTAGAAGGGAACGGTCAATTTGTTGCAGGGTTTAATAAAATAATGCCTCAAACAATTTCTTTTCAACAAGCACTTGATTTTGCTAAAAACTATTATCCTTCGCAGCAGTATATGTGGGAAGATAGCCTAGAAGAAAAGTTGCTAATAAAAAGAACGCATGGAAGAAAGTCAACGTATTTTCCTAAGGAAGAATTAATTTGGGCAGCAATCAATAAAAATACAAATGAAAATTCTGCAGAAAATTATTGCTTAGCCTATAAAATAAATTTGGCCTCCAAAAAGCCATGGTTTAATAAAGAAATCTATATCGACGCATCAAATGGAAGACTACTAAATACGAAAGAGCGGGAACATAAATGTGGAACCATTTCGTTCAATTCAAACTTTAATGGAAGCAAAATTTGCCTGTACAAAAATTCATCTTCACCATATGAACTCATTGATGAATGTGGATTAGGGGGTGAAATTACGGTGTCAAATAATGGCACCCTATTCACAACACCAAGTTCTATCCCTTGGAATACATCCAATATTGATATTAAAAGTGCCTGTAGTAGTTTATGGGCTACACGTGAAGCTGCTAAGTACTTCTATTATGTACATGGGCGTGATGGTTGGGATGCATTTGCAGGAGACATTGATTTAAGACAGAATGCAGAGTTTGATGATGATAATAACAGTCTAACTTATCCAACATACAATAATGCCAGTTTCAGTCCAAGTGGCATTTTACTTGTAGGAAACGCAAACCCTCAAGGACCTAACGGACCCAACTTATCAGTTTCTGATGATTACAATTCTTTCGATATAATGGCGCATGAATTTACACATGGGGTTACTTTTGAAACTTGCGATTTAGAATACGAAGGAGAATCGGGTGCATTGAACGAATCATTTTCTGATATTTTTGCAGTAAACGCTTACCAAAATAACGGTGGGTTCAGTTCAGATAGTAATTTATGGTTGTTAGGTTATGACAGAACAAATAGTATGGGTAATCATCTATATCTCAGAAATATGAGAGACCCTCATGATGTGGGTGATCCAGATACTTATCTTTCTGATCCACTCTGGCGTAATACTTCGCCAACAGCACCAGATCATGGTGGGGTACATTTTAATAGTGGCGTACAAAATAAAATGTATTATTTGTTGGTAAAAGGAGGAAGCGGAACCAACTCCAATGGCACTTCTTATAATATTTCTGGCATTGGGTATATTAAGGGAAGAGCAATTGCCTATCGAGCCTTAACTGCGGCCTATTTGAATAGCAATTCAAATTTTCCGGATGCTCGAGCTGCTTGGGTACACGCATCCAATGACTTATACGGATACTGTTCAACCGAATCAATTGCAGTGGGTAAGGCATGGGAGGCTGTTGGTATAAATCCACCAAACAATTACAGCCCTTACTGCGGAACTTATGGTAATTTCACGCAATCCTTTAATAATGGAGGTCCGGCGTTTGTTTCGTTATCTAATTGTGGAGTTAATATTATTGGATCTGGTAATCAAGTATCTATCAATTCATCTAATTATATTGATATTTTACCAGGAATGAATACGAATGTGGGTGCATTTTATACATCAGATATCAATAACTGTATCTATACTAATTACTAATAAAAAAATAGAGACCTAAACATTATTTCACCCTACATGAAGTAACCATCGTTAGAAACTCTTCGAAATAGACATTTAAATTCCTTCATCCTAACCCAATCAACCTTATCTTAAAACAAACAATTATGAAAAAAATAATCATCGTTTACCTATTGATTCATTCGATCAATATTCAAGTATATGCACAATCATTATCTCCACAAGTAATAGCATCAGCTGGAGGCTATCAAAATAATGCGACCGCTTCCCTATCGTTCACCATTGGAGAAACCAATACACAATCACTATCATCTTCAACACATATGCTCACTCAAGGATTTCAGCAACCTTATAAAATGACGCTGAATGTAAAGGCGTATATTGAAGGATATTATAAAAGTGCTGGATTGATGGAAAATGTACTCTATACACAGGGTATAATAAGTTTGCCTAACAATCAATCCGATACAATTCAAATTCAACTCCGACAATCGATTGCCCCTTATAATATTATAAGTGCAAGTAATCAAGTCATTCAAACAAATGGGTTAGTAACGTTTAGTGGTACTGCACCTATTGGGCAGTCATACTTTATCGTTATCAAGCATCGAAATGCGATTGAAACATGGAGTGCCAATCCTGTGCTTCTCAATGAAAATACAAGTTATGATTTTACAACGGCTGCCAATAAAGCCTTTGGTTCAAATCAAGTTCAGGTTGAACCGAATATTTGGGCATTTTATTCTGGCGATTTAAATGCGGATGAAAATATTGACTTGCTTGATTTAGGTTTAATTGAAGCCGATATATCTAATTTTATATTTGGCTATTTTGCCACCGATATCAATGGCGATGGTAATGTTGATTTATTAGATGCAGCACCAGTGGAAACGAATGTCAATGGGTTTGTGTTTTCAGCGCATCCGTAATACATTTATTTTTTCAAACCTTAATTGACAGTGTCTTCTGCCCAAAGTGTGTGTTTTTTCCCAAAAAGTTATATGCTTTCAGCTTTATACCCTAATCCCGAATACTAGGTGACCATCGAAAGGACTTGCATAACTGCGAATAGAAAGATATATTTGTGTAGATATATCTGGTATGTCAAACCAATCAATAACTACCTTATGAAAAAAAATAATACAAACTGAATGTGCATTCACTTTTTTACTTACCTGATAAGTAAATGCATGCGACAGATGACAACAACTTTGTCTTCAGGCAACAATTGTATATAAGACACAGCATCTTATACAATTCTAAAGATTATAGACACAGAGCAATTCCCCGCAACACATTCATGACTTGAATCCATGCCCTTGTTACGAAAAGTGATGTAATGTATATCGGATTGATATTCTATCGATTTAAAAATTTTCAAAGTTTTATAAATAAACTAGTTCTTATGAAAACAACAGTAACCCTCCAATTGATAATTGCACTTAGTTTGTTTTGCTATGTAAAAGTGTATGCGCAAAGCAATGGCGATTTCCGCTCATTCAATAGTGGAACTTTCAGCAATATGGCCATTTGGGAAACCTATAATGGAGGTACGAGTACATGGGAGCCTGCATCAGGTGCACCCACAGGTAGCAGTCATATTGTCATTCAGACAGGGCATTCAGTTTCGTTAGATGCCAATGTAGTTATGAGTGCGAACAAGAATTTTACGGTTAATGGTATCATCATTTGCTCCACGTATTATCTTCAGGGTACAACAGGATGCACATTTACATTGGGAGCTAATGCAACATTAAGTACCGGAAATGTCAATGGCATCTTATCTGCTTCAATTGCTACTGTCAGAGGGTTTTCAACCAATTCATTCAACAGCGCTGCCAACTACATTTTTAATGGGTCCTCAAATCAAAGCATTAACCCGTCCAATACGACCTTCAATAATTTAACGATTCAAACAACAGGTGGTTCAACAGTATCACTTGCTGCAGGTCAATTACTCACGTTGAATGGCACATTGACATTGACATCCGGATTATTTACGATGTCCGGATCTTTGACCTTATCAGGCCCACCAATAAGTGGAACTTCTAGCAATCTGATCACCAATAATAACTCCGCTCTGAGGTTTGTAACCTCCCAAAC
>Ga0116157_10004289_pt1 | contig 13356 bp, 12 predicted proteins | sample AD_UKC048_MetaG_FD_89882 | JGI IMG/M metagenome (GOLD analysis project Ga0116157, IMG submission 89882) | Active sludge microbial communities of municipal wastewater-treating anaerobic digesters from USA - AD_UKC048_MetaG | ecosystem: Engineered > Bioreactor > Anaerobic > Digestate | place: USA...
AAAACTTATTTTTCTTTTGATCAAATACTTCTTCAATATCTTTATCTAAAGGACGAATATAATTTTTATCATTTTTGTAAATGGGGAATGGCATTTCTAAAAATGCTTTTGATAAAGCTTCTGTATTAACAACAATAATTTTCATCGGCCACAAATATACATTCTCTTTTTTTGAGAAAACAGATGCTATTTATTTTAGAGTTGGTTGAAATTATTAGAATGAGCTTTTATATGTGAATGCTATAACCCATTTGTCATGGATGGTATAAACCTGTGCCGATCCTTTTTTATTTGAATATTGTTTGAATGCAATATTTAATCCTCCAATGATGATTGATGTTAAACCAACACCCAAATTAACCCTACCCAATGTTCGTATTTTATTTGGATCAGTTCCAAATGTTTGATTTGTATAAGCATCATTGATTTGATAAGCACCATAAGCAGATTGAAATACTCCAGTCACAATTCCTCCAAGGCTCGACTTTATTTGCATATTATGTGTTGCTAGTTTTTGAATATTTATAATAGAAAGTGGAACATTTACTAAAGTAAAAACCGTTGTCATTACTCCACTTATATCATGTTGACTTCCATTATTCGTTTGACAAAGACATAATTTATTGATGGATACTAACAACAAAAGAAGTATGATTATTTTCATGGATAGTGTATTTGTTTTAGAATCAAATATACCACCCAGACTTTAAATCTTGTATTTGATGAATTATTTTTCAATAGCAAAACACTCCTAAATATTTTATAGTATTTTCACCAAATGGAAAAAAAATTATTTTTATTAGATGCATTTGCACTTATTTTCAGAGCATATTTTGCGTTAAGTAAAAGTCCAAGAATTACAAGTAATGGTAAAAATACCAATGCGCAATTTGGATTTCTTAATACCTTAATTGAACTCATTAAAAATCAAAAACCTTCGCATTTGGCGGTTTGTTTTGATACAAAGGAACCCACTGAGCGACATACTGATTATGAACATTATAAGGCTAATCGTCAAGAAACACCTGAAGATATTTTATTGGCAGTGCCTGATATCAAACGAATACTTGAAGCTTTTAATATTCCGATTGTGGAAGTACCTGGTTACGAAGCGGATGATATTATTGGTACCCTAAGCGTAAAAGCAAGCAAAGAAGGGTATGAAGTTTATATGGTCACTAGTGATAAGGATTACGGACAATTGGTAAGTGATAAAGTATTTATGTATAAACCTGCTAGTGGATTTAGCAAACAAGAAACGTTAGGTGTAAAAGAGGTTTGTGAAAAATGGGATATTGAAAATGTAAGTCAAGTCATTGATATTTTAGGTATGATGGGAGATGCGGTTGATAATATACCGGGAATTAAAGGTGTTGGGGAAAAAACGGCTGCTAAATTATTAAAGGAATATGGTACACTCGAAAACGTTTTAGAAAATGCTGATAACATTAAAGGATCTATTGGTGAAAAGGTAAGAAATGGAAAAGCAGATGCCATCATGAGTAAGAAATTGGCCACCATTATTTTAGATGTGCCCTGCGAATTTCATGAAGAAAGTTTTCTTCTTTCAGAATGGAACCAAGAAGCCTTGTCTGAAATTTTTAATGAGCTCGAATTTAGAACCATTGGCAAGCGTTTACTTGGTGATAGTTTTCAAGTAAAAGGGAATGAGCATACACAAAAAGATTTATTTGGTAGTCAAGTCACGCCATCCAAAACACAAACTTCAAATAATTTGTCAGAGCAAGTTTCTTTATTTGATACCGAATCAATTACATTAAACACGATTGATGATACACCACATGAATATCATTTAGTGGATACTTTTGACAAAAGAGTTGAATTGATTGGTAAACTCAATAACCATATTATTTCTAATCAAGAAATTTGCTTTGATACCGAAACAACCGGACTTGATGCTAATTTATGTGAATTGGTTGGAATGAGTTTTTCTATCAAAGAACGCGAAGGATATTATATTCCATTTTCATCAAATCGTGATGAGGTAATGCAAATCCTGAATGAATTTAAACCACTTTTTGATAAGGAGAATATTTTATGGATTGGACAAAATATTAAATATGATCTTCTAGTTCTAATGAATTATGGTTTTCAATTAAATGGCAAACTTTGGGATACCATGTTAGCCCATTATTGTTTTGAACCTGATGGCAAACGTAGTATGGACATCCTAAGTGAAAAGTTTTTAAAATATAAACCTGTTTCAATTGAAGACTTAATTGGAAAAAAAGGAAAAGGTCAAGGAACAATGCGCGATGTTGAACTTGATAAAATTAAAGAATATGCTTCAGAAGATGCTGATATTACTTTGCAACTTAAACATGCTTTCGAACCTATTATAAAAGAGCATCATGTTGACAAAGTTTTTTACGAAGTTGATAGCCCTCTCGTAAAAGTTTTAATGAAAATGGAGTTTGAAGGCATAAAAATAGATACAGATTTTTTAGGTATCTATAGCAAAGAGCTTGAACGTGAAGCTAAAATTGCAGAAGAAAAAGTATATGCGGATGCTGGAGTTCGTTTTAATTTAGCCTCGCCCAAACAATTAGGTGAAGTATTATTTGAAAAATTGAAACTTGATCCAAAGGCAAAAAAAACAAAAACAGGGCAATATGCAACCGGCGAGGATGTATTAGCTAAGCTGGCAAATCAACATGAAATCTGTAATACTATTTTAACTTTCAGAGAATATACCAAATTGCAAAATACTTATGTAGATACTTTGCCGCAATTAATTAATCCTAAAACAGGTAGAGTACATACAACATTTGCTCAAACAATAGCTGTTACAGGCAGGCTTTCAAGTATTAATCCGAATCTTCAAAATATCCCGATTCGAACTGAAAGAGGACGTGAAATTCGTAAAGCATTTATTCCTCGTGATGAAAATCATATTTTAATCAGTGCCGATTATTCGCAAATCGAATTACGTGTGGTCGCTGCAATGAGCGGCGACCCTGCTATGTGTGAAGCGTTTCAACAACATAAAGATATTCATACTGCCACCGCAGCAAAAGTATATAATGTAAATGATGCCGATGTAACTAAGGAAATGCGTTACAAAGCGAAGAGCGTTAATTTCGGAATTATTTATGGACAAGGTGCTTTTGGTTTAGCTGATAATTTAAGTATTAGTCGAACTGAAGCAAAAGAAATTATTGACAATTATAAAAAGGAGTTTGCTGGCATTCAAAAGTTCATGGATGATACCATCAATTTTGCTAGAGAGAATGGATATGTTGAAACTCTAATGGGACGTAAGCGTTGGTTGCGTGATATTACTTCAAGTAATTTTACCGTGCGAAGTTTTGCTGAACGCAATGCCATTAATTCACCCATTCAAGGAAGCGCTGCTGATATGATTAAACTCGCTATGATAAAAATCAATACCCGTCTTGAACAATCTTCCCTTAAAAGTAAAATGGTTTTACAGGTTCATGATGAATTGGTTTTTGATGCGGTGAAAGAAGAAGTTGATGAATTAAAAGAGCTCATATTAGACTGTATGCAAACAGCAATGATTTTACCAAATAATGTACCTGTTGTTGCTGAAGTCGGTGTTGGTGAAAATTGGTTGCTTGCTCATTAGTCAAAAGTTTTATAGGGTTTGCTATAGAATCTCCATTTCAAATTCTTAAATTAAACTATATTTGCAGCCTTCATGGCAGAACAATATGTAGTATCGGCAATTAAGTATAGACCACAGCATTTTAATACAGTGGTGGGTCAGTCGCATATTACAACTACTTTGAAAAACGCCATCAAATCTGAACAACTTGCCCACTCATTTCTTTTTTGTGGTCCACGTGGTGTTGGAAAAACAACTTGCGCTCGAATTTTAGCAAAAACAATTAATTGTACCAACCGAACCGAAGATGCCGAGGCTTGTGATACTTGTACTTCTTGTATTTCCTTTAAAGAAAATACTTCTTTTAATGTTCATGAATTGGATGCCGCTTCTAATAATTCTGTTGATGATATTCGAGATTTAATTAGTCAAGTTCGTTTGGCACCTCAAGCTGGTAAATACAAAGTGTATATTATTGATGAGGTTCATATGTTAAGCTCAAACGCGTTTAATGCTTTTCTTAAAACGCTTGAAGAGCCGCCATCTTATGCGATTTTTATTTTAGCTACTACAGAGAAGCATAAAATACTACCAACCATTTTGTCACGATGTCAAATTTTTGATTTTAATCGTATAACCAGTAAAGATACGGTTGAGCATATGGGACAGATTTGCGATAAAGAACATATCACATATGAGAAGGAAGCACTCCATCTAATATCACAAAAGAGTGAAGGTTGTATGCGCGATGCCTTATCCATTATGGATAAAATTGCTAGTTTTAGTAATGATCAAATAACTTATGCTTCTACTGTTGAGCATTTGAATATTCTTGATTATGATTATTACTTCAAGTTAGTAGAGTCGTTTATGATGCAAGACCTTGGTGCAATTATGTTACTTTATGACGAAATAAATAATAAGGGTTTCGAAGGTGATATGTTCATGAATGGAATATCCGAACATTTCCGTAATCTATTAATGTGTAAAGATGTTCGTGTTGTAAGGTTGCTTGATTTACCTGAGAATATTAAAGCAAAATATTTCACACAAGCCAATCAACTTCATCAAAATTATATTATCAATGCATTGTCGGTTTTAAACACTGCCGAAATGAATTATAAGCAAGCCCGTAATCGACGACTTCATGTTGAATTGGCTTTGATTAAATTGAATTACTTAAATCAAGCTATTCAAGTTTTGAGTGATGAAGATGGAAATTTGTTAAAAAAAAAGTCCTAACTGGAACTAGCCATGTTTTTAGAAATGGCAATTTATTAGTTCGCCCAATTTCAAGTGTTGTTGAACAAACTTCATTAGGTATTGTTTCAAACGCTGTTCAGTCTGATATTGTAAGTGAACCAAACCAATCAAACAGCAATGAAAAAAAATCGATGCCTCCAGTTAACTACGGCATTACATTGGGAGGATTAAAAAATATTAAGAAAGACGCACGCGATAAACTTATTGCAGAAGGCAATAAAAATGCCTCCATTGATATTACACATGACGATTTATTGCAAGCGTGGACTAATGTTGTTGAACTAATTGCTTCCGAGAAAATGCTTTATAAAAGTGCCATACTTGAAAGTGAGCTTACCTTTCATGAACATGAAATTACAATTCATGCGAATGTGGTTGCCTTTGATTTCTTGAAATCGGAGAGGTTAAGGTTATTAGATTTCTTCAAATTACACTATCATAATGAAAAGATCAATGTCTTATTTCAACCAAAGACAATCAAGGTTGATCAAACGTCTGATCATGTAATGAGTACACGTGAAATCTTTGAAATGATGGCCGCGAAAAATCCGAACCTCCAAATCTTGAAAGACAAATACGGAATGGATATCGAATATTGATGATCTTATTTAATCGTTTATTACAACCATCTTGGTATTATATTTGCGCCCTAAATTATTTGATGTGGCTATAAAATTACTTGATCAACACAATCTAAATTATCAAAAGAATAAGAAGCCTTACAACAAGTTTCTCAAAAAGTTTGATGATAATAAGGTAAACGGTATCAATGCAATGGTTGATGAGGCAAGTGATGCTACTTGGAAAGAGGTTGAATGTTTATCATGTGCCAATTGTTGTAAAGTAATGACCCCCACATTTACCAAAGCCGATCTGAAACGTATATCAAAGCATTTTAGAATGAGTGAGAAAGATTTTTATACTAAATGGCTTGAAACAGATAAAGATAATGGTGACAAAGTGAATCGTATTCAGCCATGCCAATTTTTAAATTTAGAAGATAACAAATGTAGTATTTACGAAATTCGACCTGAAGATTGTGCTAAGTTTCCACATTTTAAACGTAAACCTTTTGGCGATTTTAATCATATCCATACTCAAAATATTGAGTATTGTCCGGCAACGTTAACCTTCATTGGTAAACTTAAAGAGAGAATTGAGAGAGATTTTGAATGGTAGATTAGTGTCGGCCTCGCTTTGTAAATGTTGATTTGGGTCTTGTATGATTTTGTTTAGGTTTAGGTTCTGGATGATGATCAATTAATGGAAATGGATGACTATCGATCACAGGAATTTTTTTAGAGATGAGTTTCTCTATATCTTTTAAGAATGCTTTTTCTTCTGCATCACAAAATGAATAGGCTGTACCATTGGCACCCGCCCTACCCGTTCGACCAATTCGATGCACATATGTTTCTGCAATATTCGGAATATCGTAATTGATAACATAAGCTAATTCATCAATATCAATTCCACGTGCTGCGATGTCAGTCGCTACCAATACTCGTGTAGTTTTTTCTTTAAAGTTTGACAAAGCTCTTTGTCTAGCATTTTGAGCCTTATTACCATGTATCGCTTCTGCTTTCACACCATGTTTTTCTAAAACCTTGACTATTTTGTCAGCTCCATGTTTTGTTCTAGTAAAAACAAGAACTGTAGTGATATCTTTATTTTCAAGAACATCAAGCAAGAGTGCATTTTTATTGCCTTTATCTACAAAAAATATAGCTTGTTTAATTGTATCCGCTGTTGAAGAAACTGGTGTAACCTCAACTTTTTGAGGATTAGTTAAAATAGTATTGGCTAGTTTAACGATTTCGGCAGGCATGGTTGCAGAGAAAAATAGAGAATGTCTTTTCTTTGGAAGTAGCACTAAAAGTTTTTTCACATCATGTATGAAGCCCATATCTAACATTCTATCTGCTTCATCTAAAACAAAAAACTCAATTTCTTTAAGTGATATATGACCTTGCCCAATTAAATCAAGCAATCTTCCTGGTGTAGCGACAAGGATATCTACTCCTTTTCTTAATGCATCAACTTGTGGTTGCTGACCCACACCGCCAAATATAACGGTACAATTAATAGCTGTATAACGACCATATGCATTGAAACTTTCTTCAATTTGAATGGCGAGTTCTCTGGTCGGTGTTACTATAAGACTTCTTATTTTTTTCTTTTTATCAAACGATTTATTTTCTGTAAGCAATTGTAGGATTGGCAATGCAAAGGCGGCTGTCTTGCCTGTGCCTGTTTGAGCGCATCCTAATAAATCTATTCCTTTCAAAAGTACTGGAATAGCTTCCGCTTGTATCGGTGTTGGTATTGTATATCCTTCTTCAGCCAGTGCTCTTTGTAAGGGTTCAATTAAATTAAGTTCTTTAAATGTCATGTTATTTTTTATGTGTATTATAAGTTGATTAATGTGAATTGGTGTTAATATCCCCTTTCACAAATCTGATTTTTTTTCAATATTTGTATTAGAATTGGGATAAAGATAGTGATTATCTACCCATATAAACCATTAAAATTTGAACATCGGTTGGGTTAACACCACTGATTCGACTGGCTTGACCTAAGGTTCGTGGTTTAATTTTAATGAATTTCTGTTTAGCTTCTGATGATAATGAGTTAATTGGTTGATAGTCGAAATTATCGGGGATAACTAATTCTTCCAATGAGTTTGATTTGTTGACAAGTTCTTTTTCCTTCTCAATATAAGCTTCATATTTAAGTAAAATTTCAACTTGTTCAATTGTTTCACGTGAAACATCTCTCAATAGTTGAGTTAATTCATCTGAATAAGTAGACAATTGTTTTAGGTTGACTTGTGGTCGAAGTAGCAATTTGATTGCATTCATTTTTTCAATGGTCGGTGCTGTGCCAATTGATTCAAAGTAATTATTTATTTGGCTAGGTTCAATTGAAATTTTTTTCATTTCTTGAATAACCTTCTCGCTACCATTGATTTTATTATTTACTTTTTCTAAGCGTTCATCACTTGCTAAACCCAGTTTGTTACTCATTGGAGTTAAACGGACATCTGCATTGTCTTGACGTAAAAGCGTTCGATATTCTGCCCTTGATGTAAACATTCGATATGGCTCATCTGTTCCTTTATTAATTAAATCATCAATTAATACGCCAATATAGGCTTCGCTTCTACTTAATGTAAATGGTTCTTTGTTATGAACGCGTTGATGTGCGTTGATACCTGCCATTAAACCTTGACATGCAGCTTCTTCATATCCAGTGGTGCCATTGATTTGTCCAGCAAAGTATAAATTCTTAATTAGTTTAGTTTCTAGTGTATATTGTAATTGTGTTGGTGGAAAATAGTCGTATTCAATTGCATAACCTGGTCTAAACATTTTTACATTCTCTAATCCTGGAATTAATTTCAATGCTTTATATTGAACATCTTCTGGTAATGAAGTTGAAAACCCATTTAGATAGATCTCAACTGTATTCCATCCTTCAGGCTCAACAAATAGTTGGTGTCGTTCTCTTTCTGCAAAGCGATTAATTTTATCTTCAATGCTAGGGCAATATCTTGGTCCCGTACCTTCTATTCTACCTTGAAACATGGGTGATCTATCGAAGCCAGTTTTAAGCATATCATGAACGATATCATTTGTATAGGTAACCCAACAGCATCTTTGTTCCTTTGGTTTAGGTGTATCGATATACGAAAACCCAACTATATCATCATCACCATCTTGAGTTTCCATTTTCGAATAATCAAGACTACGGCCATCCAGTCTCGGGGGTGTTCCAGTCTTGAGTCTATCAGACTCAAAACCTAGTTCTAGCAACTGCTCTGTAATTCCGGTTGCCTTGCTTTCTCCCATCCGGCCACCACCAAAATTCTTCTCGCCAATGTGGATAACCCCATTAAGGAAAGTTCCATTTGTTAATATCACAGATTTTGCTCTAATCTCAATTCCTAAATTTGTAACAACGCCTTCAATTGTTCCACGTGAAACAATGAGCCCATTTACTGAATCTTGCCAAATATCTAGATTTTTTGTACCTTCTAACATTTCACGCCATGTAGATGCAAATAGGTGACGGTCGTTTTGTGTACGCGGACTCCACATTGCTGGACCTTTAGATTTATTCAGCATTCTAAACTGAATCATTGATTTGTCTGAAACAATACCCGAATAACCACCCAAAGCATCAATTTCACGAACTATTTGTCCTTTTGCAATGCCTCCCATAGCTGGGTTACAACTCATTTGCGCAATAGTTTGCATGTTCATTGTGATCAATAAAGTCTTTGAGCCTAAATTTGCAGCAGCAGCAGCAGCTTCGCAGCCTGCATGACCTGCACCAACAACAATGACATCGTATAAAGGAAACATTTGAGAAATTTAATTCGTTAAATTGTTAAAAAGAATGTGGATTAGTGTGTTTTGAATGTGGACAAAGATAAGGGGAAATAAAGGTATTCGATGTGGAATTTGAAAATTTTCTTAGAGGTTTTCAGGATCATTTATACTTCAGCGATTCTTTGAAGTACAACTTAAAATTATGAGCGAGGTTGTTTAAGAGTAAAAATAGAATCCAGTTCTATTAACCCATGTACTCTTACTCATAAATTGCTATAATCTTGCTTGTATCTATTATATTCTTAAATTTTGTTGATTAAGATGAATGATAAAATCATTGATTTAAAACTCTTTGCTTATTTTTGAACAAATATCAAAATTTTTAAATGAAAAAAAATACGATCTATATAACTTGGGCAATACGCATTATTGTTTCTTTTTTATTTATTCTCTCAGCTATTGCTAAAATGTACCCAATTTGGGCATTCGAGAAGCAATTGGTCGATTTAGGAGTGGCTACTTGGTGCCAATCACATTATTTTGCTCGTTTATTGTTAGGACTCGAACTCGCAATTGGTATAGCCATCTTATTGCCACACTATTTAAAAAAAATAGTAATACCCGGAACCATTCTCCTATTGGTGCTTTTTTGTACTCATTTAATTATTGAAATGGTAAAACATGGTGCAATGAATGGTAATTGCGGCTGTTTTGGACAATTAATACCAATGACACCATTAGAAGCTTTCACTAAAAATATTTTTACCATCGCTTTATTAATCTATTTATGGTTTAAGGTAAGTGATTTAGATAAGGGATTCAATCGTTTTATTTATCCCTTTGCTTGTTTTTTAGGTTCATCTCTTCTAGTATTTATTTTATTTCCATTTGCGCCATGTAATAAAACGAATGCAAATTCAACCAATCAAGTTTCAGATAATTATGTTTTTAAAACTGAGGATTCTAATTCTCAGAACACAATTGTTCCGGCAGATATAATAGAAGATTCAATTTTGAAAGTTGAGCCTATTCAAACTGTAAAGGACAGTTCGAAAATTTCATCTAAAACACAAAAAAATCCTATAAATCAAAATCTAAAAAACACAACTAATGCAACTGCCGCTCAAACGCCTGTTTCAACTGTTCGATCAAAATTTGCAAATTTTACCACCTTTGGTAGCACAACAGTTAACTTAGATCAGGGAAAAAAGATTGTTTGTATGTTTGCTCCTGGATGTGATCATTGTCAAGCTGTTGCAAAGGAGCTAGGAAAAATGTCTAAACAAGGAGGCATGCCTGAGATTTATATCTTGTTTATGGATGAAGAGGCAGAAAAAATCCCTGAATTCTTTAAAATCGCTGAATCAAACTTTCCTTATATTGTATTAGATATTCCTCAATTTTGGGACCTCATTGGTCCAGGAAGCTCAACACCCGGCGTTTATTATTTGCAAGATGGTAAACTTATAAAATCTTATCAAGGAATCGATAAAGAACAATTCAATGCTCAGGAATTTAAAGGAATACTTAAAAATTAGTTGATTGTCAATATTTTATTTATGCAGAAAATATTTCGGATGAGTAGAATCCATGCATGATTTGTTGAAATCTATTAAGTACGATTTGTTTTATTCATCGATTCATCCAAAATCTACCTACTAACATTTCAAATTGCACAAGAATATATTGGCTACTGCAAAATTAGGATTTGATATTTAGTTGGTATATTTTGGAAACCAATATAAATCTTCGTAGCCTACGGAACCAGATTCTTTAACGAAGTAGAATAGATATGAATTTTGAGTGAACTCAATTTCTATTTTATTTTATTGTAAAAAAGTAAACCTGAAACTGCTCCAATTGTATCCGCTATTCCATCCCAAGTATCAAAACTTCTTCCAGCAACAAAATACATTTGATAAAACTCTAATGAAAATCCGTAGGTAATTGCTAAAATTAAAATGATGAATGAGCTATTGCTTAAAGAAGCACGAGAAATTTTCCATAAAAGAAAAAACACAAAGAAAAAAACAAAATGAACCAATTTGTCGAAATGAGCAAATAAACCAATTTTAGGTATTTCCTTACCAGGTAATGAACAGCCTATAAAAATAAGGAGTGTCCATATCAACGCTAAAACCATAGTCGTTCTTGGACGACGATGAAAAATGGAGAAAAACTGAAGCATACTAGTTTAGTAAAACTAACTAGTGAACCTTAGATGAATAAGCATCGGCATCTAATAAAGACGAGGCTTCATCAGGATTTTTAATTGTCATTTTAACCATCCAACCTGCACCATAAGGATCGGTATTCACAGCTTCAGGGTTTGATTCTAAACCTGGATTCACTTCTGTGATTGTACCACCCATAGGTAGAAATAAATCAGAAACTGTTTTTACAGCTTCTACAGTACCAAATATCTCACCAGATTTTAATTCTTTACCAACCGTGCTGATATCAACGAAAACGATATCTCCTAATTCACGTTGTGCAAAGTCGGTAATACCGATGGTTGCTATATCGCCTTCAATACGAATCCATTCGTGGTCGCTTGTATACTTTAATTCTGCTGGAATATTCATGATAAAAAATTAGAAGGTAAAAGTAAGTTTTATTTATAATTATTCAAATTAATTGGTTGTCTCTTCCACTTTTTCTTCGCTTACATCATTTGCTGGCTCCTCTTCATGAAGTAAGTCGAGTCTTTTTAAAATAGCAAACCATTTAATCATTTTTTTCATATCGCTGACATAAACTCGTTCTTTGTCGTAAGCTGGAAATAATTTTCCAAAATGAGCCTTCAAAATTTTGTTATCTGCCTTCGTTAAATCAATTTCACCAGCGTTTGCTTCGTTCTTTTTAAAGTTCATAAACACTTCAAATAAGCGAATATTATCTTCTTCTGTAAACACTTCTATACTATCTAAAGGTGTTACATTATGCAAACGAGCAGGTACAAATTTCGTTGTATCATCTTCTAAGTTCTTTACGATGGCACCATCACTTTTGGTAGATAATAATTGGAAAAGTCCACTTAAGCCAGATATTGCAACAAGTTCATTAAATTTCATGTAATCGTATTTTGTGAGGCAAATTTAGGGGTTGAAGCGAGAAAAAAAATTGTTTTTTTTACCAAGACTTATAAATGAGGCTGCATTGTACTAAAATAGAATGAAAGTGCAAGTTTCAACAAATAATCTTTTTAAGAATATTCATGATGGAAGTATTAATTTCGCAATTATATGATGACCTTTTTACTTTATATCGATCCAGGGAGTAGTAGTATGATCATACAAATGATTGTGGCCGGTGCGCTTGGGGCTTTATTTTTTATTAAAAACGGATGGTATAAAATAAAATCCTTCTTTACAAAAAGTAAAGAAAGCGATGAGGATAAAAAAACGCCTTATTCGTAAATGAGCCAAATGGAAGCTATTTCATCATCATTTAGAGATCGCAGTGGTTATGTTTTTTTGCATAATGATATTTATTATAGAGCCGTCAATCAGGTTTATAAAAGCGATTATGATCATTTAATAAAAAGTGGATTATATGAGTTTTTAACCCAGAAGAAGTTTTTAATTCCGCATCAAGAGGTCAATCATTTGCCACTTCAAGATACAATATTTACCATTCTTCAACCCGATCAGATTCACACAATTAGCTATGCTTATGAATGGTCGTTTTCAATGTTAAAAGATGCAGCTTTATGTACTTTGTATAATGCTTTATATGCCTTAGAATTTGGAATGATATTGAAGGACGCCAATACATTTAATATCCAATTTATAAATGGATTACCCATATTAATTGATACACTTTCGTTTGAGCAATATAATGAAAACGAAGAGTGGATCGCTTACCGTCAGTTCTGTGAAAATTTTATTGCTCCTTTGGTTTTAATGAAATATTGCAATGCCTCCTTAAATAAATTGTTGCAAGTTTATCCAAATGGAATTCCATTAAATATTTGTATCTCATTATTACCTCTGAAAGCACGTTTGAATGTGCATGTGTATTTGCATCTATTTCTACAAAATAAAGTAAGTACTAAAAATAAAAATAGTGATTCAACATCAAAGAAAAATTTTCCTAAACAAAAACTCTTGACCTTACTTCAAGGATTGAAAACTTTTGTTTCATCATTAAACTTAACAAAAGACAAAA
>Ga0116157_10004292_pt1 | contig 13348 bp, 10 predicted proteins | sample AD_UKC048_MetaG_FD_89882 | JGI IMG/M metagenome (GOLD analysis project Ga0116157, IMG submission 89882) | Active sludge microbial communities of municipal wastewater-treating anaerobic digesters from USA - AD_UKC048_MetaG | ecosystem: Engineered > Bioreactor > Anaerobic > Digestate | place: USA...
CACGATGACACCAGCTCTTCTCAGAAAAGTCATGGAGGTCGTGCAAAACGGCGCCACCGTCATCGGCCCCCGCCCACGGAAATCGCCAAGCCTCAGCGGGTATCCGCAGTGCGACGAGGAAGTGCGGCGTCTCGTTGACGAAGTGTGGGGCGCCTGCGACGGCACCACCGTCAAGGAGCACGCCTTTGGCAAGGGCCGCGTAATCTGGGAACGCGCACCGCAAGCCACTGCCGATGGCGCCTTGGTCACCCCTCTGGCGGATGCGAAATGGATCTGGCGCCAAAAACCAGAATCTTTCCTCCGCGCATCGATCGGGAAATGCCTCTTCAAACGTTCCGTGAGCATCGGTGGCAACGCGCCTGTCGAATGGGCCCGGATCTACATGACCGCCGATAATGCGTTCGCCCTGAGCATTAACGGAAAATCAGTCGGCGGCGGCAGCAGCTTTCATCAGATCGGCCAATTCGATGTCGCGTCCTTCCTGGTCCCCGGCTCTAATACCATAGAAGTCATTGCGGAAAACGGCGGCGATGCCCCTAACCCGGCGGGGCTCATCGGCGCCCTCGTCGTGAGATTCCGTGACGGGCGGACCCTGCGCGTGCCCACCGATCGACAATGGCGGACATCCGCAGCTTGCGATGAAAAAGAGTGGCAACCCTCGGCAGAGCTGGGTCCGGTCGGCATGGCACCGTGGAAGTCGGACGGAAAGCCCCCGTCCCCAGAACCAGAACAGTATGGTGACTTCGCGACAGTCACCCGCGCGCTCGGGCAGATGAATCTCCCCCCCGACTTTGAATCTGATGGCCCTCTGCGCTACACGCATCGGCGCGATGGCGGTACCCATATCTATTTCGTGGCCAATCGCGAGGGACGCCGCACGGAGGCCTCCTGCACCTTCCGCGTCTCGGGCAGGTTCCCTGAACTCTGGGATCCGATGACCGGGCATCGACGCGCCCTCCCCGAATTCCGCGTCGAGGGCATGCGTACGACTCTTCCACTCCTCTTCGAGCCATTCCAGAGCTTCTTCGTTGTGTTTGCAGACGAGAAAACGACAACGGCTCGGGGAGAGAATTATGTGCGGCTCGCGCCGGTCGCCGAAGTCCCCGGCCCATGGGAGGTGTCTTTCGATCCCCAATGGGGTGGCCCGGATAAGCCGGTCGCATTTGACAAACTACATGACTGGACCCAGCGCCCAGAGGACGGCATCCGCTTCTACTCCGGCACCGCCAAGTACAAAACGACCTTCACGTTGCCAGACGACGGCAAACCGGGAACCGGAAAGCGGAAGATGTACCTAGACCTCGGCACGGTGTGTCACCTCGCCCGGATTCGACTCAACGGCCGCGATCTTGGCGTCCTCTGGTGCCCGCCATGGCAGGTCGATATCAGCGATGCCACGCGATTGGGAGCCAACCAATTGGAGATCGACGTCGTCAACCTCTGGCCAAACCGCCTGATCGGCGATGAGCAGTTTCCCGATGACTGCACCGAGGCCGGGACCTGGCAGGCCGGATGTTTGCCGACTTGGCCGAACTGGCTCCTTAAAGGACAGCCCCGCACAGAGACGCGACGCATGACCTTCACCACGTTCAAACATTGGCGCAAAGGCGACGCCCTCCTCCCCTCCGGTCTTCTCGGGCCGGTAATCATCCTCTCGGAGCACAAACTCAAAAATTCAGATGCCGGGCAGTAGGAGCCTGCTTGCAGGCGATCCCATGCGCGAATCGCGCGCAAGCGCGCTCCTACGTCTCGTTGTCTTCCCCGGTGGTGCCCCGAATGCCCACCGTCGGGCGGCCGGTCGGGGTATGACGTCTAACCCGAAAGCGCCGAAGGCTATGGCGGCGAGTGCGAGTGGACTATCCCTGCCGGCTAAGGACGGTTTTCCGCCTCGGCGGTGCCACACACGACGATTGCAGGTTGACCCCTCCCGCACGAAAATGGCATAAGGATCGAAACCCGATGAGATTTTCCGCTGTCGCATTCTTCGCACTCGCACTGATTCTCCCCGAGGCTTCTTCGGCCGCCGATAGGGCGAATTTTTTGATCATCCTCGCGGACGACTGCACGTTCAGCGACCTGCCAATCTACGGCGGCAGGAATGCGCACACCCCGAGCATCGACCGCCTGGCGGCCGACGGCCTGGTGTTCAATCGCGCCTACTTGAGCGAGGCAATGTGCCAGCCCTGCAGATCAGAACTCTACTCCGGCCAGTATCCAATGCGGAATGGCTGCGCCTGGAACCATTCCGCCAGCCGCCCCTCCACAACCAGCATGCCCCAGCACCTCGGCGCCCTCGGTTATCGCGTCGGCATCGCCGGCAAGATCCACGTCACCCCGAAAGAGGCGTTCCCGTTCGAGATCATCGGCGGCTTCGAGCCCAATTGCGTGCACGATCCGACCATGCCACACGACACTGGCCCCATCCGCGAATTCATGGCCAAGAACCCAGCCCAGCCGTTTTGCCTCGTCGTGGCGCTTGTCGACCCGCACGTCCCTTGGGTGATGGGCGATCCCTCCCAGTACCCGGCGAACAAGATCGCCCTTCCGCCCAACCTCGCCGACACCCGGCGCACGCGCGAGGACTTTGGCCGATACTTGGCGGAGATCACGTACATGGACGCCCAACTTGGCGATATCCTCGCCACGCTGGAGCGGGCGGGCCACTCGTCCGATACGCTCGTCCTCTTCAGCTCGGAACAGGGCGCGCAGTTCCCGGGATGCAAATGGACGAACTGGGACACCGGTCTCCACACCGCGCTAATCGCGCGCTGGCCCGGGAAGATTGCACCTGGCACCAGGACCGAAGCCCTAGTCCAGTACGCTGACGTCTTGCCCACGCTGCTCGAGGCCGCCCGAGGTGATCCCGCGCCACCGGAATGCGATGGCTCCAGTTTCTTGCCTGTCCTCATCGGAACGAAGTCCGCCCATCGCCAATTTGTCTATGGGGTGCACAACAATATCCCGGAGGGCCCGCCATATCCGATCCGCTCCGTCTGCGATGGTCGATTCCGCTATATTCGTAATCTCACACCCGGTGAAATCTACATCGAAAAGCACATCATGGGTGTCTCCGGCAACGGGTCACTCAACAACCCCTATTGGCCCACCTGGGTCTGGGGTGCCTCGAACTCGCCCCACACTTACAACTTGGTCAAAAGATATACGCGCCGCCCCCCCGAAGAACTCTATGAGACAACAAAAGATCCCTTCGAAATGACCAACCTCGCCCAGGACCCGGCCTACGCGGAAACCAAGTCGCGGTTGGCTGCCGAGCTCGATCGGTGGCTCGCCTCTCAGGGCGATCCCGGTGCACCCGAAGATTCCAATGACGCCATCGAGGCCGCACGGAAAGGCAGGCACACCTACTTTCCGCCCGAGCGGGATGACCGTCGAAATCGCAACCCGTAGCCGATGCCACCCGCGCCTCAATCAACCGGCGGCGCCAACACTCGGAGCCTAGCCCCCTCAACCGTAAACGTCACAGGGGCGTATCCCTGAAGTTCGCCATCGACCTCCACCGGCACACGTTCGGCACACTCCACCGTCACCCGTCGCGCCCGCAGGACTTTGACATCAGGCAGGCGGTCGTGATCGCCAAAGATGACCCCGTTTATGTACCTGAGCACATCGAAGTGGCTCATCCGCTGAAACACGTATACGTCCAGCAGGCCGTCGTCCAGCCGCCCGCCCCTGAAGATCTCGTATGGGCCACCGTAGTACCGCCCGTTGCCCAACAGAACGAAACATCCCTCAATCTGCGTTTCGGAACCCGCGGTGATCGTGAGCCGCGGCGGAACCCGCCCCGCGACCAGCGCCGCCGTCAAGACATAGCTCAGGGGGCCGAGGTTCTTCCGGGCCTCCGCGTCGGTCTCCTCGACAATCTGCGCATCGAATCCCACTCCCGCCATCTGCACCCAGTAATGCTCATTCGCCTTCGCCAGATCGACGTGCCTCACACGGCCAGTTCGGATGACGTCCCAGGCCTTCTGCATGTCTATCGGGATACCCAGATCCAGCGCAAAAACGTTGACGGTCCCAACCGGCAACACCCCGAGGTCCACCGGTGCACCAGCAAGGCCATTCACCACCTCGTTGACTGTGCCGTCGCCCCCCGCCGCCACGACGGTCCGGAATCCCTGCCCGACGGCACACGCCGCCAGCTCCGTCGCGTCACCCGGCCCCGCGGTCTCGCGCACAACGACCCCCTCTCCCAGCGCAGCGAGCTGTTCACGCAATCGCTCAGCCTTGCCCCCCTTTGCAGCCGGGTTAAATATCACGCATGTCGGTTGGTCCACCTGAAACCCTGATGCCAGAAAAAATGCGTTTTTCCAGTCCAAGCCTTGGGGGTTCCCTGTGCGCGTGACCGGTGGCTCCGCGGTGAGGCTCCTCCTGAGAGTCCCCCGCAACCCGGACCTCCGCCCCACCCAGGACCGCGTGCGCGAATCGCTCTTCGGCATGCTCGCCCCCCGCCTGCCTGGCGCCCGTGTTCTGGACCTCTATTCCGGCACCGGCGCCTTTGCCATCGAGGCCCTTAGCCGCGGTGCCGACCACGCCGTGCTGGTCGAAAGCAATCGCGCATGCCTCGCCGCAATCGGCGAAAACTTGAGGCACACCCAGCTCTCCGATCGCGCGCGCGTGGTGCCTGGTGATGTCTCCCACTACCTCCGCGACAGCCGCGAGACCTTCGATCTTATCTTTGCCGATCCCCCCTACCAGAAATCCCCTGCGCCGGAACGAAGCCACGGGCCAATCTTCGCCGCCACCGCCCGCCATCTGGCCCCGGACGGACTCTTCATCCTCGAGTTCTTCGCCCCCAATCCACCGCCCGATCCCACACCCTTCTCCCTGACCCGCGAGAGACGCTACGGCAACACGGGCCTCTGGTTGCTTGCATTGCCGCAGATTGCGCCTGACCCATCGGCATGAACGGTTAACCTGATTGCCAAATGGCGGCACGTAGTTCAGAAAGAACCGGCGGCATTCTCGGGTGGCTCTTTGCCCACCCGATTCTCGCGCTGCTCCTCGCGGTCATCCTCGCGCCCGTAGCCTACTATGGCCTGTGGGCCCTTGCGTTCGATATGCGCAAGGTCTCCCACATGCCCGCCACATCGGTCATCCTCGACCGCAATGGCGTGGTCCTGCAGCGCTTCTACGAGGAGCATCGCCTCCTCGTCGGGTCGAAGTTCATTTCCAAACAGCTCAAGCAAGCCGTCGTCGCCACCGAGGACAAACGCTTCTACCACCACTTCGGTCTTGATCCCATCGCCACGTTCCGCGCGATCTTCAACAACCTCTCCGGCCGCGCCAACACCTCCGGCGCCAGCACCATCACCCAGCAGCTCGCGCGAAATTCCGCGGACATGTTCGAGCGCACTCTTGACCGCAAGGCCAAGGAACTCGCCCTCGCGATTCGCATCGAGCTGGCATTCTCCAAGGACGAGATCCTCACATTTTATCTCAACCGCATCTTCCTGGGCCGCAATGTCTACGGGGTAGGGGCCGCCGCCGACGCCTATTTCGGGAAGCGCCCGGCTGACCTGAACCTTCAGGAGTGCGCGCTGCTCGCTGGCATCATCTCCGCCCCGAATGCATTCTCGCCATGGCGCAGCCCCGAGAAGGCCCGCGAATCCCGCGCGCGCGCGCTGTCCCGGATGTCGGAACAAGGCTTCATAAAACCTGCCGAAGCCAAGGTTGCCAATGCCGAGCCCCTCATCTTGCGTCCCCTCATGGATCTTCCCGCATCCCACGCCGTAGAGGCCGTCGCCGAAGAATTGCGACGCATCGTGGGCCAGGACGCCCTCTTTCGTGGCGGTCTCAAAGTCCACACCACCATCGACCTCAACCTCCAGCGCACCGCCGAGGCAGAACTGGAGCGCTGGCTTTCCGAGGTTGAGCGCATGCCCGGATACAAACACCCCACCCGCGCCTCGTGGGATCCTGATGCCCAGCATAATGCGGACATTCTCAAAACGCCCTACCTGCAGGGCTCTTTTGTCGCGATCGACAACGCCGATGGCGGCATCGTTGCCCTGGTCGGCGGCCGCAGTTTCGAGGAGAGCCCCTTCAACCGCGCCACCCGCGCCAGGCGCCAGGCCGGCTCGTCGCTCAAACCGTTCATCTATGCCGCCGCTTTCCGAGACCTCGGAATGGCCGCATTCACCGAGATCGACAAAACTCCTTTTGACCTGAAGCGCGCCCAGGCTGGGCGCATACCCGCCAGCGCCAGCCCCAGCTACATCACGGCGCGCCAAGCCATCGAAGGCAGTGACAACTTCGCGGCCATGCGCACTGGACTTGCCGAGGGCCTTGAGCCGTTCGCACAGCTCGTCGGCACAGCCACCCGGGGCAGCGTTCCCCCTTACCCCTCCTCATTCCTCGGCGCATGTGAGTTCACACCCCTCCAATTGGCGTCCGCCTTCACCGTCTTCCCATGCCTAGGTGCCGCGCCAGAGCCCTTCCTCGTCCAGACCATTCACAACACTGACGGCAAGGAGATCTACCGACACAAGCCGTTGAGGCGGCCGGTCCTCAGCCCACAGGTCGCCTTCCAAATCCACGACATCCTTCGCGGCGTCGTCGACCGCGGCACCGCCAGACAACTTCGAACAAATTTCAAACTGCGCGGTGAACTTGCCGGTAAAACTGGCACGACCGATGACTATCGCGACGCCTGGTTCGTTGGCTATTGCCCCGGCATCACCTCGGCGGCATGGGTCGGCCTCGACAAACCCCAGACCGTCATCGCAGGCGGCTACGCCAGTCGTCTGGCCGTCCCCCTCTGGGGCCGCATCATGCGCCACGCGCTCGTCGGCCCCGCCACCGCCACCGCTGTCCCTGTCCCCAAGGGCCTCCATCGCCAGCAGGGCACGAGCGCAAGAAAGCTCTTCCTGTTCTTCGAGAAGCGCGAAGCCACCGGACCCGATGAATGGGTCCGCGATGGCCAGCGCCCCCTTGCCCGCCTCGACCGAAAGACCGGATACTTCGCCGACCGCACCCCTTCCGGCCCACGGCGCTCCCTCTGGGATTCCGTCAAAGGCTGGTTCTCAAAAAAACGGTAGACTCCAGAAGAATCTCCTTGCGGTTGTATAAGGTTCGGTTACCTTTTGCGTTCCAACCGCGGGGTGGAGCAGCCTGGTAGCTCGTCAGGCTCATAACCTGAAGGTCCTGGGTTCAAATCCCAGCCCCGCAATTCTAAAAGGCCCGAAAGAGGCCATGCTGTGCCCTGATTACGAGGCACTTGCGCTCCATCGACCGAGTGCGGCCTGCTTTCATGAAACATGGCGAACGCCCTGAAATTCCCCGAACAAAAACCCACACAACCACCCACACATTTTCCGGCAGGTAGCGAGCCTGAAGGGCGCATACTCGTCCCGCCCCGCGCCCCGGCTCGGCGGGTGATTTTCGAGGCAAACTTTTGCCTCAAGAACACGATCGCCGGCCCATCCTCCCTGCCGAGTCGCAGCATCAAACGCGCTGCGCCTCTCTGCTCGCCTGATCCGTCGTAATCGGTTTTGACCACATCACGCACCGCTGGGCCACGGCGGAGACGATGGTGGCCCACGGCGCATCAGCACTGGGCCAGTGCACAAACACAGTGGCCCACCCAACTACCCCTCGCCGCGGTTCTGGCCTTCCTGATTGAGCACGATGCCTGGGAACGCGGCGCTGGCCACCCCGATCATCAGGTATTCCTGAAACGCCAGGCGCGTGGGTCCCAGTTCCTCCCAGATACCGATTTCACTTTTCGGCCAGCACATGCACCAGAAATAGACCTCGGTCCTGAGCACGGGGTTCTTGCTCGGGACGCGGCGAAATAGCGCCTCGGCCCAGCGCCTATACTTGCGGCTCTGCTTCCCGGGTGGGTGGCCCGGCAACGACACGGCGCTCAGATCGCCGACGTGATAATAGTACGCGTCCCCCCAGCGAACGAACTTCGTCTGCTCCCGGTCAAGGTTGGTGATGTTGGCCGACAGGTTGGACTCACCCTTCCCGAACGTCTCCGCCTTGCCGATGTACAGGGGCACGGGGACTCCTGCCTCGTCCTTGAGAAACATCACGTAGACCAGGCCGTCGTAGAGGAGCGCCCCGGATTTCCAGTCTTCGGTCAAGACGCTGCCGGCCTCCACGACCAGGGCCTCCATCGCCGCGCTTCGCCGCAGCACGGGGCGCCGCCTCGTCTTCCCGACAGTGCGAGTCTGGACGCGCATGCCCTCATCGTGCTCGAACAGCGCGACCGCCTTGCCGACCATGTCGAGCCGCCCGCAAAAGCGTCCCCAGATCTGTCGTGCTGTCCCGGAAGGCTCCATGTCTCCTGGCCGATTGGCGTCATCTTGTATGTGTGGTGCTGGCAAGCAAGCTCCCCAAACCGAAATCGATCCATTGTCGACAAGATCGTAGCTGGGGCAAAAACCGACGTGACGGCCTGGCACCGCCCCTGTCCCACCCCCAATCGTCAGCGTGTGCGATAACATGTGTTTTCGGGCGAGGTGAAGATCAGCCGCAAACACACGCGCTTCGCCCTGCGCGACCTGCGCCATCTGGTCGCACGCGCCGTGGGCCAACTGGGCGTGCGCCTCCGCTCGCTGGACGCCCGGGTGGCGGCGTACCGCGAGGCGCGCGTGGCGGATTGGCGCGCCCACGACATCGTGGTGCGCGCCGCCGACTGCCGCGCGATCACCACGTCGCAGATACCCGATGTGCTACAGGGCTGGAAGCACCCGGAGCATGACGCCTTCACGCCCCGGAACGCATGGAGCCTGTTCAACGCCTTCACCGGCGTCTACCGGGAGATCAACCCCCACACGGCACTGCGGCGCGGCGAGGCCCTTCACGGGCTGTTCGACGCGGTCGTCGGGCTGTCGTGAGGGGAGGGAGAGCCGCTGTGCCTGGAAGGGTGCGGGGGCTTTCCTTTAGGTGTCCTATCCCAGCCAAAGCCGTGCGCGCACCGCCACAGCGGCGAGGCGCACGCACGGTGCACGCGGCAGATCCCGGGGGCGATCTGGCACGCGCCCCCGGATCATAGGCGCCGGGGCGTGCCATCTAACGGCACAGCGGGAAGGATATCTTGGGCAAGAAAAGAGGCTTGTCGGGGACATGCAGGACACTTCAACAGAAGCAGAGAATACGTCCTCCGCGCGAACGCTTTGAGTTCCTCGCGCGACCTCTCGAGGATGCCCGGCGATAGGACCCAGTCGGCCCAGCCCTTGGCATCCTGCGCCATGTACGGCGCGCCGAGTTCGCGGCCCATGGGCCCATGATCTCGTAGACTTTTCTCTCAACGCGCAGGGAACAGAAGAAATTCGAGAGGATGAAGAACGCTCCCTTCTCCAAAGACATGCTGTAAAGATCCGCAAGAGGCTCGCCACCCGGCAGGCGGAAGAGGATCTCTCGGGCCTTGTGATCAATCTCGTGGTTGACAATGGCTTCAAAATGATCGCTCGCCGATATCCTGAAGGACGCGCCCCCGATCTCGTGCCTCCGGATCGCGGCAGCCGCAGCCTTCCAGACACGGTCGAACTGCGCCCTTTCGCCGAAATACTGATTTTCGGACTTGAGGCAGTCGTGCGCCAGTCCCTTGCGCAGAGGACGAATCTGTTCCGTTGCCATCGCCTCAAACACCTTCCGAAACATGATGACGGTCCTCGGCATACCGCGGGGCATGCTGGCGCAGCCAACGCTACCGTACCATTCGCCCACGCTCTTCCTCTGCCCCGCCGAGATGCGCCAGGCAACGTCCACGACGAAGACGCGGATCGTCCCGACGCGCGGTTCGTAGCTCCAGCGGACGCTGTCGACCAAGAGGTGGATCCTCTCCAGATACGCCTCGCCTGGGAAGACCCACTCGCGCCTGTTGGACTCTTGGATCTTCCTGATTCTGCGAGCGCGCAGGATGGCCCGAATCCTGCGCCCGCAAAACGCGGGGACCTGGATGAGGGGCGGCGCCACCGCTCCGAACGGTGGTCCCGCCACATGCGCAAGGGTCACGCCGAGGTCCTTCATCACCTACCCTTTGCGTGCCGGGGCCGCCCCATCAAACAGGAAGACCGAAAGGGCCCGCTTGACTGCGAGCCGGCCCCTTTTGATCCGGCGATCATGGGCCCCGAGGAACTGCGGCAGGACGTCGTACATCGCGTCGCAGTAGCGCTCGATCTCCCGCGCGTAGAACTCCCTCCAGCAGCCCAGGCAGAAGTAGTCCTTGATGCCCTCCTCGATCCATCGGCGGAAGCCTCCCTCGAGTCGGACGCCGTAGCGGTTGGCCGCAAACCAGCAAAGGTGAAGCATGGCCCTCTCGGGATTATCTTTGAGGTATCGTCGGGTCCTTTGCCGAGTGGCATCTTTTTCGCAGAGAGGGTCCTCAAAACAGGGCGCTGCGTATTGGGCGATGATCTCCGCTCGGATGTCCGGCGGGATCTTCCAGAAGAAGGGATGGATCCGCACGACTCGCCTCATGCCAAACCGTCCCCCCTTCGCTTCGACACCCGACGTGGAGACGGTGATGACCCGTCCCATGGCCGGGCACTCCTCGACCACCGTCCGACACCCAGCCTGAAACAATCGCCCATCCAGTCCGCGGTCGAGCCACTGGATCTTCCCGTAGTCCTCTGGCCTTTCGACGGATAACCGGCGCCTCCCCGTGGCCGTTCTGCCACGGGCCACCAATGGCACCACGCGGGCGGGGTATGCCAGATGCCGCTCTGTTCCCCGCCCCGAAAATCCTACCGCCCCTGTTCCCCCACCGCCGCGCATACACCGTGTCCTCCATTTAGACCCCATTGCCACAATTCCTCCCATCGCCGGCGCCCGCCGATGCCATCAATGTCCCCCGCGCCCCTCTTCTTGAATCTGGCGCCGTGCCCAGATCAGGCTGCCCAGCACCGTCGAAAGCTCGGGCCGAGAGACGATTTCGGGGTCCCCGGCCAACCCATCGGTGCGCGCCGGCACCGTACGCAATCCAGACACCTGCTCGGCCAGCGCCCCGATGCCCCCGGTGCGCGAGCCCCCACCGGTCAACACCACCCCGCCCCTTCGCGCGGAGAGAATCTCCCCCGGAATTCTATCCCGCACGATCTCGAAGGCCTCCTCCCACCGGGCGCGCATAACCATTGCCAGTCTTGCCGCCTTCGCCGGCTCTCGATCCGCTGGCTTTGACCCCCCGAGATCAGTGGCATCGGCCTTCCCGCCCGCTGGGGCATCCACCGAGCCGTGCCGCGTCTTCACTTCTTCCGCCTTAGCCCACGGCATGGCGAAGGCTCGACCGATGTCCTGGGTCACGTGGTCCCCGCCGACGCCGAGCGCGCCCACGTGCACCACCCGATCTCCCAAAATCGCAGCGAAATGCGTCAACCCGGCACCCATGTCCACCAACAGAGCTCCCGCCGCGCGCAACTCTGGCGTCAGCACCATTTCCGCCGAGGCCACCGGGGCCAACACCACATCCTCGACGCGAATCTCCAGCTCTTGGACCTGCCGGATCGTGTCCTTCAAAACGCCGGTTGCACCATCCACAATGAGAAACTCACCCTTCAGACACCGCCCGCGCACACCCACCGGTCGCAGAGCGGCTTCGCCTCCGTCTATCACGAAGCGGCCGGGCAATGTCGCCACATGCACCCGCTCCGGCGGCATCGGCGCCTCCTCCGCGGCGCGACACACGCGTGCCACGTCCTCCTGGTCAACGCGCCGGCCCTCGCCCCGGATATCCACCACAGCCGACCTCAGGGTGCATTGGAGGTGCGCGCCGCTCAGTGCCAGATGCACCTCCAGGATCTCGATCCCGGCACTCACCTCCGCCCGCGCCATCGCGTCCCGCAACGCCTCCTTGGCCGCACCCGCTTCTATGATCTCCCCCTTGCGCACTCCAGCCGAGGGACTCTCGCCCACACCGAGGAGCCTCATCGGGCCATCGCCATCCACGGTGGCCACGGCCACCGCCACTTTCGCGGTCCCGATGTCCACCGCGACGATGTCGCGCTCTCTTCTGGCGAATATCATCATGGCCTCCTCGTGCCAGATCAGCCGTCCCGCGCCGCGGCCACAAGCTCCTCCACCCATGGCAGCCGCTGGCCAAACCAGCTCGACAGGATCACCCCAGTGACATCGCGAAGGAACTCGTTCCTCCCCGGCACGCCCTCGGGCCATACGTACTCCAGGAATGCCACGGCGTCTGCGACCCGTCCCCCATAGATCAGGTCCAGCATCGCGGCCCAGACTTCCGACGGCACCCGCATCCGCTCGTTGGCCCACCACTGAAATATGGGAAAATCCTCTGGGATCCGTTCGGCCGGCACCGGCGTTCCGGCCTCTTCTGCGACAATGATCGCCCGGACGCTCGCCAGCCGCTCGCGGACTTGATTGCGCAGCTTGCCCCACTCCTCATCCGAGCGTTTCGGACCGTTCACCAGATCCCATGCCAGTTCGTATCGCCCGTCGCGCATCCGTAGGATCACCTCCGGCGCCGAGTTCGTTGCGAAACACTCATTCCAATAGGCGAAGGACCAATCCCGCATCACGACCTCGCACCGGCCATCGCCATCGAGATCACGGTATTCGGGCTCGCTGTGCCAGCCGTTGATCCTCGCCCTCAGCCGCAGTTCTCTCCCGCACTCGATGTGCCACACCTCGAAGCAGCAGTGCGCGCCCCCCGAGAACCAATAGACCAACAGATCGGGGATGCCGTTCCCGTCGATATCCGCGCCGGCCGCGGGACCCGCCACTCCCGACGCGTCCTCATCCCCCACAGGAGACCCAGTCCGCGGCAAGAAGAAGTGACCACCCTCCCGGGCATACAGCAATCGCCCGTTCCGATAGATCGCGATGGCGTCGTCAAAGCCATCCGTGTCCCGAACCTGCACAGAGAATCCGTCGAATGACGCGACCTCCTTCATCGCCCAGCCCGGCCCCGGCATGACGCCCTCCCAGAATCGCGGGGGTCCCTCGTTCGCTTCAGGCGCCTCCCTGGCGACCAAATCGTCCAAGATGTTCCTGTCGGGCAACTCCTCCCGAAAACCGCCCAACACCATCATGTCCCGTAAGGCCCGGGTGATCCCGCCGCCATCGACGGAATCCCCAACCTCCTGAAAGCCGGATGCCACCTCGATTCGGCTCACCTCCGGTTCCCGCGGATGCCCGCAACCCGCAACCAGGAGCAGGAAGGCAATCACCGAAGAGCAAGGGTCCGGCCTCCGCGACGGCCCGTCAGAATCCGTCCATCCGTGTTCATCCGTGGTTAACAGCCCGTTGAAGAACGGGCGAGTTTGGGTTGGGTGAGTGTGGCGGTGAGAACTCCGGCGAAGCGCAACCCTTCGGCGACCGGAAGGCGGAGAAAGTCGCCGAATGCGCCACAAGCGGG
>Ga0116157_10004320_pt1 | contig 13309 bp, 11 predicted proteins | sample AD_UKC048_MetaG_FD_89882 | JGI IMG/M metagenome (GOLD analysis project Ga0116157, IMG submission 89882) | Active sludge microbial communities of municipal wastewater-treating anaerobic digesters from USA - AD_UKC048_MetaG | ecosystem: Engineered > Bioreactor > Anaerobic > Digestate | place: USA...
AAATCGCGCACTTGGCTTAGCTCTTCGTAGGTTTCAATACCTTCCGCAATAACCTCCACACCTAGATCGCGACACATGTTTACTGCGTATTTCACAATTGTCTGGCGACGCTTGTCTTTATCAATGTCTCGCAGCAAGGCCATATCCAGCTTAACCAAATCCGTTTGCACCTCCGCCAGCAAATTAAGCCCCGCGAAACCTGCACCGAAATCATCAATTGCCGTTTTAAAACCCTGTAATTTGTAATGCTCAACAATGCCACGCAAATGGGCAATATCAACCACCTCTTCGGCTTCAGTAAACTCGAAAATAATACGTTCAATGGGGAAGCCATAGCGCTCGGCAACATCCAAGGTTGTGCGTATACAGAGTTCCGGGCGATAGACAGCGTTGGGCATAAAATTTATGCTAAGAAGGGAGGGCATTTCCAATTCACTGGCGAGCTTGACGGCTTTTACACGGCAAACTTGATCGAAGCGATACTGATTTTCTGGGTTCACGTGCTTAAATACCGCACCCGCAGGTTCATTATTCAAGCCACGCGCCAGCGCCTCATGCGCAAAAATCTCGCCGCTCGTTAGATTGACGATAGGTTGAAACGCCATGGTGAAATCGAATCCAAGATCCACGCCTTTGGCGCACTCCGCACAACCCAAGGCACGATAGTTTTGTTGAACGAGCATAGTTAAATACCTTTAACAAAAAGCAGCAAAATGTCGTGATTATCGACTCAGTGGACTAATCAGATTCCATAGGTATAGCACGCAAAAAGCAAAAAAGCCCCACCGTTTCCGGCAGGGCTTTTGGTATCCAAACAGAACCGTAAGATTTAGATAGGTTCTAGCTTGGCGTATTGCATCACTAAGCGTTTTGCGCCAGCTTCACTAAAGTTCACATGAATCACGGCGTTCTCGCCCGAGCCTTCAAAGCGCAACACAACACCTTCGCCAAAAATAGAGTGTTTGACACGTTGACCAAGGCGTAGGCCGGTGCCCTCGCCAGTGTCGTACATGGGTTGGCGGGTGGAAGGTTGGGTATGAGCGCGATTAAATGACACAGGTCTGGTTACTGCGGCTTTTAACCGCACCTCTTGTATGGATTCAGCTGGAATCTCTTTCACGAAACGCGAAACGCTATTAAAAGTTTCGCTGCCGTACAAACGGCGGGTTTCAGCATAAGAAATATATAATTTCTGCATAGCGCGGGTAATACCCACGTAACACAATCGGCGTTCTTCTTCTAAACGGTCGGGGTCGTCGGCCGACATTTTGTGCGGGAACAGTCCTTCTTCAGCGCCCGCCATGAATACCAGCGGGAACTCCAAACCTTTAGCAGAGTGCAGAGTCATCAATTGTACAGCATCTTCGAACTCATCGGCTTGAGTTTCTCCAGCATCGAGCGCGGCGGTGTCTAAAAATTGCTGTAAAACGGTTAATTCTTCATTTTCTTCATCGGCATCGAAGGCACGACACGCAGTGATAAGTTCTTGTAAGTTCTCGCCGCGCGCTTGGCCCTTCTCGCCTTTTTCGTTTTGATGAAAGGCCAAAAGGCCCGTATCTTCGATAACTTTTTGGGCGATTTGGTCAAGGCTGAGCACATCGCCACGAACATCAATCTGATTGGCATCAGTCGCTAACTTATTGATGACATTCAAGAAACTCTGCACCGCATTGCCAGCACGGGCCGTAAATACGCGGTTCGCTAGCATTTGTTCCGCCGCATGCCAGAGAGAGCAATTTTGCTCGCGCGCAAACTCACGGATATCGTCCACGGTTTTGCCGCCGATGCCCCGCGTAGGCGTATTGATCACACGCTCAAAGCCCGCGTCATCGTGACGATTGCTAATCAGGCGCATATAGGCAACGGCATTTTTAATTTCCAATCGGTCATAAAAGCGCTGGCCGCCGTAAATGCGATAAGCCATACCTTCGCGCAAGAGCGCCTCTTCAAGCACCCGCGACTGCGCATTCGAGCGGTATAAAATCGCGCAAGAATTATTGGGATTGCCTTTGCGCACCCAATCCTGAATGCGCTCCACAATAAAACGCGCTTCGTCTTGTTCGTTGTAGGCGGCGTAGAGCGAAATAGGTTCGCCTTTTTCATCTTCGGTCCACAATTTTTTGCCCAAGCGACCGGAGTTATGAGCAATCACCCCATTTGCTGCCTGCAAGATATTTCCCGTAGAGCGATAGTTCTGCTCCAAGCGAATGGTTTGGGTATGGCTGAAATCTTGGGTAAAACGTTGGATATTTTCGATCTTGGCGCCGCGCCAACCATAGATGGATTGGTCATCATCGCCCACTGCCGTCACGCAGGATGTGCTGCCTGCCAGCATACGCAACCATGCGTATTGCACGCTGTTGGTATCTTGAAACTCATCGACCAACACAAACGGAAAGCGATTGCGGTAGTGCTCAAGAATGTGCGGCTTGTTGAGCCATAGTTCGTGGGCACGCAATAAAATCTCAGCAAAATCCACCATGCCACCGCGCTGACAATCGGCCTCATAGGCGCGATAGACCTGCAACATAGTACGCACAAAGGGATCCGCAGTTTCTTGAATATGCTGCGGGCGCAAGCCTTCATCTTTTTGCCCGTTGATATACCACTGCGCCTGCTTGAATGGCCATTTTTCATCGCTCAAATTCAAGTTGGCGTAAACGCGCTTAATCAAACGCAACTGATCGTCGCTGTCTAAAATCTGGAAATTCTGCGGCAGATTGGCGTCTTGCCAATGGGCTTTGAGAATGCGGTGCGCGATACCGTGGAAGGTTCCAACCCACATATTGCGGGTGTTTACGTGCTTGTGGTTCTCACTGAAGAGTTCATCCAACCGCGCACGCATTTCGCGTGCAGCTTTATTGGTAAAGGTCACCGCCATAATCGAGTAAGGCGAAAGCTGTTCAACCTGAATTAACCAAGCGATGCGATGCACCAGCACGCGGGTTTTACCGCTGCCAGCACCGGCCAGAATCAGTTGATTGCACGCAGGCGCAGATACCGCCTCGCGCTGAGCGTCATTGAGGCCTTGCAGGAGATGTGAGAGTTCCATGAGCATTTACACTAGGATGGGAATGGCGTGAATTCTACTGGCTAAATGTACATATTGCTATGCCGGCCAAGACAAACTAACACCGTAGGAGCGGCTTTAGCCGCGAATGTCGTGGCGCTTCGCGGCTAAAGCCGCTCCTACAATTGAAACGGCCATTGAATTAATAAGACTTAGTCGGCTGCGGCAAATCTGGCAATACGGGAACCGATAACTGCAGCGCGGCTTGATAGACTTCCATACTGCGTTGCGTATCACCCAAGCTATTTAACAAACGCGCTAACTCTGCAAAAGTTTCTGCATTTTGTTGCACTGCTAAACTGCGCTGAAAATAATCGCGCGCTAAACCCCAGAGGTGGTTGCGCAAATTCAAACGGCCAAGAGCGCGCAATAAATTGGCGCTCTGCGGATAATATTTCAACCAGGTTTCAGCCGTGCGAATGACTTCGGCAAGATCAGCAACGCGCAACAGGCCGTACAAATCAATCAAACTATCATCCCAGGTTTTACCCAAGGTTTTGCGCAAAATTAGTTCAGCTTCATGATCCTGTAAATTATCAATCAAGGCTTTGGCGTAAGCGCCAACCACTCGCGGTACGCGCTGTTGATAGCTAGGGGTTTTACTCCAAGCTTTACGCAATTCATGCAAGCGATCTGACAAAGCCAAACGCTGTGCAGCTTCGCCCGCAAACTGCAGTTGACCAATGGCTATAAAGCCTTCCATCTCCAAGGTATCGGCAACGGAACACACTTTATATTTTTTAATCAATGGAAAGACCGCGCCGAGTGCAACCCAATCTTGACGCGATTCATACAGCTCGCGCAAACAATTAAGCACTAAGTGATTTCTCGGCGCTTTTATTTGTAGGCCAACTAGAATGGCTTTGGCTTGCTCATAGCGGCCATTGCGCATTTCCATTTTGGCTTGGGCGATACCAATAGGTATGGCAAAGCTGGCGTATTTTTTTTGTGCATCGCTCAGAATTTTTAAGGCGTCTTCTTGATCGCCCAATTCATAACTCGCGCGCGCAGCCGCCAAATAATTCACCAAGGGCGATTCTACTTTACTGGCGGTGCGCATTAATTTTTTGCGCGCCTGTAACCAATCACCGGATAAAAAATCGATTAGGCCGCTGGCCGCTCGCTTACTAGCACGTTCGGTAGTACCGAACACAAAAAAATCCGTAAGACGCTGCGCCAGCGACCAACCAACACGCACAAAACGAGTGAGCAACCACCAACTCAGCGCAACCCCCAAAATAGCAAAACACGCAAACCACAAACTTGTTTCCAGCGATTTTTGGCCGAGGATCACTAACACATAGCCTGCATCGGGCAAAATAACGCCCAAGCCCCAGAGCGCGAGTAGAACAACTAATAGAATGAAGACGATCACTTTCTTCATTGACCGCCCCCTTGGCGACTAAAAGCCAAGCGATCCTTTTGACGCAAATATTCTTTTACCATTGCCGCAGAACCGGTGAAATCTGGCAAGGGTTGCTGCACATTACTTTTCTTTAACTGCTCTAAATCATTGAGCACAATTTGCGCTTGATCGTTAAGCGGGTAGTAATCGCGAATCCAATTTTGCGCTTTGTCTAAACTCGCTTGATAAACATGCTGCTCTTCGCGCAGCAAACCAATTTGCGCTTGCTCTAACATCAGTCGCAAATTTTGTTTTAAATACATTTGATCTTCCGGTGGCAAGATTGCATCCACACGGCGGCCTTGATCGCGCACGCGCACATAAATACTGAGCTTATGCCAAACATTTTTACCAACACGTTGCACGCGCTGCCATAAAGTTTGTGCTTCTGGCTCGTCGCCTTCTTCCATAGCGGCGATGGTTTCTTCATCTTCTTCAAACAATGGCTCGATTAACGGCAGATTTTCAATTTGTTGGGTGATCGCTAACAGCTGTAAATAAATACCTTCACGATCTACTTTGCTCGCCAATTTAAGTGCTTCAATTTCTTCGGTTAATTTTTTGCGGGCGGTAAATAAATCGGCATTTTGCAATTCTGCCAAAATGCCATTGGCAGATTGCGCCAAGGCCAGCGAGTTAGTCGCCTCGTTTTCCATCAAAATGCGTTGATTGGCCATACGCAACAAATAATCCACTTCAGCGAGTTTCCAATCGTCGCGGCTCATATTGGCAAGCCCCAACACTTTTGAGCTGGTGCTATCCAAACGTTGGGTTAATTCGATGACATCGCCTTGCAATTGTTTAGATTGCACCGCTAAATCTTCTGCAAATTTTGCCTCAAGCGCTTTACGCTTGGTTTCATGCGCGGCAGCTTGTGTGGCCAACGCATTTTGCAATTTAGTAATGGCGTGGTACTCGTAATATAAAAATGCAGAAACACCCGCAATTAATACCAACAGCACCAACGCAACCCACAAACCTAGGCGCGATTTTTTCAGCGCAGGTTTCATATTCAGGGTTGCAGTTTGCGTTTCATCAACCTTGGCTGAAGTAGTCACATCACTCACAGTTTTACACCTTTTCTTGCTTGCTATTTGCTTGCGTTTTGAATCGATTCCAGTGCTTGCTAGATTATTGGTAACAGGCGGCTAGGTCGATCAGTCCTTGCAACATACTCGCTTCTGTTGCGTTCTGTGCGGCACACACATGAATAAAGCCAGCGGCTTCTGCCAATTCTAAAATGCGCTGGCTGGGCACCAGCAAATAAACTCCCGTCATAATCTCGCTGGCATTAGCAGCCAACTCGCGTAAAACTCGCTGCAAATTTTCTAAGGCTTCACCGCTGTGTAGCACCAAGACTAGTTTATCGCCTGATGGTGATTGACCGGCAGACTGCGAAAAAATAGCGGCGCATTTCCTTACAGAATCACTTGGCAAAATTCGCTCATATAACTCGCAATAACTTACTTGGGCTCCACGCGCACTTAAGACTTCGCCGATATGCGGGCGACCACCCAAGCCGCGAAAAATAACAATTTTTTCGTCAGCAACTTGTTGCAGCGCAGGCGATTGCAACAAGGTCTCGCTAGTCATAGCGCCGGTTTGGCTTTGCGCCAAATCGGTTACTTTTACACCGCGGTCTTGCAATTGCTTTGCAGTTGTTTCGCCCACGGCAAAAAAATCTATACCTACAGGCAGTTGCGGCCAATACATATCGATCCATTCAAAGCCATGTTCAACCGCATTTTGGCTGACAAAAATTGCCTTGCGATATACGTCCAAATCCAGAATACAGTTTTTAATCGCTTGAATCTGTGCGTTCTCTGACACAGGTACAATTTCTAACAAGGATGCCACTGTCGTGTTTGCACCCAAATCACGCAGGCGCGCGGCCCAAGGTTCAGCTTGTGCACTCGGGCGGGTAACGACTATGTGCAATCCGGTTAAATCGTCCATTAGCTTCGCTTTTTCAGTCACGCTCGATCAGTCACTCTGCCGCCGCTTGATAGACCTCGGCGAGAATCTTATCGGCACCGGCGGCTAAAAGTTTATTGGCCAAGGCGATGCCCATAGCTTCGCCATCGTTAACGCCGCCACGAATATCATCGCGCAGCATGCGCTCACCGTCGGGCGAGCCTACCAAGCCACGCAACCACAAACCATCGTCAGTATGAATAGCGTAACAGGCGATGGGCACTTGGCAGCCGCCCTGTAAATGGCGGTTCATGGCGCGCTCGGCAATCACTTGCTGAGCAGTTAATTCGTGGTGCAGTGGCGATAACAATTCTTGGGTGGCATCGTCTGCCATGCGGCATTCGATACCCACTGCGCCCTGGCCGCCCGCAGGCAGCGAAAACTCTACGCTGATAAAAGAACGAATACGCTCCTCTAGCTCCAAACGAATCAAACCCGCAGCGGCAAGGATAATCGCGTCATAGTCGCCGTTATCCAGCTTTTGTAAGCGCGTTTGCACATTGCCGCGCAGGAACTTTACGGTTAAATCTGGGCGCGCCGCCAGCAATTGGCATTGGCGACGCAAGCTTGAGGTGCCCACCACACTGCCTGCGGGTAGCTCGTCGAAATTGTTGAAGTTGTTAGATACAAAGGCATCGCGGGCATCTTCACGCGGGCAAATTACCGACAAACCCAAGCCTTCAGGAAACTCCATAGGTACATCTTTCATGGAGTGAACGGCTATATCTGCTTGATTTTCAAGCAAGGCTTGCTCCAACTCTTTTACAAACAGGCCTTTGCCGCCAACTTTTGCGAGGGGAACATCGAGAATTTTGTCGCCGCGACTGGTCATAGGTACCAGTTCAATCTGCAAATCGGGGTGATGTTTTAACAACTCCGCTTTGACATATTCGGCCTGCCAGAGTGCGAGCAGACTTTTACGGGTGGCGATACGCAGAACGCGGTTTGATGCAGACATAAGTAATTCACTAGCGAAAAGGTGGCACAGGAATGGGACTGAACACTAGCCCTCAAGAGCAGGCTGCATCATACCACTTGCCATGCCGCTTAGCCCTAGCTAGACCATGGATGCTCGTAAAAAGAGGCTGCGTGAAAAAACGCAGATGCAAAAACGCCAGAAGCAAGCTTCTGGCGTTTCAGTGCACGCTTAATATGCCGAGAATTACTGGCCGGCTTTTAGCAGATCCCAGTATTTTGAGTAGATCGCCATAACATCATCACTCAATACAGAGTGAATGGTGCCGCGGGCAAAATCATCTTGCGTTGGGAAAACCATACGATTGGTGCGCAAAGATTCATCCAAAAGCGCCTGGCCAGCCAAGTTTGGCGCGGCGTAACCTAAATCTTCAATAGCTGCTTTGGCACTTTCTGCACGCAACATAAAGTCGATAAATTTATGTGCAGCGTCTACGTTGGCAGCGCCCTTAGGAATAACAAAACTGTCAATATTGAATGCCGCACCTTCTTCAGGATACACAAATTGCACATTTTTCATTTCTTTAGAGGCCATATATGCCTCACCATTCCAAATCGCACCAATACTGACGTTACCTTGAATTAACGGCAATTTAGGTGAGTCCGAGTTGAAGGTTTTTACGTTAGGTAACAAGGCTTTTAGCTTTTCATAAGCACATTTAATTTCGGCTTCATTGGTGCTGTTGTCTTGGAAACCACACAAACGCAAACCAATGTAAAAATTATCGCGCAAGTCATCCATCAACTCGATCTTGCTTTTGTACTCTGGGCGCCACAAATCAGCCCACTTTGTAATTTTAGTCGCGTCCACAGCTTCACCGTTAATGGCAATACCGGTCACGCTAAACAGGTAAGGAACACTGTATTGGTTGTTTTGATCGTAGGGCTTATTCAACAAAGAAGGATCTAAGTTGGCAAAATTTTTCAGCTGGTCTTTATTCAGCGGTTGCAACAAGCCTTCTTTACCCATTTTCTCAACGTAGTAGGTTGAGGGAACAACAACATCGTAACCTTTACCATCCAATAATTTTAATTTGGCATACATAGCCTCGTTACTTTCGTAAGTGGCGTACTCAACTTCAATACCGGTTTCTTTTGTGAAAGCCTGCAGAGCAGACTCAGGTAAATATTCAGTCCAGTTATAGACCACTACCTTTTGTTTTTCACCGGTAGCGACCGCAGGTGCTGGAGCGGCGCTCGTGTCGGCGGCTGGAGCAGCGGCCTCCTGCTTGGAGCATCCACTGATCGTAAGTACTGCTAAAAATGCTAACCACTTTTTCATTTACTTTTCCTCTCGCAATAAAAGTTGAGAAACAATAACCAACACCAAAGATACCACTAACAAAGTCGTTGAGATCGCATTTACTTCTGGCGAAACACCTACACGCACCATCGAGTAAATCTTCAGCGGCAAAATTTCATAACTTGGGCCAGTAACGAAGGCACTTACGATTACATCATCTAGCGACAAGGTAAAGCTCAATAGCCATCCCGCAGCGACTGCGGGCAAGGCTAAAGGCAAAATAATTTTCATAAAAATTTTACCTTCGGTAGCGCCAAGGTCACGCGCAGCTTCGAGCATTTTCATATCGAAACCTCTTAAGCGCGAATATACCGCCACAATCACAAAGGGCAAACAAAAAGTAATGTGCGCCAATAAGAGCGACCAAAAACCCAACTGAATACCGAGCAAAATAAATATAATCAGTAAGGCGATTGCCAATACAATTTCTGGCGTAAGCATACTCACAAACACCATGGAGGACAAAATGGCTTTGCCTTTAAATTGGTAACGATGCAAAGCAACTGCAGCGAGTGTGCCAATGATAGTGGCAAGGCTTGCACTACTAACAGCAATTAATGCCGAGTGCCCAGCAGCCTGCATAAGGCCCTCATTGGCAAATAATTTAACATACCACTTCCACGTGAACCCAGCCCAATGAATGCCATATTTTGAAGCATTAAATGAATTAATAACGAGCACGACAATAGGCAAGTAGAGCATTACTAAAACGCCCGCTAGGTAGCCCCAGCTCAACCAACGACCTGATTTAGAAGTCGGAGCCATTGATGCCTCCTTGCTTACTCACAAAACCTGCCGCCTTGTAATAAAGCCACAACATAAACCCGAGTAAGACAATCAATAACACACTCAAGGCCGAACCAAAGGGCCAATCGCGAGTTACCAAGAATTGTGTTTTGATAACATTACCCAGCAATAGATTTTTCGCTCCGCCCAACAAATCCGCCACAAAAAACATACCCATTGCGGGTAGTAACACCATTAAGCAACCAGCGACAATACCGGGCGATGTTAGTGGAATAGTAATATGCCAAAAACGGCTCCATGCACCCGCTCCTAAATCTTGTGCGGCTTGATGCAAGCGCAAGTCTAATTTTTCAATGGCAGAAAAGAGTGGCAGCACCATAAATGGTAGGAGGATATAGGTTAAACCAATAATGACCGCAAACTCGGTATAGAGCATTTGCACAGGCTCTTTTATTAAACCTAAGCCCATCATTGCATTATTAAACAACCCTTGCTGACCCAACAAAAACTGCAGCGCATAAACCCTAACTAAAGAGTTAGTCCAGAAGGGTAAGATCACCAAAAATAATGCGATGGGCTGCCATTTTTTCGGCAGCTTTGCGATGCACATCGCAAAGGGATAACCAATTACTAAACACACCAACATAGCCTGCAAGGACATGCGCAGCGAATCCCAGAGTACTTGCAAATAAAGTACATCCAATGTGCGCACATAATTTCCCGCGGTCACGGGAAGCGCGACTGTCTCAACCGGGTCGCGGCTTAAAAAACTAGTAATTACCACCAATAAATTGGGCATAAAGACAAAGCAAGTGAGCCACACACTTGCAAGCCCTATCGCCCAAAAACGGAATTGATTGAGGTGCGCCATGATATTAGTGAGCCTCGTAGGGCATAACAACTTCCCAACCGGGAACCCACTTAACCGCAACCGTTTGATTTAAACTGTAATCGAACGAAGGGTCATCTTCATCAAAAAATTCACTCGCCATAAGCTCAACGCCGGATGGCAAACGGATAATTGAATCAAGCGTTTTACCTTTGTAGTTGCGTTCAATAACGGTGCCCATAAGCACTTGCGTTAAATGCGGGTCATCGCTGTATTCCACGCGCACATCTTCTGGGCGTAGCAACACATTTACTTTATCGCCCACTTTAAAATTGTGCTCAGCATGCAAGGTCCATTGCAAACCTTCTACTTTAACTTCGTATTCTTTGTTGCCATCAACCGCAACAATTTCACCGTCAAGCTGATTAATTTCGCCGATAAATTTTGCTACAAATAAATTGGCGGGATTTTCGTAAATTTCGCGCGGCGTACCCAACTGTTGAACTATGCCTTTGTTCATGACCACAACGCGATCCGACATAGACAGCGCCTCTTCCTGATCATGCGTGACATACACAAAAGTGATACCGAGCTTGCGCTGCAATCGCTTAAGTTCAAGCTGCATTTGTTGACGCAATTTGTAATCGAGCGCAGAGAGCGATTCATCGAGCAATAATAATTTGGGGCGATTAACGACGGCACGAGCAATCGCAACACGTTGCTGTTGGCCTCCAGAAAGTTGCGCAGGTTTACGGTTGGCAAAATCACCAAGACGAACCATTTCCAGCGCCTCAGTAACGCGCGGAGCGATTTCATCTTTGGCAACACCACTCATCTTTAAACCGAAAGCGACGTTATCAAATACCGACATGTGCGGAAACAGCGCATAACTTTGAAATACCGTATTCACGGGGCGTTTTTCAGCAGGGAGCTGGCTAATTTCTTCACCGGCCAAACGAATCTCACCGACATCGGCCGACTCTAAACCAGCGATCATTCGCAGCACAGTTGTTTTACCGCAGCCAGAAGGGCCTAAAAGCGTAAAAAACTCACCATCGTAAATAGTGAGATCAAACTTATCCAAAACCACATTGCTGCCGTAGGTTTTGGATAAGCCAGTCAGAATTAATAAGGGGCGCGCTTCAGTCACCTCGTCAGTGCTCCTCTGATAATTAAATAGGCGATTAAACAACTATCAAGGCAAGTGGCTTAGATCAACTTGCTCCGGTAATCGATAGTAAAAACGGTATTAACATTGGATACACACTGGCACAAAACCACTTCAAACGAAGGCAGTTTTGAACATCTAGTCTTATACGAGTTTAAAGGTGTGACCTTCGTCAAAAAGAGGCTGCATTTTACTCACACAGGGCGGCAAAAATCCAGCAATAGACGACGCAAAACACGCGCCAAGTTTGATTATGCACTGCTTGCGCAAAGAGAATGAATAAATCATGAATATTCACTTCAAAAACAACTTAGCCCCGCAGGGCAGGGCTAAGTCGATTAAGAGCTGACTAAAAAATGATTAGGCAAAAGCCTACCAAATTAGATGGGGCGACCACCATAATCAGGGCTAGGTTTTTTTGGTGGGTCTGCCGTCACATTGGCAGGTACTTCACTGATTTGGCCGCCGCGCGCTAAAAATGCAGCAACTTGGTCTTCCAACTCATCGCGAATTTTCTGACGCGAAGCAATGCTGAAATCTTCCAGCGCCTCTACCACTGCCGCAGCTTTGCTGGGCGCGATATAGCCTACTTCATCACTATCTAGAGGCTCATCATCGGCATCTTCGACGTCACCGTCTTCAATAGGCTCTTCGATTTCATCTTCTTCGTTAATGAGATCATCACTCATACTTTCACCTGCATTTCATTTAACTATTTCATCGGACACTGTTGCATTAAATACTGGGTATCAGACAACCATTGCAGACGTATCATCGGGATTGCACTAGCTTCGGCAACATCTTTCACCTTGCTATCGTTGACCTGTTTTTTCGACTTACTACTCTCGACTTACTATATAGCTCAGACTTGAGACTTCGTCATGAATACTGCAATAAATATTTAGACTTTTTTGTCATACAGTCAACCCACGTACGAATTAGCGTTATTGCCGGTTGGTGCTGATGAGGCGCATTTTACTGTTACAAACGCCAAGCGCAATCGCGGATCTGTAAATCTTAACGATAAAAACCAAATTAAAATCAAATGGGTTTCTCACGAACCTATTCATGTTCATTTTTCACCCAAAAGTGCCACTAAAACACACACTTTTAGGGAGCAACCAGAACTGAAGGACAAAAAAAAGCGCACTCAATGTGCGCGCTTTTATTACTAATAATTTTTAGATAGCCTCTGGGCCCGTTTCGCCAGTGCGAATACGGATAATTTCTTCCAAAGGTGCAATAAAAATTTTGCCATCGCCAATCTTACCGGTATGCGCTGCTTTACTAATGGCTTCTACTGCTTGCTCAACCATTGAGTCATCAACAGCCAACTCTAGTTTTACTTTAGGCAGAAAATCAACCACATATTCAGCACCGCGATACAACTCGGTGTGGCCTTTTTGACGACCGAAGCCTTTCACTTCAGTAACTGTCATACCTGTTACACCCACTTCTGAAAGTGCGGTGCGAACATCATCTAATTTGAAAGGTTTAACAACAGCAGTAATTAGTTTCATTGTTTGTTCCTTTATTTATGGTCTCATGTGAGGTTTATGGCCTCATTCAAGGTAGCGCGCTTTTGTTAATTAAGAACGCCCAAATCGTCTTTTTTCAACAGAATCAAAAAAACCTAAGATACACCTTAGCTATACGAAAAGCACCTATCCACTTTGCACAATTTTCTGGCAAAACTAAGCAGCCTCTCAATTAGCCTTACTTTTTAGATTTAAGCACTATCATCTGGGGCTAAAAAAAGCCCCTTGTAGATCACAAGGAGCTTTTCAATAACATCTACAACTTAAGTATTACGAGTGATACGCACGCTCGCCGTGTAC
>Ga0116157_10004323_pt1 | contig 13294 bp, 12 predicted proteins | sample AD_UKC048_MetaG_FD_89882 | JGI IMG/M metagenome (GOLD analysis project Ga0116157, IMG submission 89882) | Active sludge microbial communities of municipal wastewater-treating anaerobic digesters from USA - AD_UKC048_MetaG | ecosystem: Engineered > Bioreactor > Anaerobic > Digestate | place: USA...
AGGCGATGACAAATATCGTGCAAGAGTCTGGCGGAAAAATCCACTTTAACACAAAAGTATCTGAAATTATTGTTGAAGATGGAACTGCAAAAGGAGTGTTGCTTGAAAACGGCACTATTGACAAAAGTGATTTTGTCATCATAAACGCTGATTTTGCCCATGCCATGACACATCTGGTAGAAGAAAAGCACAGAAAGAAATATAACGACAGAAAGATCGCATCGCTTGAATACAGCTGCTCAGGATTTCTCATGTATCTGGGTGTGGACGGAATTTTTGACGATCTTCCTCATCACAACATCCTTTTTGCCGATGATTACCGCAACAATATTGATGACATCGTTAAAAGAAAAGTGATCAGTGACGATCTTTCAATTTATGTCCAGAACGCTTCAGTAGTTGATAAAACTGTTGCTCCAAATGGAAAATCAACTCTTTTTGTCCTTGTTTTCATGCCGAACAACACTAGCGGAATTGACTGGGAAAAAGAAAAAGGGCCGTTAAGAGAAAAAGTTCTTGATAAGCTTGAAAATCAGGGATTTCAAGGACTTAGACAAAAAATCGAAGAAGAAGTGATAATAACTCCAACTGATTGGGAAAAAGATTATTCAGTTTATAGCGGGGCGATATTCAACATAAGTCACAAACTTAAGTATATGCTCTATTTCAGGCCTCACAACAAGTTTGAAGATATCGGCAACTGCTATCTTGTGGGTGGAGGAACACATCCCGGAAGCGGACTTCCCACAATTTATGAATCAGGACGGATCTCGGCTGAACTTATTTTAAGGGAGTGATGCTATGAAAATTATTGATTTTGTTCAGCTTTTAAGGGAGATTTACGGCAAAAAGGAGCCAGATCTTGAAAAGATTGAGAAAATGGGACTTCTTGCAGTAAAAATTGCCCAGCATTTTGCGTTAAGGATAGATTTTCTTGATGAATCGGTCTGCCGCCATCTGATGAAACTTTACGGACACGCTTCAAAGCTTGATAGAACTGTTTCCGAATCTCTTCTGCGTGAAGTGACTCCTGACGGGTGGGAGAAGAATTTTGCCCGTCTTGACTACAACCCTTTTACTGCTGCTTCAGTGGGACAGGTTCATAATGCCTTGCTTCATGACGGGACTGAAGTTATCGTAAAACTGATAAAAAGCGACTATCTTGAGAACTTTTTATATGATATTAAGCGACTGAAAAGATTGATGAAAACAGCTATCTTCTTTTATCCTAAACTTGAGAGGGTCTTTGATCCGGTCGCAATCCTTGACTACATTGCTCAGTACACAACTCAAGAACTTAATCTTGTTGATGAATATAACGGTCAGCAGACACTTATGAAACTTGCTGATGACAACCGTCACAGATACGATTTCTCAAAGTTGAAGTTCCATAAGATCTACCGGGAAATGACCGGTGAGCGGTATCTTGTAAGCGAAAGAATAAAGGGAAAAACGCTTGATGACCTCATTGTTGAAGGGAAAGTGACATATCAGATGATCCTTGACCTTTTCCAGATCCACGGATTCTATCTTTTTGCCGCAGGTACTTTTCACGGTGACATTCATCCGGGAAATGTCATGGTTGATGATGACGGATATTTCTATTTCATTGATACAGGTGCAGTAAGTTCAGTTTCCAAAAGAATGCGGGTCGGTCTTTTCCGTTTTTTTGAATCGCTTAGCCAGTTTGACTATGAAACGAGCGCCGAAAGAATACAACTCATGGCAACAACGACAATTTCAGGAAAGAAATTAGACAGTTACAAAGTCAAATTTATGGAACTCTACAAAGATTTTGCAGGAAGCACAGTAAGCGAAGTAAGTCTTACAAAAAAGATGATGGAAACCATTAAACTTGCCGTTCACAGCGGAATGCGGTTTGAAAAGGATATGTTCTCGATCATAAAAAGCATGATGTATCTTGACGGAATGGTCCTGCGGGTCAATCCGAAAGCCCAGCTCATGAAAGATATGCAGCCCTTCATCGGAGCTTTCAACAAAGTGCTGAGCGAAATGGATGCTGAGGAAAACAAGATCGATCACTCACAAATCTGAACAAACCTACTCATCAGACGGAAAAACACACTCTTCTTCAACTGCTTTGAGAATTTCTCCTGACATGACAAGTTTCTGCATTTCGGTGTGATCGGGATAGAGCGGTCTGTCAATTTCAAGGAATTCAACATGTTCGCGGATCTTTTTCTTTGCCGCGGCAACCCCTTTTCCTTCATTTTCATATTTTCTTATATCAAGTGCCTGCGAAGCCGCCATAAATTCTATTCCTAAAACTCCGCACGCATTTTCATATATCTGGCGGTTTTTTATTGCCGTATTCATTCCCATTGAAACGAAATCCTCCTGATCTGCGGCGGCAGGAATTGACTGAATTGCTGCAGGCGTGCAGAGAATTCTCTGTTCAACGATCAGTGTGTCGGCTGTGTACTGAGAAAGCATCAACCCGCTGAAAAGACCGGGGTTCGTGGCAAGAAAAGGCGGGAGTCCGACTGAAAGGGCGGGATTATTAAGCCGGTTCATCCTTCTTTCGCTCAAAACGCTTACCATTGTGACTGCCTGACCCACTATTTCCATCGGAAGAGCAACAGGTGTTCCCTGAAAGTTCGCTCCGCTCAATGCCATGTTCTTTTCAGGGAAGAAAACTGGGTTGTCACAGACTCCTGAAAGCTCAGTTTCCACCTGTGACTTCGCCCACTTTACCGCATCATGGGCGGCACCGATCACCTGCGGAGTTGAACGCATTGAATATGCATCCTGAACTTTTACTTTCACTTTTCCGGTGAGAAGGTCGCACCCTTCGACAAGTTTCAATATTGACGCAGCACTTCTTATCGCTCCTGAAAAGCCCCTGGCGACATGAATATCGGGAAGATACGGTTTGAGGTTTGCCTTTAACGCAACGAGCGACATCGCAGTTGCAATTTCCGCCTGTTTAAGCCATCTTTCAACATCATAAATTAAAAGTGCGCTCATTGCCGTGAGTACATTCGAACCGTTTATCGCGGCAAGTCCGTCTCTTGCATGAAGGCCGGGAACCGGAATTCCCGCCTTATCATACGCCTCTTTTGCAGGAAGGAGTTCACCTTTATAATATGCCATCCCTTCTCCAAGCAGAGTGAGTGCGATCTGGCTCATCGGAGCAAGGTCTCCGCAGGCGCCGACTGATCCTTTCTGACATACAAAAGGGGTTACATTCTTATTTAAAAGCTCAACAAAAGTCTGCGTTATCTCAGGACGACAGCCGCTGTTTCCATGGGCGTGAACATTTATCCTTGCAAGTATTGCCCCTCTCACATATTCAAGCGGCGCCGGCTCTCCTATTCCTGCTGAATGATTATAGATCAGATATTTCTGGAAGTCCTTGATATCACTGTCATCAAGCACGGTTTCGCTAAATTCGCCGATCCCTGTGTTCACTCCGTACATGATCTCGTGATTCTCGATCTTTCTTTCGAGCATAGCTCTGCAAATCTTGATCCTTTCAAGCGCCTCGGGGGCAAGCTCAACTTTTTCACCAAACCTCGCAACCCTTACAAGCTCTTCAACTGTAAGCTTTCCGCCATTGATAACAACTGTCATTGTGCTCTCCAAAAAAAGTTAGAAAAAATATCGCGAAAGCAATTTAGCACACTTGAAAAAAAATCCAAATTTAATTTAAACTTCCGCCGATCAATGCATGCAGATCTGCATTCACAGGTCACCAATATGCTTAAAAATATGAGAGAAAAGAAGTAAGGATTTCTCAGATCTGAAAACTATTCCATCTCAGATGCAGGAATCTTCATAAGATGGTTCTCTTTCGAGCCGCCGCAGACATAAATATTGCCGTAACTATCCAGTGCTATTCCTGCTGCTCCCCATTCTGTTTCTCCTGCATCATTTGTATTCCACATCATCTTTCCATCAGAAGAAAATTTTGTAACCAAATGGGTGCTTCCGCCACTTCCACAATATATATTGTTTTCACCATCCACAACAATTGATGAATAGTATATCTTTTCTTTTATATGGCTCCACACTTTGTTTCCATCAGAAGAATACTTAGCCAACACCGCTTCTTCTCCAGATGATCCACCAGCGATATACAGATTATCCACATAATCCACTGCTATTGCATTCACTTGTTCATACCCCCCCCTCCCCACTGTTTTTCCCAGATATGAGTTTTATCAGGAGCTATTTTTACTAAAAAGGCGTCGGATCCTCCTGCACTTTCTCCAAAAAGATCATTCCATGCCAACCCCCCGGCATAAATATTCCCTTCTAAATCAACTGCAAGAGCGTTTATCTGACCTTCCGCATCTTCTGTTGAAATATTATGATGCCACAACTCTTTTCCTTCAGGGGAGAATTTCAGGATGTCGCCATAACCTGCGCCTGCATAAACATTCCCGGCTTTATCAAGCGCTAAACAAAGAATGCTGACAACTTCAGGAAACCTTTCCCAGATCTTAGACCCGTCAGGAGAGAATTTCATTATAAAAGGATTCCCCCCCCCCCCCCTACATATATATAGCCCTCATCATCCACAACTAGTCCCCAAACCTCGTTTTCATCATCATTGACAGACCACTGTCTGCCCCACAGCTTATCACTTTTTGGGTTAAATGCTGCAAGAGTTGCGTCATATTCCCCTTCTTTTTCTGAATACAAATTCCCCAGCGTCATTCCACCGACATAAATCGTGTCATCGGGACTTACAGCAATTGCGTAAAGTCTGTCCCTTGCTTCAGAACTCCATTCCTTCTCCCATCCTTTCCCATCACCGTTGCCGTTAATGTCTTCATCTTCTACACATGATAACAACATCATCATAACTGTTAGTGCCAAAATTAATGTTCTCATGAATGTCCCTCCTCCGTGTTCAGCATGATAATGCTATCATAAATTTGTGATTTTTCAAATTATAGATCTATCCTTTTCCACTTGTCAGAATGTTGCCACTTCATTACCCATTACTTTTATTCCGCGACCAATTGAGAACAGATCAAAATCCAATGGTTTGAGCGGGATTATGTTGCCGAATTTCTTCTTTATCAACGGATCCCACTCAAATATCTTCCCTCGCAGATTGAACTTGATCGCAAGAGGAGATACTCCTATCCTGCCGCTCACTGCAAAGGCAATTCTTCCGGCAAGAAGATACAGGTGAAAAAACCTGAATGTATTCATTCACTCCATCTCAGATGCAGGAATCTTTATGAGAAAATCAAACACCTCTTTTTGACATCAGTCGTCTCTTTCATATAATCAGTAATGTTTTTGTTTTTATGAGGAAAGAAAATGCTTTTAAAAGGAAAAGAACTTGCCGACAGAATTGTTGCAAAACTCCAAAATGAGAATATTCCGCCTCTTACACTTGCCGTTTTTCATCCGGTCGGTGACGGTGCGGCTGAAAGTTATCTCAAAATGAAGGAAAAATGGCTCTTAAAGATCAATGCAAAGATCAAGGTGTTTCCAGTTTCATCAAGCACACCGCTTGTAAAATTTTACGAGTGGATCGATGAAGTAAACAACGATCCTTCAATTCACGGGATTATGGTCGAGCTTCCTCTGCCGATCGAAGTGAATTACTGGAATCTTCATACAAAGATAAATCCGGCAAAAGATGTTGACGGGATAACATTCCGTAATCAGGGAGAATTTTTTGCAACGATCACCGAAAAGATCGTTCCATGCACTGCCGTTGCATCGATCCGGCTCCTTGAACATTTTGACATTCCTATCGTCGGGAAACATGCCCTCGTCATTGGAAGAAGTAATATCGTCGGTCTGCCGCTTTTCAAACTTTTTCTAAACAGAAATGCAACCCCGACAATCGCCCACAGACACACCTATGACCTGAAAACTCTCATTCGGACTTCAGACATTATTGCAATTGCCGCAGGGAAAAAAGGGCTCGTTGATTCCAATGATGTCAAAGACGGCGCAACTGTCATTGATATCGGAATAAATGTTGCTGATGACGGTTCCGTATCAGGTGACTTCAATGTGGCAAACGACACTGAAAAAGAGCGGATAAACTATTCACCAGTCCCTGGCGGAGTTGGAGTAGTTACAAATGCCGTAATGCTTGAAAACCTTGCCAAATGCTATAAATTACAGAACAATCTATCAAGGGATCAGTTTTGACGAACAGACTTTCAAGGATCATTTCAGAAACGAAAAGCACTTTTTTGACCATTCTTTTAAACTGGGAAAAGATAGCAGGAAAGACAAACCGCGAAATAATGATCCCTTTTGACTTAAAAAACAAAGTCCTTTTGGTCGCAGTTCCCAACGGAATGGTTGCAAAAACAGTCGTCCGGTTCAAGGAGCAGATGATCGGCAACATAAATAGAGAAATAAGAAAAAGTGCCGTTTCTGAAATAAAATTCTTTGTAGACAGTGCAAGATTCGGAAATGTGGAAATTGCAGAACCTGCTCAAACAGAAAGAAAAATTGAAATTTCAAAAACCGACCTCTCCAGGAAAATTAAGGAACTCCAGAAACAGGGGATCAGCGAACACCTTGCAGGAACGCTTGCCGAGATTGAACTTCTCATAGAAAAACGGAAAAACAGTTAATGTATCTTTCAAAGGAGCTTGTCCTTAAGATCATCCGGGAAAAACCGTTAAATTCAACAAAGCTCATTCTGATGAAAAATGGAGCGGCAGTCAAAACAGAAATATTCCGTAAAAACTGGGATGTGTTTAATTTTATTGGAGATCTTCGGCCAGACAACACCTTTGACGCAATCGCTGTCGCATCAATGTCAAAGCCGGTGTTCTCAAATGTAAAGACTTTAATGGACGGACTCCTTTTAAAAGCTTTTTTTATTATAGATCACACTGAAGAGAAAATACCTCAGAATATCGAGGTTTTTTTCAGGAAAGGGAATAAAATAAAGAATTTGACATCCCCTTTCTTTCTTTTCAACGAGAGCATTGATGTTGTTTTAGAAAAAAACAGAATTAATGCCGCCGCTTTTTTTTCATCTGACGACAACCCTTCATCAATCGCTGAGAATATAAAACTTGCCGAAGATGCAGGATATAATGTCATTTTTTCTGCTGTTTTAAAAAGACCTGAAATGAAAAAATGCAAGAATCAGATCGCTGAACATCTTAAGAACATTGATGAAAATTCAATCTCAACAATTCTTATGTTTTTTAAGATCTCAGCCGGTGAAATATCGGCCATTGAACAGTTTACAGGTTTTGAAATAATTTCCAGAGATGATCTGATAATCACAATATTTGATAAAAGGGCTGACGGAACCAGCGGAAAACTGAAACTTGCAGATGCCGTACTTGCAAAAGAAAAGGCGCAGTTTAGAAAAAAGGTCACCGGACTTAGCAGGATCAAAGGCGGCATAGGACTTAAAGGTCCAGGAGAAACGAAAGAAGAGGAAAGAAAAAGGATACTGAAAAACAAAGAAAAAGATGTAAGAAAAAAACTGAAAAATGAATTTTCAAGGATATCCTCCCAGATGAAATACCGCAAAAAGAGCAATGCAAAGACAGTTGCCATCGTCGGATATACAAATGCCGGAAAATCAACTCTTTTCAACCACTTGACAAACGAAACCATTTCGCTGGAAAGTGACAGTTTTTTCAGTTCGATCGACCCTAAAATAAAAAGAATATCTCTTTTCGGGAAACCCCTTTTTCTTGTTGACACAGTCGGATTCATATCAAACATGACTAAAAATATTACTGATGCTTTTCTCGCCACACTTGAGGAAATTGCTACTGCTGATATGGTACTGCATATAATAGATTCAAGTGAAAAAGGATGGGAAAAAAGAAAAAAGTTCATTGAAGAGATCCTTGAATCCAACGGGACACCTGAAAACAACATTTTCACCCTTTTTTCAAAAAGTGATGCCATAACGATCAAACATCCTGTCAGAAAAGGATTTTTCTATAACTCATTCAATCCTTTAGACATTACAAAAATAAAAAAGTTTATATACAGTCACATTTTCGGCTTAGACCCTTTTTTAGAATAACATCTGTTGACACTTTTTCACATATGTGGTAGTGTTAAAAGTCATTATTACCTGAGGAGGTTGATATGAACATTAATTATGCTTTCAGAGGATTCGAGGAAAACAGTGACGGACTAAGGGATTACGCTTCAAAAAAACTTGGTAAAGTTGACAAACTTGTTTCAGCAAACACTTTGATCGAGGTTATTTTTCAGAAAGACAAAAATCTCAAATTCACAGAGATCAAACTAAATCATGAAGGCGAGGATTTCATTGCCAGATATTCAGATGAAAAGGAGTTCTCTAGATCAATAGACCTTTGTGTTGACAAGCTTACAAAACAGATAAAGAAAGCAAAAGACCGCAAGGTTGACAAAAGGCGGGACTAACTGCTTTATTGTGGGCGGGTAGCTCAGTTGGATAGAGCGTTGGCCTCCGGAGCCAAAGGTCGTGGGTTCGAATCCCGTCTCGCCTACCACTTTTGAAATTTGAATGCATAAAAAAACGGTTTTTCTTACAGTATTTCTATTTCTAATAAATTCTCTTGACGCCACAGTTGTGCTCAGTGATTTCGATGAGATCAATGCAACACACAAACTCATTGATTATACTTGGAAATCGCAATCAGTTCCGAGAATAACTGTAAAGAAATTCCCTGAAAAAATTAAAGATGTAAGCAATGGGAAACGATTGAAATTCTTCATCAGAACCCTCCTCCCGATGATTCTTATGGAAAATGAAACGATTGAAAAGGAGCATGATTTCATTGTCAAAATTGCGGCAAAAGAAAATTGGAATAAAAATGACATCAGCATCATTTCCGAAATTGCATATAAATACAGAATTATCAAGAAAAATAGCGACTTGACTGGTTTGTCTGAAATTGAGAAAGATGAGATACGGTATTTCCTTGATCACAGAATAAGACCTGTGCCTGTTCCTATCGCTCTCGGACAGGCAGCACTTGAATCGGGCTGGGGAACCAGCAGATTCGTATTTGAGGGGAACAACCTTTTCGGCCATGTTGCAAAAGACCACAAAAAAGGGTTGAAACCTAAAAACTGGAGCGGGAAACAGAGAAACATAAGAATATTTGATTCTCTTCAGGACTCAATTTCGGCTTATATGCTAAACCTCAACAGAAACAGGGCTTACAGAAAATTCAGATGGCTCAGAAGAAAATATCCAGGCAACTCGTCAAAGATAGCTGAAGGATTCGGGAACTATGCAATAATAAAAGAAGAATACATCGGCAGATTGCAGCAGGTCATAACAAAATACGGTTTATACCGTCTGAATGATTCAAAGCTCGGCAATGGTGAAAAAGCGATAATTCACAAGAAAATCAAGCAGATATATATAAATTAGAATACTATTCCGCAACTACAGCCGGAGCCGCCTAATTTTTCTATTGTCTCATCATCATTAAGCTCATCGCTATCTGAGTCAGTTTCATCTTCATCTACTGTGGTGTTACCAGTGTCTCCAGTATTACCAGTGTCGCCGGAGTTTCCGCTATCTCCTGAATCTCCAGTATCTCCGGAATCACCTGTGTTTCCAGTGTTGCCTGTGTCTCCGGTGTCTTCATCGTCTATTTCGTCAATATCTTCTTCTTCATCAACTGTGTCAACATCATCGAAATCATCAATGTCGTCCACTTCATCAATGTCGTCCACTTCATCAATGTCGTCCACTTCATCAATGTCGTCCACTTCGTCCATATCCCCTTCCTCGTCAGAATCATCCAAAATATCGTCGTCGGTTTCTTCAATCCACTCTTTAACAACGAGCGTGTAATCACCTGATGCACCTTCGTTCCCTTCTACAACTATGAATACCATTCTGTCTTCTGTCGCTTCATAATGAAGAACTTCCGGTTCTCCCGAAGATCCGTAATTTGCGGAATCCATGCAGTCGCCTTCTCCGCATGTGCCGAGAAGTACAAGAACTCCGTTAAAGCCCTCCGCGGGGGTGAGAATTATTTCAACTTTATCTCCTGTTACAAGATCAAGTGAATAAATATAATCAGGTGAAGCATATTCCTCTGCTCCGCAACTTGATCCATAGCCGGTGATCTCTGAAACTCTGTCTGTCGTCGTACCGTCGTGAGTATATGGAAGTGCCGATATTTCTTCAGGTTTTGCACAGACTCCGACAGGATCTGCTTCAAAATTAGCTGTAACACTGATGTTTCCTGTCACATTTGTGTCTGTTCTCGGGTTGTCTGTCACTCCGTCACTCCAGTCAACAAAATGATAGTCAGCATCCGCAACGGCTGTAACTGCTGTTCCTGAATTTCCTTCTTCAACTGTCTGTTCTGTGTCACCGGTCAGAGAGCCGTTTGCTCCGGCTGTATAGGTCAGTGTGTACTGAGCAACTGTGGTAAAACTTTCATCAGATCCGTATGCCGTACCTGCTGAATTTGTCGCATAAGCCCTTGCATGATATGTCGTGCCTTGTGCAAGTCCGGTAAATTCGATCGTGAATGCTGTGACTGCCGCCGTTTCTGTGAAACATACGGCTGTTGTGTCAGGGTCTGCTGTTTCAGCTATACATACACCCTTTTCCGTGATCTCTGCTCCACCGTTACTTGTTATCGTTCCTTGAACTTTCGCTGAGTTGATCGTGATCTCCGTTGCAGAACCGGTCGTGACTGAAGGAATTACTGCCTTGACTGTCAATAAGCCGTCCACATATTTGAATGTGTAGTTGTTATCTATGCCGCCGCCTGCTGTAATTGCATATTCCCCTGCCGGTGAATCAATATCAGCTGTCGTTGAAGCTACAGGCAGCGTATTAATATCATCTGTCGTGTCAGTTGATACAAATCCACTGTATTTTAGTGTAAGTGTCGGATTTTCTTCACCAAAATTCCGCTCTTTGTCTTCTGCCGTCACTGTAAGTTCAACGGTATCAACATTGATCACAACTTCTTTCCATGCTGAATCATAATTATCTGAATCATCGGGTGTGAAATCAACCTTAAGTGTCTGCATTGCTCCGGCATTAAGAATCGTACCAAGTGCAGGAGTGTAATCAAATGTACCCGCCACATCGGCTGTCGCATTAAGATGAGCTGCACTTAAAGCTGTTCCGTATGTTATATCAGCAGGATTTTCCCATGTGATAACCGGAGTTGCTTTTAAATATGTAAACGGCGAACCTGCACTTGTACCGCTTGCTGATGTGACAGTAACATTAACTGTTCCTGAACCTTCAGGAGAGATCGCTGTTATTTTTGTATCGGAAACAGTATTTATCGCTGCTGAGGCACTACCGAAATTCACTGCCGTCACACCTGTGAAATTAATGCCAGAAATTACAACTTCCGTGCCGCCTTCCACCGTCCCGCTTGATGGTGTGAGCGAACTGATAAAAGGAACATCGTAACTGAACTGCGAAGCCGCACTTGTCCCCACAGCCGTTGTTACAGTGACATTAACTGTTCCGGAACCTGTCGGTAAAACAACCTTTATTTCTGTATCGGTAATTGAATTAATAGCTGCTGAGCCACTGCCGAAATTCACTGCCGTTGCACCTGTGAAATGAGCACCCGAAATGACAACCTCTATTCCTCCTGCAGCCGGTCCATGAGTCGGTGAGAGTGAAAATATGGATGGAGGAGCCAATGTCGTAAAACTCTTAACTCCGCCGTAAGTAGTTCCTGCACCGTTTGTTGCATAAGCACGGAAATAATATGCTTTATTCGGATCAAGGCCTGAAATTGTTTTGCTGAAAACACCTGTGCCTGAGCCGTTTGCATCCTGAATTACGCCGGATTCGCCTATTTCGGGAGTTGTATCTGTAATTGAATAGACAATCCCTCTTTCAGTCACTGTTCCTCCACCGTTAGCAGTTACATTTCCGCCAAGAATTGCTGAATCAACCGCTACAGATAATGCGTCTGATGATGTGACCGCCGGTGGTTGAATTATTGTAACTTCTTTATACAGAGTGCATGAATTTGCGTCAGTAACTGTGCAGCTCCATGTTCCGGCAACAAGCCCTGTAACGCTGACACTTCCGTCACCAGCCGGATTCCCGGGCGTCCAGTTGTATGAGTATCCTCCGGCTCCGCCTGTTGCAGAATTAAAGCTTGCGGCACCGTTCGATCCGCCGTAAACACTGACATCCGTTTTTGAAGCGAGTGTCATATCCAGAACATCCGGCTGTGTAACTGTAAAAGAAGTTGATGCGGTACAACTGTTTGCATCAGTTGCCGTGATCGTCCATGTTCCTGCTGAAAGACCTGTAACACTGACTGTTCCGTCACCTGTCGGGTTTCCCGGTGTCCAGTTGTAAGTGTACGGGGCCGTTCCTCCTGTTGCGGTGTTTGCAGCAGCAGCTCCGTTCGCACCTCCGTTGCATGACACATTAGTCTGAGATGCAGGAGTGATCGCCATATTTGTTCCTGTTCCCGTAATAGCAAAATCATACGCACTTTCATCACTATCGTTGTTATTTACTGTTATTGTGGCGTTTCTCGCTCCGGAAGAGGAAGGATCTAAAGTCACCTGAAATGTCGTTGAGCCCGATGCAGATACACTTGCAGCCGGAGATGCCGTAACAGAAAAATCTGCGGCATTAGTTCCGCTGATATTCACAGACGATATGTTCAGAGCCGCGGTTCCTGTGTTCTGGATAGTGAATGTTCTTACTATTGTTGTATTGCAAACCGGTGTCGTACCGAAGTCAGTATGATCTGTCAAAGAAGGTGTAGAATCTCCATCAACAATGCTTATACTGTTACCCTGAATATTGATCTCGGGTAAAGATGCAGCATACACCGAAACTACAGGAGAGCCGGCTCCACTCCAGGCACTCCAGTTGCCGCCTACATCATTAGGAGAATTATAATTTGATGAGATGTATGCCATGTCTGTATTAAGCTCAAGATTGCTAAAAAAATATATGTCATCATCATCATTGAGGTTGTTGTCAATATTCCAGAAATAACTTACATTCATTCCGTCAGAGTAACTATCAGAGTACAGATAATATTCTGCTGAAACATGTTTCCAATAGTTGTGATTCATCACTCCATGTGTCGAACCCTGCTTTTCATAAATTCCGTTAGCTGCTGATGGTGACGATATCCCGGCAACTTGAACGAATTGGGGTGAATCAGCAAACACGACAAAAGTAAACAACGCAAAAAACAAACTTAAAAGGTTTTTTTTACTCATACCAAAATCGTTCGATTCTGACTTAAACTCCCGAAAAATGGTCTGAGCTCAGCAAAAATTGTCTCAAGGGAATAAAAAAAGTGATTTTTCCGGATGAGACTCATGAATAACAGTGAAAAAT
>Ga0116157_10004329_pt1 | contig 13286 bp, 10 predicted proteins | sample AD_UKC048_MetaG_FD_89882 | JGI IMG/M metagenome (GOLD analysis project Ga0116157, IMG submission 89882) | Active sludge microbial communities of municipal wastewater-treating anaerobic digesters from USA - AD_UKC048_MetaG | ecosystem: Engineered > Bioreactor > Anaerobic > Digestate | place: USA...
CATAGTGCAAAAAGCATGTTCTTATACTTTTCGTACATTGCTTGTTGTGCCTTTCGATCTTGTCGGGCGCAGGCTTTTATGAGCTCCTCTAAATGCAAATAATTGTTTTTTTTAAATATAATATATTCTTGACAAACGTCTTATTCTTTCCGAATTAACCCCCGACTCCAGGAAGCCGAGGGTCTCTAACCTAATGTAACTAACTAAAATAATGAACAGATTTGATAAGTCGGATGGGTGTTTACAGGGTTTGTTTGAAACTGATGCTGCAGTCTCCAAAAGCGCCATTGACAATCGTGGTGAAATCAACGTTTTCCTGGGCGGTACCCATATTGCTGAAAGCGCCGCTTATTGAGAGGTGATTTACAACAACAGGAAAATTTTGATACGCGCCAGTGGGGCTGTACCTGAAGTAATAATCGCGTGTATTGATTGAGACGGCATACTCTTTATTTTTTTCCAAAGGCAACGGTGCAATCGCCAACGTTGTTTTTGTGGATGGTTCTGCCACATCTACATATTCTGTCCTGATCGGCGTTCCCGAGGCGACGTCCCATATGGTCAGCCGCACATCACTTACTACTGCGGGGATTTTTACAAACACGGCGTTGATTTCGCCTTTTACCAGCGGCGTGAACTTATAACCGATTTCGTAGTAATTGTTGTCATCGGTGTAAACGTAGACGGTCGTGAAGCCAGCCGTATTGATAAAGTCGGCATAAGGGTTCTCATTCTGGAAAACCACCGGCGGAAGGGTTACCGGCTGCTCTTCGTCGGCCGAGCAGTTGACCAAAGCCACTGCCATTAAGGCCAATACTAAAATTTGTTTTACATTTTTCATAGGATTGTTTTTTATTGTGGGCATGCAATTAAAATCGGAACAGCACTACTCACCGTATCACCATTACCCAATTGCCCCGCGGCATTCTTACCCCAAGCCCATAGGCTACTGTCGGATTTTTTGGCAAAAGACGATTGGTGTCCTGCATAAATAGCAACCCAATCCGCATCGGTACCGATTTGCTGTGGTGTCTCGGTCGAGGCCGAAGTCATCGCCCCATTGGCCAACTGCCCAAACGAATTGCCTCCCCAAGACCAAATGGTGCCATCGGTGCGAATGGCCATCGAATGCGCAATGCCGTTCGCGGCATAAAGCCAATTGTTGGCGGTTCCGATTTGCTTTGGGATGCCGTAAATTGTAGAGCTGCCTAAGCCCAATGCAACCCAACCCCAAGACCAAAGTGTGCCGTCGGTTTTAGTGGCAATGACATGGTAATGGCCTGCATTGACGGTTTTCCAGTTGTTTTCTGTGCCTATTTGGATTGGCGTTTCGTACAGGATATGGTAGCGGTCGTCGACGACGTGAGCCAACTCAAAAAGGGAATTGCGTCCGTTTCCCCATAAAGTCCCATCCGATTTCAGCAGTAGGTTGCTTGCGTCGCTGGCGGTTATAGCCTGCCAATTGCCACTTGCAAATTGTGTAGGCGTTGGGATCATCGGAAGCGGATTTCCGTTATCGTAGCCCGGGTTGTAATTATAGTTCCCCCAGTTCCAAGTGGTACCGTTTGATTTTACGGCGACGGTATGGTTGTTTTTCGATGCAATCATCGTCCAATCCGAACCCGACCCGATTTGTACCGGATGATTCACCGAATTGGCGACTACTCCCGTACCCAACTGTTTGTAGTCGTTGGCACCCCAAGCCCAAATCGTCCCATTGGTTTTGAGTGCAATGACGTGGTTGCGTCCGCAGGAAATTGCTTTCCAGTTGGTGTCGGTGCCGATGCGCTGCGGCAGCCCTGAATCAAGATAATTGCCGTTGCCGAGTTGTCCCCATTCATTAGATCCCCAAGTCCAGAGCGATCCGTCGGAGCGGATGGCGGCGGTGTGTTCTTCTCCGGCCGAAACCGTTTTCCAGGTCATCGGCGGCAGCAAAACCGGCGTTACTGCTGTAGACGCATCGTCAGAAGAACAGCCGGCCAAGAGTAAGACAAACCACAAAGAAAGTATCAAGGTTAGCTTTTTCATAATTACAAAGTTTAAGCGTTTTATGGATAGTCGGCGGGGTTTCAAAAAGGTTGCGCAGACACTAAAACTTTTTTCTTTCCAAATAGTTACAGACCATATTCCAACCTGAACTCACGTATTAGTCACAGCACCCGTTTCCAGTTGCCCAAGGCTACGGTTTATCGTTGGTTTTAAGCGCAAATAAATGAAAGGAACCCCGGTCCATCAAAGTCCAGGTTTTAAGTACAACGACTGTTTGGATGGTGTCATCATCCGACGAACAGCGTCTACTTACCACCAACAATAACAAGGCTGTAGCGAATTTAGATACGAATGGAGGTTTTCATTTTCAGATTCTCATAAGAGTTACCTTAAAGCCCGAAAATGTAAAAAAGGTGGCGTGCCGATTTATTTTACTTCAATAAATGCTTTGATAGAAACCGGTAGGCCTTTGTCGGTAAAGCCTTCGAGTACGATTTCAAATTTGCCGGCAAGGTCTGAGGTGTAAAACCCGATTTCGGTATTGGTTGTTTCTAACCTTAGTGACGGTTCCCACAACAACTGATACCTGTAATCAGGAATTCGTGTATCTGCCTTGAGCGCATAATCGGGGCCGAAATAGAACTTGCGATTGGGTGGTCTCTGGCTTTCGATTTTTTTAATAAAGTCACCATTGGCCGCGGTTTGGTAATCCTGATTTTTGGTCTCGATGTTGATCACGCCGCTAAACGTTTTCGGGCCATACACATAAGGTTGGTTCACGATACTTACTTTGTAGATGTTCTCGGGATTGTAGTCAAAAAGTTCATTGGCGTCCTGGATAACGAGTCCGTCTACAAGTAGCAGCGGATAGCCAAACCCTTCGTTGTTAGTGACATAATTGCGCAGGTTAATGGTGTACTTGCCGTCTTTTTTAGTGAAGTACATTTCCTTGAGCACTTCGGTAATGGTTTCTTTCATCGACGGGAATCGGGTATAATCATCGAGCACATATTCTTTTTGGATCGAACCAAAGAACGCCTCCGATAGCCTGTTTTCTGCAATGCTATCCTTCTTTTGAGAGTAATAGGCATTTTCGATCTGACTGGCCACCGCCCGCGATTCTATGGCAGCTTGAAGTTCCGGATTTAAAGGGAATTCTGGTTCAAATTGCAAAGACGACCAGTCGGGTTGGGGCGCTTGGTCAACCTGAATGGAAAAATCCTGTCGCGCGTCGTCCATGACCTGAATGGTCATTTGGCCAAGATTGGGTTTTGGGTCGAGTACAAAGCTAAACCTGCCTTGGCGATCGGTCTCGGCTATTTTTACGGCAAACGATTTTCCGGTAATCGATAGCGCAACGGTCTTGTGATTGAGGTCTTGTTGTTCTTTTTTGGAGGTGATAGTGCCCGATAACAATTCGCCGCGCAATTCGGGAATTTGATTCAGCGCAAACGTGTTTTTGTCTTTCTTCGTTTCGCCTAACAGGAATGCCACGGCATCGGGCGCTTCTTTAGAAGGCAGTGCGTCAATTTTACGAACCGACAGCGAGAAATTCCCTTTAACGGCCTTTTGCAAGGACTGGATGTTGACGGTCACTTTTTCGCGCAGTCCGTAGGTTTTTTTGCCCAGAGAAATGCGAAGCAAGTCGCTGGTTTTGAGAAGTGTATCCTTGGTTATGTTTGATACAATCCCGCTTTTATTGAGCGGTTGGAACGGGTTGATGACAGAAAGGTCTATCGCATACGCAAAATCGGGTTGGTTCTGCGTCCATCGGGTGTAAGCCAGCAGTTTATAATTACCGGTTTTGAGCGTGGTGGGGATAAAAAAATCACCTTGCCCAACGCCTTGTTCCAACGACACTTTTTGTGTAAACATACTTTTGTGGCTGTTGTCTACTAAGGCAATATAGGCAATCCGGCTCACCGCGCTGGGCGAATAATCGGTGCGGCTACGTGTGTAAATTTTGTAATACAAGGTTTCGCCAATAACAAAAGTAGTGGCGTTCGCATGAACAAAAATGGTTTCGCGGGTTTGTGTGGTAATTGCATTGGCTCCAGGCTGCAGTTTGCTGTTTTGGGCATGGGCCACTGTAGAAACCACTATTGCGATTCCGATTGCGAGTTGTTTTAATCGATCCAAAATGAAGGAATTACGTTAGACGAAAATTTGGTGCAGTCACCGCAGATTGGAGGAACCATTTGGTACACCTCATAGTCCAGTTCAAAATTATAATAGTTTCCGGCGTACAGCAAATCGTTTCCGCGTATGCCAATGAGTAGCGCTGCGCCTTTACATTCTGGGATTTCGGGAATGAAACAAAAGCCATACAGTTTCAAATCGCAATTGGTAAAATACGGCGGCGTCGGATCGTCGGGAAACAGGTCGGTAAAGTTGAAAAAGATCCGTTTGGAAGAAACCGATGTTACCTCAAACAAGCCAATTACTTTCTCATTCGGGTTGGTGTCGCATTTGAGGTTACCGTAAAAAAAACCGGGTTGCGTTTGCGACAGGATACTGCCATTTCCCGACAGTTGTTTTAAGGTTTTATAAAAGGTATGTGCGGCCAGGGTTTGTACGTACTGCCGAACCAGTATGCTGTAGCGGTGCATAATGATCGGATTTTTATTGCTGATGAACCGCACCGGAAAATTCACCCGATCCTCGCTGAGCCCAACGGTCGAGGTCTGGATGATTTCATTGGAATTTATCGTACTGTAACAAGTTCTCGTCTCGCCCGGATCTCTCGGAACCACGCCAATTTCTTCGTGGGTGTTGCCTTCTAGCGGCGGAAGGAGGATGGCTTTTTCGGGATTCCATTCGGGTGCGATGATCTTATAGGTTTCTTCGTATTCGTATCTGTAGTATTTAGAATTGGCCTGCGGGTCGTAACTGTTAACCACAATCGCCACACCCTTTTCACCGTTTTTCACCTCGACGGTTGGTACCACACTTTGCATCTCGTTGACAGCTGTGAGGTTTTCTCCCAATGAGCTATAGGATTTCCCGTCGGTGGTTTTGATGTTCAAGCGATAAGTTTTTCCAGCTACTGCCTGAAATGGTGCGGTGGAGACGTATTTTTCTGCTTGCGATTCAAAAGGATAGACATTCCCCGAGTCGTCTGTGATTGTTACCGTTGCTCCTGTTTCAAACACTGGGTCGGCCTGCTCGAAACGAAACGAACGTGAAATTTTTATTTCTTGCTCCTTGAATTCGTTGGTGATGTTCGCTTCTACCACAAGCGCCTCGTCGAAGGTGTTGGTTTGCAACGCGTACTGCTCGGTACAGCTGCAAACCAGCATCGCGACAAAGGCAAGAGCAAACAGGTATAATGGTTTTCGTTTCATAATCAGTCAGTCCAAAAATCGGGTCGTACATTAGAAGCGATCTTCGTGCAGTCGCCACACGGTGGTTTTACCATGAAAAAGTAGCTTTGCGAGCCGTCGCTGTCAACATATAAAAGGTCATTGGACCCGATGACCGAAATCAAAGCGGCACCTTTACAATCAGGATCGAAACTGTCAAAGCAATTTTTAAATTCCCGGATTTTACAATCGGCGATGTACGGCGGAAGATTTTCTCCAGGGAACAAATCGGCGTAGTTGAAAAAAATCCGCTGCGACGACACCGACGCTACTTCAAAAAATCCTATGACTTTCTCTGCCGGGTTGTCTTCACAACGCATATTGCCAAAAAAGAAACCAGGTTGCGTTTGCGACAACAGGCTGCCATTACCCGAAATTTTCTTGAGCGTCTTGTAGAACGTGTACGCGGCGAGATTCTGTACGTATTGCCGAACCAATATGCTGTAACGGTGTGAGATGATGTAGTTTTTGTTGCTGATGAAGCGCACCTGGAAATTCACGCGGTCCTCGTTTTGCCCCACTGTCGTGGTCTGGATGATGTCATTGGAGGTTTGGGTGCCGTAACAGGTTTTCGATTCGCCTTCCCTTGGGACAATCAGGATGCCTTGCGGTTCGCCGGGGACAGGGGGCGCGAGTATGGTGCGTTCATCATCCCATTCGGGAGCAATGACTTTGTAAGTTTCAACATATTCATAGCGATAGTATTTTGAATCGCCCGACGCATCAAAAGCCGACACATCTATGCTGGCACCGCGCTGGCCGTCTTTCTCCTGTACGCTGGCCGTGACCTGTTGCATGGGGTTTACCGGCGTCAAAGATTCTGAGGTAGAAGTATAGGTTTTGCCCTCGCGCGTGACAATGTTGAGACGGTAGGTCCTGCCAGAAACTGCCTGGAACGGATGGGTTGAAATGTAAACACCATCGGTTTCTAAAAAGGGATAATTGTTGCCTTCGCTGTCGGTCACATTGACCTCGGCACCGGTTTCTGCTGTAGGTGCTCCGGTTTCAAGCCGGTAAGTGCGTGTAATTTTAATTTGCTGGTTTTTGACTTCATTGGTGAGTGTAGCCTCGACCACCAATGCGCTTTCAAAAGCATTGGTTTGTAAGGCGTAAGGCTCTGTACAGCCAGACAGCACTGCGCCAAGCAGCAATAACAGGATAAGATGTGGATATAGAGGGCGCATCAAAATTTAAAGTTATAAGTGACGGTAGGCACCGGAATAGAAAAGATTGAGGTTTTGTAGGCTTTCACTCGGCCATTCTCTGTAACGAAATAAATCGAGTAAGGGTTGTTTCTTCCCAGAACATTGTACACAGAGATGTTCCAGAAGCTGTGTGCGAGTTTCTTGATTTTGTGGTTGCCCTCGATGTTGATCCCGATGTCAAGTCGATAATAGTCAGGGATACGGAACCGGTTTCGGTCGCTGTACAAAGTGTATTCGGCGCCGCCAAAAACGTATTTTCCAATCGGGTAGGTGATAGGTCGGCCGGTTTGGTAGATAAAATTCGTAGACAGGCTGTAGCGTTTGGTGAAACGGTAATTCAGCACGGCGCTAAAATCATGTGGCTTGTCAAAATTGGCGGCAAAGTACTCGCCGTTGTTGACTTTCTCCTCGCTGAATTTGCTGTCGAGTTTGAGCAAAGTACGCGAATAGGTGTAGCCAATCCAACCATTGAGCCTTCCGATTTGTTTTTTAACAAGTAACTCAATCCCATAGGCTTTGCCTTCGCCTTGCAGCAGTTGCGTCTCTACATTTTCATTGAGCAGCAATTCTGCACCCACTTTATAGTCGAGGATGTTTTTCGATTTTTTGTAATAACCCTCCACACTCACCTCATAAATGTCATCCTGCAGGTTCTTATACAAACCCAAAGAAAATTGCTGGGCGCTTTGCGGCCTAACGTTCAGGTCCGACAATTTCCAGGTGTCGGTAGGCGATTGCGTGGTATTGCTTGACAGCAAATGGATGTATTGAAAAGATTTGTCGTAACCGGCCTTGACCGAAAAGTCCTCGGTAAGAAAAAAACGAGCGGCGATACGCGGTTCTAACCCGCCGTAGGATTTGATGGTTTCGTTGTTTTTGTACGTCTTGATCTGGGTTACCGTGGCGTCGTTGAGCGGCACATTGGGCTGGTAAATCCGTTGGCTGGATTCGCCCAGGGCTGCAAAATACGAATAGCGCAGTCCGTAATCAACGAGCAGTCGGTCATTGACTTTGAAACTGTCGGCGATGTAGGCTGCCGATTCGAGTCCGCGTTCTCTTTCAATATGAACGGGATTCAATGGTGAACCACTATTTTTTGGCTCAAAATCTCCGGGATCGATGCCGTACAATTTGCTCGAAATCCCGTAAGTGAGTTTGTGCTTTTTGTTCCATTGGTAGCTCATCTTGAGCATGGCCTGGGTTTCGGCAATCTTGTAGCCAAAATCAAAAGCGTTCAGGTTGCCCGAGCGGTAGTCGATGTTGAATTGGTATTCGCTGTTGGTGAAAATCAACGCAGCCTTGCTTTTGTCATTGAAACTGTGGTCCCATTTGAGCGAAAACAAACGGTTGCTGTATTTGTAGAGCGAGTCTGAAGAGATTGAAAACGCATCGCGACTGTAATAGCCGGTAGCCTCAATGGTATTGTTCTTCCCGATTTTGTGCGTGTACTTGACAATCCCATCGTAAAATTTGGCCTGGCTGTTCTTGAGCGATTCTTCGTCGAGTGATTTTAAGATCCATTCAGAGTAGGTAGCCCTTGCGCCGACGAGCAAGCCCGATTGGCCTTTAACGACCGGGATTCCCAGCGCGATGTTGCTTGTCACCGGACCCACGCCACCTTCGCCGTTGAACTTGTCGAAACTGGCATTTTTGGTGGTGATGTCAAAAACAGATGACAAACGCCCGCCGAATTCGGCTGGGATGCTGCCTTTGTAAATGTCGACTTTCTTGGTCGTGTAAGGGTTGAGTGCCGAAAAGAACCCAAAGAAATGCGCTGGATTGTACAACAGCGCGTTGTCGAGCAGGATCAAATTCTGGTCTTCTTTTCCGCCGCGCACATTGAATCCCGCCGAACCTTCGCCAGCGGTCTTGATTCCCGGGATTGCAATGGCGACCTTTAGGATGTCGCGCTCACCAAAAACCAACGGGATATTTTTAATGCCTTCGGCGTCGATGGTGGTCACTCCGGTTACGGCGGTACGGATGGTCTGGCTTTTTTTGCCGCGCACGACCACTTCTTTGAGTTGGTTGATGCGTTCGTTGACTTCAAAATCGAGTTGTCCGTTGCTGTACACCATGACGTTTCGGCTCACTTGGGTATGGCTCGCCGATGCGGTTTCGACGGTGTTAAGTCCCGAGGGCAATTGCAGTTCAAAGCGCCCATCCTTGTCGGTCACGGCGCTGTAGTTTTTATTTTTGGCGCGGACGGTGATGTTGGCGATGGGTTCGCCCGTTTTTTCATTTTTGATGATCCCTGAAAGCGTGTATAGTTTTTTTTCGGTTTTCTGGGTTTGCTTGCCTACGAGTGTGATGGTGGTGTTGCGTCTGGACGCGCTGATCGAGTCGAATTGTTGGTAGAATACCGGTTTGTCGGTTTCGTCGTCTGTGGTGACTGTAGTGGATTTCCCAAAAAAGTCGTCCGGAAGCTTGCTGTAAATGAGGTTGTTGTTGGTAAGGATTACTTTTTTGCCGTCGATAAAGAAGTTGATCGGGGTATTGTTAAAGACCGATTCCAATAAGGACGGCAGTGTCACGTTCGTGTAATTTCCTGAAATCAGGCTTTTGTCGGCGTCCAGCCATTGCTCGTCAAAGTAAAAGCGATAACCCGAAAGCTGTTCTATTTTCAGTACCGCATTCTTGCGCGAAACGGCGTTGAATTCTACCGAAATCCTGTTGTTTTCCTGAGCGTAACACCATTGCGTCGCAACCAATACCAAAAGGGATAGCCATTTCTTCATTTTTACTTAGTCTCTTTTTGGATCAGGTTGTTAACGTAATCAGCCATAATTTTCATGAATTGTGTTGGGTTAGAAAGTCTTGTGTCGCGGTTGACGTAGGCATAGTCACGGATCGCGCGGTCATGATTTGGGAAAATCCGCCCAAGGTCGCGTTCGTCATTGGTTTTGTATAAATTGCCCTGATAGGCCATCACAAAATCAAAGGCACTTTGGTACTTGTAGAAAAGGCCATCACTACGCAATACCTCAATTTGGTCTTTGCGGTATTTGATGTAGAGAGCAACCGGCGATTCAGGATGGTAAGCTTCATAATAGCCTTTGAAGAAATCGGGCTTTTGGATAAGCCGATCAAGGTTCACGAATGTTTTTTGGTCTAAGACAAAGGATTCGGTCTTTGCACCAATCAGGTCGATTCCAAGCGAATTGTTTGGGTCATTGATTTTTACGACAAGCACATCCTTAAAAATATCGTATCTGAGGTTTTCGCCGACGTAAGGTTGCCCATCATAAATCACATCGCCCAACAGGTATCCTCCATTGCCAAGATAACGGTGCGATTGGTCTGAAACCCTAAAGGGATTTTGGTGAATCGGGCCGTTGTTGATGCCCAGGTTTTTAAGACCAACCGAACGGTCAAAATAGCTATACAAGGACTGGTTTTGCTGGGCTTTTAGGGAAAACGCAAGACCCAGTGAGAGCAGTAGAAAACCGAAGGTTCGTAGTTTCATGATGCGCAATTTTGCTAAAGATAAATAAAAGACTACAAAAAGAAGATGGCATTCGCCACTTTAACAGACTACAGTATTAAAACGAAAAAATCCGGCCAACTCAATGACCGGATTTTCTTCATGCTAAACGATTAGAAGTTTACTCTTGCGGAGCGTCTTTTGTCTCGTCGTTATTTTCGGCGCGTGGCGCACGGTTGTCGTCACGTCTTTCAGGACGTGGGCCGCGGTTGTCGCGTCGGTCGTCTCTCCTTGGGCCACGGTCATCGCGTCTTTCAGGACGTGGGCCGCGGTCTTCACGAGGCGCATTTTCATCTCTTGGTGGTCTTGGCATCAAGGCTTTGCGCGACACTTTTTCCTTACGGGTCTTAGGGTCGATTCCCAAATATTTCACGTTGAACACGTCGCCCATGTTCACCACGTCGGTGACATTCTCGGTACGCGCCCAGTCGAGCTCAGACACGTGAAGCAAAACTTCGTTTCCCGGCGCCTCGGTGTATTCTACGACCGCTCCAAAATCGAGTAATTTGATGACTTTCACTTCGTAAGTTTCGCCAACGGTAGGCTTGAAGATGATCGAGTCGATTTTGGCCAATACTGCTGCAATTCCAGCCGGATCGGTTCCGAGAATTTCTACGATACCTTCTTCGTTGACTTCGTTAATCACAATGGTAGTTCCAGTCGCTTTCTGCAATTCCTGGATTACTTTTCCGCCAGGTCCAATCAGTGCACCAATGTAAGCACCTGGAATGGTGCGCATGATGATTTTTGGAGCGTGGTCCTTAACATCAGCCCTCGGTTTGTCTAAGGTTTCAATCAATTTTCCTAAGATGTGCAAACGACCGTCACGCGCTTGGGCCAAAGCCTGCTCCATGATGTCGTATTTCAATCCGTCGATTTTGATGTCCATTTGACAGGCTGTGATTCCTTTTTCGGTTCCGGTTACCTTAAAGTCCATGTCTCCCAGGTGATCTTCGTCGCCTAAGATGTCAGACAATACGGCGAAGCGTTCTCCGTCGGTGATGAGTCCCATAGCGATTCCCGAAACCGGACGGATCATTTGTACACCGGCATCCATAAGGGCCAAAGTTCCGGCGCAAACCGTTGCCATAGAAGACGAACCGTTAGATTCCAATACTTCAGAAACCACACGGATCGTATAAGGATTTTCGGCAGGAACCATGTTTTTGAGGGCACGTTGCGCCAAGTTTCCGTGACCAACCTCACGACGCGATGTTCCTCTTAACGGACGTGCTTCACCGGTCGAGAATGGTGGGAAATTATAGTGCAAATAGAATTTTTCTTCTCCTTGCTCTGATGGCGAATCAATTTGGTTGGCTTCGCGTGAAGTTCCCAAAGTTGCCGTTGCCAAAGCTTGCGTTTCACCACGGGTGAACAATGCCGAACCGTGAACCGATGGCAAATAATCTACCTCACACCAGATTGGGCGGATTTCTGTGGTTTTTCTTCCGTCAAGGCGCGTTCCCAAATCCAGGGTTACGTTGCGCACCGCTTCTTTGTTGACTTTGTAGAAATATTTCCCTACGAGATCACCGTTTTCGGCCAATTCTTCTTCGGTGAACAATGCTTTCACTTCTTCTTTTACGGCGTCGAATGCAGCCGAACGCTCTTGCTTGGCCGAGCCTTTGCTTGCAATCGCGTAGATTTTATCGTAAGCCGCCGCTTTTACTTTGGCGTAGATTTCCTCGTCTGATTTTTCAGTTTCGTATTCACGCACTTCTTTCTTTCCAAAAGCTGCCGCCAATCTTTCCTGGGCGTCGATTTGTACTTTGATATGCTCGTGGGCAAATTTGATTGCCTCAACCATTTCTTTTTCTGAAATCTCTTTCATTTCACCTTCTACCATCGCGATAGAATCACGTGAAGCACCAATCATCATGTCGATGTCGGATTCTTCCAATTGCGCGCGACTTGGATTGATGATGAACTCGCCGTTGATTCTTCCAACACGTGCTTCAGAAATTAAGGTTTCAAAGGGAATGTCTGACAAAGCCAATGCTGCCGAAGCGGCGAGTCCTGCCAATGCATCAGGCATCACTTCATCGTCATGAGACATGAGTTGGATCATCACCTGGACTTCTGCGTGGTAATCACTTGGGAAAAGCGGACGCAAAACGCGGTCTACCAAACGCATGGTCAATACCTCATTGTCGCTAGGACGGGCTTCTCTCTTAAAGAAACCACCAGGAAAACGGCCTGCCGCTGCAAACTTTTCACGATAATCTACCGTTAATGGTAAAAAGTCAACACCAGGTGTGGCTTTTCTTGCGGATACTACTGTTCCCAGGATGACAGTTTTTCCAATTCTAACTACTACAGAACCGTCGGCTTGTTTGGCCAAACGTCCTGTCTCGATTGTGATGCTTCTGCCATCACCTAAATCGATGCTTTCTACAAATAATTGTGGAATCATAAAATTTAATGCTTTTAATTAAACAATGGGTAGTTGTGTTGTAGTTGTTGTAGTTGTTGTGTACCCAATGAAAAACTAAACTTTTTTCTGCAATATATTCAAAAAAAAAGAGGCGCGTGAGCACCTCTTTTCCGATTGATTATTTTCTGATATTCAATTCTTTAATGATCTCACGGTATCTGTTGATCTCCGTTTTCTTGAGGTAGTCAAGAAGACTTCTTCTTTTACCTACCAGTTTCACTAGTGAACGCTCGGTGTTGTAATCGTGACGATTTTTTTTCAAGTGCTCGGTCAAGTGGTTGATTCTAAATGTGAACAAAGCGATTTGTCCTTCGGCAGATCCTGTGTTTTCTGCTTTTCCTCCGTGTTTAGCGAAGATTTCAGCTTTTACTTCTGATGTTAAGTACATGCTAATATTGTTTAAATGATTATTATGTATGAATTGGGGTTTTCCTAATTCGGTTGCAAAGGTAAAAATAAAACTCAGTTATGAAATAGGAATGATGAATTATTTTGAAAATGTTTTTTTCGCTGCGCTCCAACAGTTCGGCTGCGCCTCGGGTGGGCGTTGCCGCAATGAAATGTTTGCTTTTGCTTGAGGTTGTTGGCGCGGCCGGGCTTTCCATTGCAATCTTTTGACAAAAGGAATTTCCCTGCGCTGCGCTCCGGGCTATCCTTTTTGCAAAAGGATTTTCATTGCAATCCCTAACGCATCGCTGCCTCGGGCTTTCTTTTGTCTTGACCCGAGGCGAAGCCGAACTGAGCGAAGCTATACAAAAGGTACTGTGCTAATCTGCAAATAAATTTGCAAATTTGTATTCTTAAAGAAGGAG
>Ga0116157_10004344_pt1 | contig 13261 bp, 12 predicted proteins | sample AD_UKC048_MetaG_FD_89882 | JGI IMG/M metagenome (GOLD analysis project Ga0116157, IMG submission 89882) | Active sludge microbial communities of municipal wastewater-treating anaerobic digesters from USA - AD_UKC048_MetaG | ecosystem: Engineered > Bioreactor > Anaerobic > Digestate | place: USA...
CCCTCTTCATCTCCCAGCGCCGGGTCATAGACATAACCACAGATGCCGCATTCGTATTTCATGATCTCCTCACTCCTTTATCAAATTTGTCGTGCCGGTAGATGCCGAAAGGCAAATCTCGCCAGGCCCGTTCCAGACGTGGAGGCGCGATGCCTGCGATGGGCATTCTCCCGATCTTACCGCCGTCACCAATTCACCAAACCCGGCCAGGTCTGCCTGTTCACCTGTTTCGGATAACCGGGATCGGCCCGGTCCTCATTGACATCATAGCGAATATACTCGTAATCCTTGAAGAAATAGGCTTTACCATTGCCCCAGAAGATGACATCGTCGATGCCGCTGGTCCAGATCATTCCCGGCCAATTCCTCTTGTTGATGGATTTGGGGTATCCTGAATCGGTGCGGTTTTTTTCCACGTCATAGCGCACATACTGCCCGCCCTTGAAAAAGAATATCTTGCCGTTACCCCAGTACACCGCCGCATCGATACCGTCCGTCCATGGCAGTCCCGGCCAGGTCTGCTCGTTGATCGCCTGGGGAAAGCCCGGATCGGCCCGGTCGGCCTTGATGTCGTAGCGGATGAATTGCCCGCCCTTGAAAAAACAGGCCTTCCCGTTGCCCATGTTGATCACGGCATCGATATCTTTCCAGATCATACCCGGCCAGGTGGTCTTATCGATGGCTTTAGGATAACCGGGGTCGGCGCGGTAGCCCATGAGGTCCTCCTCGAGGTCCGGGCGGGCGGAATACCGCACGAAATGATCTCCCTTGAAAAAATAGACCTTGCCGTTACCCCAATTCGCGCCGGCACCGATCGCCTTTTGGGGAATATACGTCTCCCCGTGGGCGGCAAAGGCCCCGACAAACAACAAGAACAATGCCCCTATGACAATGGTCGCTCCCTTGGACGTTTTCATGCAACCTCCTTATTTCTCTCCCAACTTTCGTGCGATCTCCTCTCCCAGGGCGTAACACTTCCGCAGATCCTCCCTCGTGGGCACGTGTTGAGCCTTCAGGGGCTCCGCCACGGGCGAGACCTTCATCTCCTTCAGAATGTCCGCAATGTGCACCGCCGCCTCGCCGCTCCATCCGTACGATCCAAAGGACGCCCCGAGAAGGTTAGCCGGGCGGAGTCCCTTCAGATAGGTCAGGACATCGGCGACCTGGGGCAGCATGTTGTTGTTGAGGGTCGAGGAGCCCACGATCAGGGCGCCGGCATCCAGGACCTCGTAGACGACGTCACTGCGATGAAATACTTCCATGGACATGCATTTGGCCGCCGCGCCGGCGGCGGCGAGGCCTTCACAGATGGCCCGGGCCATTCTTTCCGTACTGTGCCACATGGTGCCGTAAACCACCACGCTTTTCATGGTGGGTTTTTGAGCCGCCCACCGGCTATAATTGGCGATGACCCCCGGAATGTCCCGGCGCCAGATCGGCCCATGATCCGGGGCAATGAACTTGAAGGTCATCCCGGAAGATGCCACCCGGTTCACCAACTTCGTGACCAGCGGGGCATAGGGAAGGATGATGTTGGCAAAATAGGTGGCGCCCTCGTAATCGAGGATGGCGGGATCGATCTCGTCGTCGAAGCGCTCGGCCGTCGCCAGGTGCATCCCGAAGGCGTCGTGGGAAAAAAGGATTTCCTCTTCAGGCAGATAGCTGAACATGCTGTCGGGCCAATGAAGCATCCGGGTCTCCATAAAGCGGAGGCGCATGTTCCCCAAGCTCAGCTCCCCGCCGTCCTTGACCGGGGTTATGGTCCGGTCCCGGTGGTAGATATCGCCCAGGGTCTTGGTCCCCATCGTCGAAGCCACCACCTGTTCGGGTTGGATGAGATCTATCAGCTCGTAAAGACAGCCGGTATGGTCCATCTCCGAGTGGTTGGAAACGATTATCTCGATGTCCCCGGGATCTACCACGGAGGCGATGCGGCTGATCAATTCCTCCCGGAATGGGGCCTTGACGGTGTCCACCAGCGTGATCTTGTCGGCAAGAATCAGATAGGCATTGTAGGTACTGCCCCGATGGGTGGTATAACCGTGAAAATCCCGGATAGTCCAATCAATGGCCCCTACCCAGTAAACCTTGTCCGTCAGTTTTACTGCCTTGTAGATGTCTGCCATGTGTCCTCCTTTGCCGATCGCATCATTACCGGTGTTTGTAACATTAGACCATTATCGTGTCAATCCCTATCAACCCCCCCGTTTCTGTCCCCCGGCGCCGTTGTGGGCGTTTGGGTCCCGCCGCCGGCATCGGCGCCCTCCTTTTTCCACTCTTCCACCTTTTGCTCCAGTTTTTTTATGGCCTCCGGCTCCCGGCTTTCCAGCAGCGATCCCAAATCCGACTGTTCCTTCATGACGTCTTCGTATTCCGGGATGACGATGCCTCTTTTGACCATAATCCTGTAGATCCGCTCGGACCGCGACACGACATAACGGGAGGCGCCCGCGGGATTGAACTTCCGCGGGTTGGGGAGCACGGCCGCGAGTCGGGCGGCCTCCTGGGCGCTGAGATCCGCGGCGGTTTTTCCGAAGTGGGCGCGGGCGGCCATTTCGATGCCGAAGATCCCGTCACCCCACTCGGCGACATTCAGATACAATTCAATGATACGCTTTTTGGACAGCCGTTTCTCGATCCGCCAGGTCAGGATCGCCTCCTTGAGCTTCCGGACGGGATTCTTCGATGGGGATAGGTACAGATTCTTGGCAAGCTGCTGGCTGATGGTGCTTCCACCGGCCTTGAACTTACCCTTTTGGATGTCCTTTTCCAGGGCTTTCTGCATGGCCTCGAAATCGAAGCCTTCATGGCCCCAGAACTTGTCGTCTTCGGCGATGATCACCGCCTTGATCACATAGGGCGATATCCGGATCAGGGAAACCCAGCGCTGCTGGATCTTTTTCTTCTTCCCTTCCCGCTGCCATTCCCGCTCCCGATATTCCATGAAGGCGGTCTTGGTGGGATTCTTTTTGGCCAGGCCGGCCACATCGGGAAACAGGAAGTAGGATCCGATATTTATAAACATCCCACTGAAGAAAATGACCGCGGCCAGGATAAACAATTTTTTTCCCATGCCCCCTTCATAAATCACCACATGAGATTTTTCAAGATATTGGACATATTCTTTAAAATTCAGTTGCGTATGTTACGGTAATTATTAAGACCTAATTTTCGCAAAGGCTGTTTGACCGCTCTTTGCGAGTTCGACTGCTTGCAGAGCGAAAATTTTTTTTGACTTGACGGGTTTTTTTTTGTAAGAGAGCGAATCGTTTCTTGTGTACAGTTTGTCATCCATCGTCAAAATCTGTGCACCGTTAATAAATGGGGCGACCCCCGAATAACAATGAGGAGGTACTCATGATGGAACGGCGGATTTTCCTGTGGATGGGACTGATTGTCCTGTTCTTTTCATTGCTTTTCGGAACCGATGGGTTTGCCGATCAGCAATACCGGGTAAAACGGGGCGACAGCCTCGCCCGGATCGCCAAGAAGTACGGAGTCACGAGCCAGAGCATCAGAGAAGCTAACGGCATCGAGGGCAACCGCATCAAGGCCGGAAAACTGATCGTCATCCCAACCAATAGCTCCCAGAAGCTCGCCAAGAGTTCAAAAACGAAGCCGCAAAGAACCGATCGCCTTTACGTCGTGAAAAAGGGCGACACCCTGGCCAGGATCGCCAGAAAATCGGGCCTAACCGTTGCCCAACTCAAGCATCTGAATCATCTCAAGAGCAACAAGCTGCGGAACGGCCAGAAGCTGGCACTGGCCAAACCAGCCGCCGAGGGTCCGGGACCAAGGGTCAGTAAGGCAGAGCCGACCCGGAACGACCCAGCGGAAGCGGAAGATGATCTGCTCAGCGATGAAATTGCCCCGGCGGAAGAAACAGCGGCGCCGGAAAACGAAATCCGCTATTCGGAAAGCACGTTGGGGAAGTGGAAAGACCCGGAGGAACGCAGCCTCCTGGTCAAGGTCGCCAAGGGGTTTCTGGGCGCCCCCTACCGGCTGGGCGGCTCCAGCGTGAAAGGCCTGGACTGTTCCGGATTTGTGAAGAAGATGTATGAATTCTTCGATGTCAATCTGCCGCGAACGGCAAGGGAGCAGGCCCATGTAGGGATGAAGGTCGCCAAGGGCGAGCTCGCTGAAGGTGACCTGGTATTCTTCAATACCCGCCGGGCCTTCGGACATGTAGGCATCTATATCGGTAACAACCAGTTCGTACACGCTTCGTCGGGGAAAAAGGACCGCCATGTCCGGATCGACAGTCTGGACAAGCCCTATTACAACAAGCGCTTCGTAAAGGCAGTACGGCTCAAATCCCTGGAAGAAGACAACAATATTTGATCGGTTACGAAGAAGGAATCTATGAGTAGAACTCTCTACCTGGCCCTTATTGCCCTGCTGGCCTCCGCGTTCATGAGCGGTTGCGTGGCGAAGAGCGATTACCTGATTAAGGTGGCCGAGGCCCGGACGCAGGAATTGAAGACCTGCAACCTGGAAAAGGAAAAACTCCTCGCCCAGCGCACGGAACTGGAGAAGGTGCTGAAAACGGAGGAAAACGCTGCCCGGCAGAAAGTCGCGGATCTGCAGCACGAAAATGCCAAGCTGAAGGAATCGGTGGCCGCCCTGCAGAAGAAAGAGGAGATCATCCAGAAAGAGAGCGATACCTACCGTGATCTTCTCCGGGAGATGAAGGGAGAAATCGCCAAAGGTCAGGTCACCATTACGGAACTGAAGGGAAAATTAACTGTGGATGTGGTGGACAAGATCCTCTTTGCCTCTGGCGACGCCAAAGTGAAGAAGGAAGGCCTGGACGTGTTGAAGCGGGTGGTGGACATCCTTAAGAATCTCAACGATAAAGCGATCATCGTGGAGGGACATACCGACAACGTCCAGATCCGCGGATCCCTGGCGAAAGTCTATCCCACGAACTGGGAGCTCTCCGCCGCCCGAGCCATCAATGTCGCCAGATACCTCCAGCAGCAGGGCATCAACCCCGAACTGCTGAAGGCGGTAGCCTGCGGGGAATACAGACCTATCGCGGACAACGGCACCCCGGAAGGGAGACAGAAGAACCGGAGAATCGCCATCGTCCTTTCCGCGAAGGATTAACGAAGGAAATTTAACTATCCATAACAAATGCGGGCACGGCCGTTCAACGCCGTGCCCTTTTCATTAGTGGCCGTGGGAAGGCCAACAATTGATAATTATGGGAAAAACCATCATTGAAAAGATTATCGAAACTCATCGGGAAACCGCTCCTGAAAGCCCCGCCGGGGAGATCGGCATCCGCATCGATCAGACCCTCACCCAGGATGCCACGGGGACCATGGCCTATCTGCAGTTCGAGGCCATGGATCTCCCGGAAATCCGTACCGAGTTGTCGGTAAGTTACATCGATCACAACACGATTCAGATCGGCTATGAAAATGCCGACGACCACCGCTATCTTCAGAGCGTCGCCGGACGGTTCGGAATTCACCTCTCCCGGGCGGGCAACGGGATCTGCCATCAAGTCCATCTGGAACGCTTCGGCATCCCGGGAAAGACCCTGATCGGTTCCGACAGTCATACGCCGACGGCCGGGGCCCTGGCCATGCTCGCCGTGGGCGCCGGCGGCCTGGACGTAGCCCTGGCCATGGCCGGCAGGCCCTTTTATCTGCCCGCCCCCAGAATATTCCGGATTGAACTCCAAGGCAAGCTGCCCCCCTGGGTTGCAGCCAAGGACGTCATCCTCAAGATCCTCAGCATCTTCACGACCAAAGGCAACGTGGGGCGGATCTTCGAATACAGCGGCAGCGGGCTGGCGTTCCTGACGGTCCCGGAACGGGCCACCATCGCCAACATGGGCGCGGAATGCGGCGTGACCACCTCGATATTCCCCAGCGACGACATGACCCGGCGTTTCCTGGCGGCCCAGGGACGCGCCAAGGACTGGATTCCCCTCCACGCCGATGCCGATGCCGTCTATGAGGGGGAGGCCGTAATCGATCTATCCCGCCTGGAGCCTTTGGCCGCCCGGCCCCACAGCCCCGACCGCATCAGCCCGGTCCGGGAAATAGGTCCGCTCGCCATCCGGCAGGTATGCATCGGGAGCTGCACCAATTCGTCGTACAAAGACCTGGCCACCGTGGCGGAGATTCTGAAGGGTAGAACCGTCCATCCCGAAGTCAGCCTCATCGTCGCCCCCGGCTCCCGCCAGGTTCTGGAAAATATCACCCGGGAGGGCTATCTCGCCCATATCCTCGGCGCCGGCGCCCGGCTCATGGAAAACGCCTGCGGCTTCTGTATCGGCAACAGCCAGAGCCCACCCTCCGGAGCCGTTTCGCTGCGCACGTCCAACCGCAATTTCTACGGCCGCTCCGGAACCAGGGATGCAAACATCTATCTGGTCAGTCCGGAAACCGCCGCGGTCTCCGCCCTCAAGGGACGGCTCACGGATCCCCGTCAACTGGGGATTGCCCTTCCCTTTATCCCCCAGCCCCGGAAATTTCATCTGGATGACAACATGATCATCCGCCCCCTGCCCCCGGAGGACCGGGCCGGGGTGGAAATCATCCGGGGCCCCAATATCGGCGCCCCTCCCGACAATACCCACCTGACCGCCCACATCGACGGCGAGGTGACGATAAAGGTGGGCGACAAGATCACCACGGATCACATCATCCCCGCCGGGGCCCGGATGAAGTACCGCTCCAACATCCCCAGATACGCCCATTACGTCTTCGAGATCTTGGACCGCGATTTTTCCGCTCGGGCCCTGCGGATCCGTAACGAAGGCCGGCAGAATATCATCGTCGCCGGCCACTCTTACGGCCAGGGCTCATCCCGGGAACACGCCGCCCTCTGTCCCATGTACCTGGGCGTCAAGGTTGTGCTGGCAAAATCATTCGAACGGATTCATGCGGCCAACCTCATCAACTTCGGCATTCTCCCCCTGATTTTTGAAAACGAAGGCGATTATGAGCTTCTCCAGGCCGGCGACCGCCTCCGGGTCACGGATATCAGGAAGGTTCTGACGGAACGCCGACCGTTAAGGATCGACAACCTCACCCGGGGAGGCTATCTCCCGGCCGCTTACGAGCTGACGGAGCGGCAACTGGCGCTTGTTTTGGCCGGCGGCGCCCTGCAGGCCCGGTAACCGGCCCCGCTGCCAACCCATCCGCCGACCGGAGATCAGGAAAAAAGAAAACACTGGGAGCTGCACCTCATGAACAAAAAACAGAAAATCATCGTCAAGACGCCGCTGGTGGAAATGGACGGCGACGAGATGACCCGGATCATGTGGCAATTCGTCAAGGAGCTCCTCATCCTGCCCTATCTGGACATTGAGTTGGATTATTTCGATCTCCACATCAAACACCGCGACGACACCAATGACCAAGTAACCGTCGATGCCGCCCGGGCGATCATGAAATACGGCGTAGGGGTCAAGTGCGCCACCATCACCCCCACGGCGGACCGGGTCCGGGAATACAATCTGAAGGAACAGTGGAAGAGCCCGAATGGGACCATCCGCGCCCTTCTCGACGGGACCGTCTTCCGTACCCCCATCTTCGCGAAAAACATCCATCCCTTCGTCACCACCTGGAAGCGGCCCATCATCATCGGCAGGCACGCCTACGGCGACGTTTACAGCAACGCCGAACTCCGCATCCCCGGTGCGGGCCGGGCGGAGATCGTCTTTACCCCCGACGGCGGCGGCGCGGTCCTGAGCAACACCATCCACGATTTCACCGGTCCCGGCATCATCCAAGGCATTCACAACACCGACGCCTCCATCGCCGGCTTTGCTACGGCCTGCTTCACCTACGCCCTGGACCGGAAAGTGGACCTCTGGTTCAGCACCAAGGACACCATCTCCAAGACCTACGACGCCCGGTTCCGGGCGATCTTCGACGCGGAATTCGCCGCCCGCTGGCGGGAAAAGTTCGCCGCGGCGGGAATAGAATATTTTTTCACCCTCATTGACGATGCCGTGGCCCGCATCGTCCGATCCGAAGGGGGCATCCTCTGGGCGCTGAAGAACTACGACGGCGACGTCATGTCGGACATGATCGCCGCCGCCAACGGCAGCCTCGCCATGATGACCTCCGTCCTGGTTTCGCCCCGGGGTCACTTCGAATACGAAGCCGCCCATGGGACGGTGCAGAAGCACTACTACCAGCACCTCGCGGGCAAGGAGACCTCGACGAACTCCATGGCCCTGATCTTCGCCTGGACGGGGGCACTGCGGAAGCGGGGCGAACTGGATGGGAGCCCGGAGGTGTCGTCCTTTGCCGATCAGGTGGAGGCCGCGGCCCTGGAAACGGTGGAGGCGGGGATCATGACCGGAGATCTCCTGACGGTAGCGGAGCCCGCCCCCCACAACCGCAAGGTCGAAACCCGGGCCTTTATCGAGGCCGTCGCCGGGCGCCTGGAAGAGAAACTCCATTAATGGACAAGATCAACATTAGAGATCTGTCGCCGGGGGAAATCGAAGCATTCATCGCCCATCTGGGAAAGGAAAAATACCGGGCCCGGCAGCTCATGAAGTGGCTTTACCATTTCAACGCCTCTTCTTTCGGGGAAATGACCACCCTTTCCCGGGAGCTTCGGGGGCATCTGGAGGAGACCGCCTCCCTCGACGGACCGGAAATCGCGAAGATCCGGACGGCAGCGGACGGCACAAAGAAGGTCCTCTTCCGCCTCCGGGACGGCCTCCACATCGAAAGCGTCCTCATCCCCGGTCGGAATCACTGGACGGCCTGCCTCTCCTCCCAGGCGGGCTGCGCCATGGGGTGCCGCTTCTGCTTCACCAGGTCCCTGGGTTTCCAGCGCCAGCTCACCCCGGGAGAGATCACCGGCCAGTTGACGGCCCTGAAGTTCCGGACCCCCGAAGGCCCCAACGTCAAAAACGTCGTCCTCATGGGGATGGGGGAGCCCCTGGCCAACTACGAACATACCGTCACAGCGGTGCGGATCATGACCGACGATGCGGGAATGGGGTGGTCAAACCGGAAGGTGACGATCTCCACCTGCGGTCTGGCCCCGCAGATCCGCCGCCTCGGCCGGGACGACATCTGCGTGAACCTGGCGATTTCCCTCAACGCCCCGGACAACGAGCGGCGGGACTATCTCATGCCGGTGAACCGTCGCTACCCCATAGAGACGCTCCTTGCGGCCTGCCGGGACTATCCCATGCCGGGGCGGCGGATGCTCACCTTCGAATATATCCTCATGGCCGGCGTCAACGACAGCCCGGCGGATGCGGAAAAGGTGGCCCGTCTCCTGAAGAACCTACATTGCAAACTGAACCTCATCGTCTTTAACGAATTCCCCGGTGCGGAATTCCGTGCCTCTTCCCCGGAGGCCGTGGCGGCCTTTCAACAGGTGCTGCTGCGGCACCATTACACGAGCATTATCCGCGCCAGCCGCGGCAGCGACATCCTTGCCGCCTGCGGCCAGTTGACGGGAAACGCCGCCTGAATCAAAACTCGATATCGAGAATAATTGACGATTTCATGCGATTTTGCACAGAATAGAGCGCATCACATGGGTATAAATCATAGTTGTTTCCACGTTCTTGTGGCCTAAAAGTTCCTGTACCTCGCGGATATTGACGCCGTTCATCAGCAAATGCGTTGCAAAACTATGGCGCAGAGTATGTACTGATCCGTGTTTCGGGATGGCTGCCATCTTGATGGCTTTTTTAATCATCTCCTGAATGGCCGAATCGCCGACATGGTGACGCCGGACTTTTCCGGAACGAGGAATTGAACGCCTGGTTCTGCGTTGAGGCGGATACCTTTTCCCGAAGAGCCAGATTTATGGAATACACGGATCGAACAGGCAAAGATGAGTTTCCCGAGCAGGCCCGCAATTTCCTGGATCGCGGTCTTTATCAGCTCGCCCGGGATCTGGCGGAAACACGACTTGCGGAAATGCCCGGGGATGTGGAGGGCCGGGTAATCCTCTGTGAAGCCCTCTGGGGATTGGGGTATGATGATGAAGCCCAGGAGATAATTCGAGAAATAGAGGAGATAATTCGCGGCTATTCCGAGATATAACCGTCCCTCCGGAAAGACCGTGCAAAAACCAGTTGAACTGAACCTCAAGTTAAAAGGATTGCTGAAAAACTAAGCGATCAAAATGCTGAAAATGAAAATGTATTCCATAAATATCTGTTCCTTGAGACCTCTCAACGGTTATGGACTCCGCCCTCACCCTTCGCGGCCCTTTTTATCGTCCTGACCCTGAAGCCAACGGTGCAGCCAGTCGAGAACGGCTTCGTGCCACTGGCGGGAATTCTGCGGTTTGAGGATCCAGTGCCCCTCGTCGGGAAAAATGAGGAGTTCGGAAGGAACTCCCTGGCGCTGAAGGGCGGTAAAGAGGGCCAGACTCTGGGTATAGGAGACCCGATAGTCGTTGCGGCCGGCAATGATCAGCACCGGCGTGTGCCAGTTGCGGACGTTGTCGAGAGGGTTGTGACGGCCCGGGTCGCCGAATTCCCATTCGGGGAACCATTGGGTGTCCATTTCATAATGGGCCATCCGCTTGTCGAAAATCCCCGCGTGACTGACCAGGCAGCGGAAACGATGCTCCTGGCCGCCGATCCAGTTGATCATGTAGCCCCCGTAGGAAGGGCCCAGGGCGGCCATCCGGTCGGCATCGAGAAAGGGGTAATAACCCAGGGCGGCAGCGAGGCCCTTCCGGAGATCCTCATAGGGCGCACCTCCCCAGTCGCCCCGGATGGCATCCGTGAAATCCTGACCATAGCCGGTGGAGCCGTGAAATTCGATCTGAATGACGGCATAACCGGCGCCGGCGTAGATCTGGGGATGCCAGCGGTAATGAAATTCATTCAGGTTGGATGTCTCCGGACCGCCGTGAATGATGAAGGCGACCGGATATTTGCGGGCGGGGTCGAATTCGGCCGGATAGACTATTCTCCCGTACACCGTATCCCCCTTCGCCCCCGTAAAGGTGAAGCTTTCCATTTTGCCGAAACGGATATTTTCTAAGCGGTGGTCGTTTGTCTTGGTGATCCGCCGGGATTCTTCACCGGCCGTCCCGAGCAGGTACAGCTCCGTGGGCTGGATGAGGGAATTCCAGGCCAGCAGGAGGCCTCTGGAGGCCAGGGGCTGGGGGGAGATGGTATTGCCCGTTTTCATGAGCAGCCGGCTCTTGCCGGTGGCGACATCCACGGCAAACAGGACGTGCTGTCCCAGATGTTCGGCGGTGCAGTATATGGTCTTGCCGTCGGGAGACCAGGCGAGATAATCGGGTGAGCGGTCGGCGCCGGCCGCGGCTTCGGCCCGGAGATCAAGAGACCTTTCCCTGCCGTCGGCAAGGTTGCGCACGACGATCCGGTAGCGGTCCGCTTCATGGCCCGGCCGACTCATCGCCAGGTAGGCCAGGGTCCGCCCGTCGGGGGAAAAACGGGGCTGGGTGTCGGTGGCGGGATTAGTCGTGATTCTTCGCGGCGGCGCCGGTTGGGCGGCCGGCGGCAGCGAGACGACAAAAAGATCGCTGTTGGTGGACCATGCCTCCCGGCGGCCTTCGTCTTTGGCGGTGAAAACCAGGGTCCGGCTGTCGGGGGCCAGGGAAAATTCTTCAGCGCCGCCCGCCGGCCGGGAGGGACAGTCAGCATCCATGCCGGTCATGAGATCGCGGACGGGACCGCCGGGCAGCGGATAATAAAACAGGTGGTTGCGGGTGCCGTCGCTCCAGGTGTCCCAACTCCGCACCATGAGGCGCTGGTATGTGAGCCCCGATTCCGGACGGACGGCCCGGGCGGCGATGATTTCCCTGGTTTCCTCAGCCGTCTTGCCGGGGATTACGGCCATCGCCAGGATCAGGAACCGGCCATCGGGAGATACTTCAAAAAGCCTTACGTTCAGAGGCAGGCTAGTCACCTGTCTTATATTCTGGTCTCGCAGGTTTATCTTCCAGACCTGCTGGGCGCCGGATCGGGTGGACAGGAAATAGAGGCTGCGCCCGTCGGGAGACCAGCGGGGATTGGCATCGTCCGCCTCCCCGGCCGCGGGAAGGCGGGAAAAAGTCCCCTGCCGCAGGTCGGCGATGTGAATGGACAAGCGGCCCCGATTGGCGGCGAGATCGGTCTGCTGGACGGTATAGGCCACCCGGCGTGCGTCGGGAGAAGCCTGGGGATCGGCGATCCGTTCCATGGCAAGCAGATCGGTTATGGAGAAAGGGTGCTTGGCTGCGGCTGCCGCTGGCGGGAGGGCCAGGCAGAGCAAAATAAACAAGCTAAGAAAAGGTTGGCAATAGCTTGGCATATTTTTTACCATCATCGGACGTTTTCCGGAAATTGTCATTTTCTCTTTTGTAATATAGCATGGCCGGAGCAATTAAACAATAATCAGGCGTGGAGATTTAATTGACTTTTTCATGGAAGTTCAATATCTTCAAGACGTTTCCAAGGTATTATTCCGCCGCCGTCCGAACCCGGCCGCCACACGGCGGCACGGATTGATGTGGCCTGCCGCGGATGAAGAAGGAGGGTTTCCATCTGTGTATGGGTTTCCGATTTTGATGATCTTGTCAAGGATGAAGGTATGACGGATAATAAACCGGGTGCAGCAGAAAACCATTTTTTTGCCGGCCAGCCAGCGGCAGGTACGGAATCTCCTCCAAAGCATTGTGTCTCATATGCTGGATGCCCTGCTGATCCTCGACTGGAACGGGGTTATCCTGTTTGCCAATCAGGCCGCGGCCGAACTTGTGGAGCTGGATACCACGGAGGCCGGCATCGGCCGCAACGCCGTCGAATTCATTCACCCTGATTTTCTCGAAACGGTATTTGTCGATCTTATCAATGTGCAGGCCGGCGGCGGCGATATCTTCAATGTCTTTTCCCTTGACGGGGAGCAGCTTGCCCTTTATATGCTCAATGTCAGCGGGCATGGCGTCCCGTCGGCCCTGGTCACGGTCTCCGTATCTCAGTTTTTGCAGCCCCACCGTAGTGGACTTTGCGTTCCTCACGGATTCCTCCCGTTTTCGGTTGATCCATGACTAGCTTTGGACATGTCACCCCCTTCGCTCCATCTCCATTACAGAGACTTCACCACTAATACGGGGTAATCCGCCCCCGTGCTCCGCATCGGTACTCTAATCCTTGCGGGTCCACCGCTTGGATTCCTCCCTTTACATCGGAACGACAGGTTCCCATGTTCCCTACAAAAGCCAAGAATAAGCTCGCGCCACCTTTATGCCGGGCACCACTCAGGCAGTAAACAGGTTTCTCCTGAATTTATCACGG
>Ga0116157_10004348_pt1 | contig 13246 bp, 9 predicted proteins | sample AD_UKC048_MetaG_FD_89882 | JGI IMG/M metagenome (GOLD analysis project Ga0116157, IMG submission 89882) | Active sludge microbial communities of municipal wastewater-treating anaerobic digesters from USA - AD_UKC048_MetaG | ecosystem: Engineered > Bioreactor > Anaerobic > Digestate | place: USA...
GCCGCCGGCGGCGTGGACGGCTTCGGTGATCGTTTTCCAGCCTTGCACCTGTTCCGGGGACCAGATGCCCGGCGTATCGGGGTAGCCGACGGCCATAGGCGAGATGGCGGTGGCCTCGCTGAGGATCAGGCCGGCGGAGGCGCGCTGGACGTAGTAGTCGCGCATCAGGAGGTTGGGCACCCGCCCGGCGGAAGCGCGGCAGCGGGTCAGGGGGGACATGAAGACGCGGTTGGGCAGGTCCAGCCCGCCTAACCGGATCGGTTCGAGGAGTCGAAGGCCATGGTTCATATTCATCTCTTTGCCGGGTTCGGCGTTTGGTAAAGTCATCGGCGACAGTATAGGCCAGGTTCCGGGAAATACGAGCCGGATTATCCGGGCTGTCTTTTCTCCTTTGCGTTTGCGGGCGGCTCGCGTTTAAGCTCCGGCCATGAAGATTGTTTTAGCGTATTCGGGTGGATTGGACACGTCGGTGATTCTGTCGTGGCTGAAGGAGACGTATCAGGCGGAGATTATCGCCTATTGCGCCAATATCGGGCAGGAGGAGGAGTTGAAGGGGCTGGCGGCCAAAGCCCGGCGCACCGGGGGTTCCAAGTGCTGCATTGCGGATTTGCAGGAGGAGTTTGCGCGCGATTTCATCTTTCCCATGATCCAGGCGGGCGCGGTGTATGAGAGCCAGTATTTTCTGGGCACGAGCATCGCCCGGCCGCTCATCGCCAAGGGGATGGTGGAGGTGGCGCGCAGGGAAAAGGCGCAGGCCATCGCCCACGGCGCCACGGGCAAGGGCAACGACCAGGTGCGCTTCGAGCTGACGGCCGCGGCGCTGGCGCCCGAGCTGGAGGTGATCGCGCCCTGGCGCGACGCGCGGTTCCGGGCCGAGTTCCCCGGGCGGGCCGAGATGATCGCCTATTGCGCGAAGAAGCGGATTCCCGTGCAGGCGTCGGCGAAAAAGCCGTATTCGATGGACCGCAATCTTCTGCATATCTCGTTTGAGGCGGGCATCCTGGAAGATCCGTGGCTGGATGCGTTCGCGCCGGGCAACAAGGACATGTTTGTGCTCAGCGTCGCGCCGGAAGACGCGCCGGATAAGGCGGAATACGTCACGCTCGATTTCCAGCAGGGCAACTGCGTGGCCGTCAACGGCCGGGCGTTGAGCCCGCTGGGCGTCATGCGAACGCTCAACCGGCTCGGCGGCAGGCACGGGGTGGGGCGGGTGGACCTGGTGGAAAACCGCTACGTGGGCATGAAATCCCGGGGCGTGTATGAAACGCCCGGCGGGGCGATTCTGCAGTTTGCCCATCGCCAGATGGAAACGCTGACGATGGACCGCGAGGTGATGCACCTGCGGGATTCGCTGATTCCGCGCTACGCGGAGCTGGTGTATTACGGCTATTGGTTTTCGCCCGAGCGGCTGGCGCTGCAGGCGTTCGTGGCCGAGAGCCAGAAGAACGTGACCGGCACCGTGCGGGTGAAGCTCTACAAGGGCAATATCCTGTGCGCCGGGCGGAAGTCGCCCGTGAGCCTCTACCATCCCGCCATCGCCACGATGGAGGCCGACCCCACCCAGGCCTATAACCAGGACGATGCCACCGGCTTCATCCGGCTCAACGCGCTGCGGTTGAAAGTGGCGGCGCGGGTGCAGCGGAAGCCGCGGCCCGCGGCCCGCCGCGGCTAGCCGCCGCGCGTCACGTAGCCGTTTTGGCGAAACCACGCGACGGCGTCGGCAAGCGCCTGCCGCGGGGGCGTTTGCGGCAGGCCCAGCTCGCGGATGGCCTTGGCCGGGTTGAAGAACATCTTGTAGCGGGCCATCCGGACCCCGGCGAGCGGCGCTTTGGGGGGGCGGTGCGTGAGCCGGGCCAGGGCTTCACTGATGCCGGCCGCGCCCAGGGCCACGGCGTGCGGGATTCGCAGCCGGGGCGCGCGGATGCCGGTGATTTCCTCCAGCACGGCAAACGCCTGGCGCATCGTCCAGTTGCCGTCGGCATGGCCGAGAATGTAGCGCTCGCCGATGCGGCCGCGTTGCGCGGCGAGGATGTGGCCGGCGGCGACATCGCGGACGTGGACATAGTTCAACCCGGTGTCGAGGTAGGCGGGCATTTGGCGGTTCAGGAAGTCCACAATGACCTGGCCGGTGGGGGTGGGCTTTACGTCGCGCGGGCCGACCGGGGCGCTGGGGTTGACGATGACGACGGGGCAGCCGTCGCGGGCCAGGCGGAGGGCCACTTGTTCGGCCTGCCATTTGGATTTCTTGTAGTGGTTGACCATCTGGCTTTCGCCCGCCACCGCGGTTTCGTCAACCGGCGGGGTTGGCCCCGCTCCGGGTTCCGGCAGGGCCAGGCAGCCCACCGTGCTGGTATAGACGATGCGCTGGCAGCCGGCGGCGGCGGCGGCCTGGATGACCGTGCGGGTGCCCTCGACATTGGCGGCGTACATGGGCCGGTAGTCCCGCAGCCAAAGGTGGTAGCTGGCGGCGACATGAAAGCACCATTCGCAGCCGCGCAGGGCGGCGGTGAGCCGGGCGGCATCGCTCAGGTCGCCCTCGAGCCGCTCGAACTCCGCGCCCGCCAAACCCCGGAGGTCGCAGCCCGGCCGCAGCAGCGCTTTGACCCGGTGCTGGCGCGCCGCCAGTTCATGCACCAGGTTCGCTCCAATGAAGCCGGAAGCGCCGGTAACGAAGCAGTTCATGGCCGGAGCTTAGGATTTTCCACCCCGGCGAAGAAGCAGAAAACCCGGCGCGGTCCCAAGGCTCCGCCCGAACAAAAACCGGGACGGCGGGGGGCCGTCCCGGTTGCGGGAATGGGTAAGAAAGGGATTACGCCCGCGCTTTTCGGGCTTTCTTATCGCCGATCGGGCCTCTCTTTTCCCGGGCGCGTTGCATCATTTCCTCGCGCTTCTTGAACTGTTCATCGGTCAGGATGGCCTTGAGTTTCTTGGTTTCCTCTTCGCGCAGGGTTTTGATTTTGGCGGGGCGCTCTTCCGGCTTCAGTTCCTTTATTTTCTTAGCCGTTTCCTCCAGCACGGCCTTGACTTTCGGCTTTTGGGCATCGGTCAGCTTGAGCTGGGTGGTCATGCGCTCCAGGCGCTGCTCGAGGTTGGGCGCTTCACGTTTTCCGCCTTTCCAGGCGGGGTTTTTGGCTCCGCCCTGGGCGGGGGCCGCGTTGCACGCGATCAGCGCACCCAGGGCCGCGGCTGCGATCAGACTAAGTTTCTTCATGTTGATGATCCTCAATTTTCGATTGTATTGTTGCCGGCCTCCGCTTTATCGGGCGGCAGGCCGATTGGTTATCTCAAGGAACTAAGACGTGTGGGAAACCGGATGGTTACACCGAAATGCGCCGCCCGGTTTTCCGGGGCGGGCGGCCGGGGCGCGCCTTTTCCGCCCCGGGGTGGGCCGGGGCGGGCGGAAGGCGGGCGGGAGGAAAGCTTCAGTGGCCTTTGCGATTTGGCGAATTCCGGGCGTGACTTGGCCGCCGGTTTATGGGAAGCTCGATGCGTTTATGAAGATAGCGACGACATGGTGTGCTTTTAGTCTGGCTTTGGGGTTGGTTGCGGCCCAGGGCCAGGGAACCAATAACCCAACCAAAGCGGAAACCAAGCCGGCGGAGCAAGCCGGCACTCAACAAAAGAAAGACCCGGTGAATACAAAAGAAGTAGCGGTGATTAAAACAACAGAAGGCGAAATGGTCATCGAGTTTTGGCCGGAAGTGGCTCCCAGGACGGTGGAGAACTTCAAGACGCTGGCGAAGAAAGGGTTCTACGACGGCACGTGTTTTCACCGGGTCATCAAGGGTTTCATGATTCAAGGGGGAGACCCGCTGACCAAGGATCCGGCCCTGGAAGCCCGCTGGGGCACCGGGGATCCCGGTTACAAGATTAAAGCCGAATTCAATGAGCGCCACCATGACCGCGGCGTGATCTCGATGGCCCGCTCCCAGGACCCCGATTCCGCCGGCAGCCAATTCTTTATCTGCCATGGCAACCCGCGGTTCCTCGACCGGCAGTACACGGCCTTTGGCAAGTTGATCAAAGGCGACGACGTGCTGGAAAAGATTGCCACGACGGCGACGCATCCCCCGGATCGGCCCAACCAGCGCATGGGGATCGAGAGCATCAAGATTGTTGCGGCGGACTCCGTAAAGTAGCGCCGGGCGGGCCGGAGACCTTGCCTGGCGGCCAACGCCCCGCGGGGCGCGGGCAACGGTGCTTGCGTCGGCCGGCTGTTGCCTTTATTAAATAGCGGTGGCTGCGGCGTTGTCGTGGCCGGGGTTGGTAGCTCAGTCGGTAGAGCAGCGGCCTTTTAAGCCGTTGGTCCTGGGTTCGAGTCCCAGCCAACCCACCATTTTCCGCCCGGCTGCGGGCTGAGGCCCCCAGGGGCGCGGCTGGCCGGCTTGACGGGGGAGAGCCCCGCCACAACCTTTTTCCCGGTGTCAGACAAAACAGCGTCGGCGAACTCCGTTCCCGGGCCCGCGCCCGGGGGAGGGAGGGATTGGGCTTCGGGCCCGGCTCGGTTCGGGTGGGGCGGCGCGGCTCGTGTTTTCAGGCGCGCGCTTCCCTGGCTTGCGGCCGGGCTGTTGATGCTTGCCTTCCTGAAGTTTCCTCCCTGCTCGGAGCCGGATGAAGAGCGGGCCTACCGGGCCGATCCTTCCCAGACGGCCGTTTTATTCTATGCCCAGCAGCACGGGCTGCAGTTTGGCAAGGACATTGCCTATACCTATGGCCCGCTGGGCTTCCTGTTGATGGATTACTTTTATCCCTGGGCGGCCTGGCTGCGCCTGGTGGTGGAGGTGGGGCTGGATTTCATGGTGGCGCTGGGGATTTGCCTTGTGGCGTGGCGGTTGCACTGGGGGTGGCGATGCCTGCTGCTGGGGGGCTGCGCGTGGGGCGCCGCCAATATCTTCGCGGGGGATATTCATCCCCGGTGTGATTTGGTCATCAATGCCGGGCTTCTATGCTGGGGGTTGCTTGGCTTTGTGGAATCCGGGCGCCGCCTGGCGTGGGTGACGGCGGCGTTTGGCGCCCTGGCCGTGTTCTGCGCCCTGGCAAAGGTTTCCTATCTCTTTCTGGCCGCGGGGCTGGTGCCGTTGCTGAGCGGCGACTTGTGGCTCCGCGGACGCCGGCGCCTGGCGCTGGGATTGGGGGCGGGTTGCGCCGGGGGTTTTCTTCTGGGCTGGAAGCTGGCCGGGCAAAGCCTGGCGTACTTGGCGCCGTTTTTGGCCAATGCCGTGGCCATGGTAAGGGCTTACAATGCCGCGCTGGGCTTTGAGCCGCTGCTCTGGGCCCGGAACCTGGGGTGGGTTCTGGCGCCGTTGTTTTTGGCGCTCCTGTGGCTCCGCGCCCGGAGCGCCTTTGACGGCCCGGCCGGGAGAGTGTGGGGCCGGCGCGGGTTCTTGCTGGCGTGGTTGCTGTTGCTGACGTTTGCCGCCTGGAAACACGGGTTCGTGCGGGCCTATGCGGGCTACCTGACGCTGTGCTTCTTTTATTTGGCCCTGCTCGCCGTGGCGCTGGAAGTGTTCGTCGCCGGAAAACCGGGGCGCGGGCGCGGGGATGCGCTGCTGAGCGGCGTCTGCTGGTTCTTGCCGCTGGCGGGGGCGCAGGCCCTTTCCTTTCCGGCGTTTCCGGGCTCGGTGGCTGTGGCGGTCCGCGCGGCCGGCGCCAACCTGCCGGCGTTGCTGCGGCCGGGGGAGTATTTGCGGCGTGAGAACGCCGCTTTTGCGGAGAACCGCCGCCGGGCGCAGTTGCCCAGGTTCCGCGAGCTCATCGGGAGCGCCCGCGTGGACGTCTTCGGCTATCGCCAGGCGTTTGCCATCCTCAATGATCTCAACTATCGCCCGCGCCCGAATTTCCAGAGCTACGGCGCCTGCAACGCCGATATGATGCGCTTGAACGAGCGGTTCTACCTTTCGCGCGCCGCGCCGGAGTATGTGCTGTTCGAGTTTCTGCTCCTGGACCGCAAATGGCCGTCGCTGGAAGACGGATATGTGCTGCGCCAGCTCCTGATGAATTATGAGCCGGTCGCCACCGAGCAGAACTTCATCCTGTTCCGGGCTCGCGCCGCCGACGCGCCCCGGCTGACGCTGTTGCGGGAGGGGACTGCGCGGCCCGGCGACGCGATTGATCTGAGCGTGGGCGGCGGCGCAAACCTGTGGCTGGAGATAGACCTGCGGCCCTCGTGGAGCGGGCGCGTCCGGCAATTGCTGGCCCGCCCGCCGCCGGTGCGGCTGGCGGCCTGGCGCGAGCTGCGCCGGGGGCTGCTCCTCCGGAAGCGCGCCCCGGCTTCGATGCTGGCGGCGGGTTTCCTGGCCAGCCCGCTGCTCCAGCGCAATCCAGACTTGCTGGAGCTTTATGCGGCCCATGCGGCCACCCGGCCCCGGGCGTATTCCGTGGAGTTGCTCCCGGGCGATGAACGGTTTTGGCAAGTCCCCTTTCGCTTTCGCATTTACCGGATCGAGAATCCGTTGGGCCGGAGAACGCCCAATCCCTGACCCGCCCCGGGGTGTGGATGCCCTTCCCGGCAGGCAAGCCCGCCGAGCGCTGAATCAGGGGCTTGCCAGCCGATGGAAGCCGAATAAACTGCCGCCATGAGAGCGAAGAATTGGTGGAGGTGGTTGCTGTTACTTTTGTTAGTCATTGGGACGTTTCAATTGCCAGCTCAGCAAAGTGAGGCGGACCGCAAATGGCTGGCTGAGGTCCGCGCCAAGGCGGAAAAGGGCGATGCTCATTCCCAGTGTGAGTTGGGCCGTGCGTTCGCTTTTGGGAACCGTGGCGTGACGCAGGATGAAGTGGAGGCGGTGGAGTGGTATCGGAAAGCCGCGGAGCAGAACCTCGTCAAGGCTCAATTCTATCTGGGGATTTGCTACTCCCAGGGTCAAGGCGTGGCGAAGGATGAAGCGGAGGCCTATAAGTGGTTTCTGCTGGCGGCAGGCCAGGGGGATAAGGGGGCAATAAAACAGGTGGACAAATTGAAAAGAAGCATGACGCGGCGGCAAATTGCAGAAGGGCAAAAGCGGGCGCGCGATTTTAAACCGCGAGAGGCGCCCTCTTCCGGGAGCGATAATTCCATCCCGCGCATCCTGGAGACACGCCCGGAAGGTTCCGGCACCGGATTCTTCATCACGGAGGATGGATATCTTATTACCAATGAACATGTGGCCGGGAACGGGGCGCTGGTGCGGGTGGTTACCCAGGATGGGATTCTCTCCGCCAGGGTAGTGAGGGTGGATTCGGCCAATGACCTTGCGTTGCTCAAGGCGGAGGGCAGATTTGCGCCGTTGCCGCTGGTGTCCAGCCGCGACGTGAAGCTGGGCCGCACGGTGGCCACGGTCGGTTTCCCTAACATCGGCCTGCAAGGGTTCGCGCCCAAGCTGGCCAAGGGTGAGATTGCCGCTCTTTCCGGGGCGCAGGATGACCCAAGGTATTTCCAGATAAGCGCTCCGGTGCAACCCGGCAATTCGGGCGGCGCGCTGGTGGACGAGCGCGGCAACGTGGTCGGTGTGGTGACAGCCAAGCTCAGCGCGAAGACGACCCTGGCGGCCAGCGGGGCGCTGCCGGAGAATGTGAATTACGCCGTCAAGAGCAGCTTCCTGCTCAGCTTCCTCGAATCCGTGCCGGAAGTGGCCGCCCGGCTCCGGGAGCCCAACCTCAAAGACCGCAAGTTCGAGGACGTGGTAAAGGCCGCCGAGCAAGCAGCGGTGCTGGTGTTGGTATATTGACCGGGCGCAGAATGGTTGAGGGCTGTTGAATAGCGCGAGTTGCGCCCGGGCAGTTTGTGGTGGGGAAACCACCTTGCCGAGCGGCGGGCTTATGCGAAAAACGGCTGGGGGGAGGATTCGGTTTAGGGAAGGACGCGCGCCGGGAGGCGTCCCCGCAAAGATTCCTGCCTTCGCGCTTTACTCGACGGAGGAGTTGGGATTGTATGTGGCCATAATGACAGGCAAGCACTTCAGAAGGCCGGGGCATGCGTAAGGGCGCGGCGGTAATCGAGGGGTTTCTGGCCAAGTTCACCGTACTGAAGGGCGCTTCGCGCGAGTTGTGGATTACCTTCGCCGTGAAGTTCCTGGGCGTCATCGCTTACAAAGTAACGGTGCTGACGCTGGCGCTCTGGTTGATGGCCGATTTCGGGTATGGCGACGCGGACGCGGGGAGCCTGGTGGCGGGGTGGTCCATTTTGATGACGGTCGTCACGCTGCTGGTGGGGTCGCTGACGGATGCCATTGGGTTGCGGCGGACGTTCTTTTTGGGTGTCTGGCTTAGCGTGGCGGCGCGGGCGGTGATGACCTTTACGACGATTAAGTGGCTGGCCCTGGCCGCCGGGTTGTTTCCACTGGCGGTGGCCGAGGCCCTGGGCACGCCGGTGCTGGTGGCGGCGGTGCGCAAATACTCGACCACGAAGCAGCGTTCCATTTCCTACTCGCTGTTCTACACCATCATGAACCTGGGGTTCCTGCTGGCGGCGTTTCTGTTTGATCACCTGCGCCAGAGCCTGGGCGAGCAGGGCCGGCTTACGCTGCCGCTGGTCCACTGCCAACTGACCACGTATCGCACCCTGTTCTTTGCCTCACTGGGGATACAGCTTGCCATTCTGCCGGTGATTTACTTCATCCGGCGCGATGTGGAAGTCACCGACGAGGGCATCCGGTTCCAGCCGGCCGCCAGGGGGCCGGTGGGGCTGGGCTTCTGGCGGGTCTGCTGGCAAACGGTGCGGGACAGCGCGCGGGACACGGTGAAACTGTTTGGCGGTCTGTTGCGGCAGGCCGGGTTTTATCGCTTGCTGGCGTTTCTGATGTTGATTTCGTTCCTCAAGCTCATCTTCATGCAGATGGACTATGTCTTTCCCAAGTTCGGCATCCGCGAACTGGGCGAGGGGGCGCCGGTGGGGCGCCTGGTGGCCATCAACAACATTCTGATCGTCTTTTTGGTGCCCCTCATCGGGGCGTTGACGCAGCGCTTTACGGCGTATCGCATGGTGATCGTGGGCGGCCTTATTTCGGCGGCCTCGGTTTTTATCATGGCGCTGCCCACGCTCTGGTTTCAACCGCTCGCGAACGGCTGGGTGGGGCACTGGATCGGGCATGGTTACCTGCGATTAACGGGCGAAGTGCACCCGTATTATGTGATGATTACGTTCTTTGTGATCCTGATGTCCTTTGGCGAGGCCTTTTATTCGCCGCGTGTGTATGAGTACGCCGCGGCCATTGCGCCCCGGGGGCAGGAAGCCTCTTATGCGGCGCTTTCTTACATTCCCTTTCTGCTGGCCAAGCTGATCGTTGGCACGGTTTCCTTCCGGCTGCTGGCCCGGTACTGCCCGGAGGTCGGGGTGCGGAATTCGGGGGTGATGTGGCTGGTGATCGGCATTATTGCCGCGGTTGCGCCGGTCGGGTTGATCCTGCTGCGGCGTTTTATTCGCGTGCAGGAAGCCGGACGGGAGGGTTGACGACTCCCGGGGCGAAGCCCGGGCGGAGGCGGAGTGGTTTTGCGCGGGCGGGGCGCTAACTTACGGCCGCTTCGGTGATGACCAGGTCGCCCCGGAGGGCGTCGAGGGTTGCGCGCACGCCGAGCGGCAAGGTGGCGTTGTGGGAAACGTGGCCGAAAGGCAGGCCCATGACGAGGGGCACCTTGAGCGGGAGCAGCCGTTCCCGGAGCACATCTTCCAGGGTCTGGCGGTATTCCCGGGTGCCTTTGGCTTTCGGGTCTTTGCAGTCGGCGTTGACGCCAATGGCGATGCCGGCAACCTGTTGGAGAAAGCCGGCGTTAAGCAGTTGGGTCAGCATCCGGTCAAAGCGGTAGGGCGCTTCCTCGACGTCTTCCAGGAAGAGAATGCTGTTTTTGACGGGGGGCTGTCCGGGAGTGGCCAGGGCGGCGCAGAGCAGGCTGAGATTGCCACCCACCAGCGGCCCGGAAGCGATGCCGCGGCGCAGGATGGTGACGGTTTTGCGCCGGTAGCCGCGGCAAATGCTGCCGGGGGGAGACGGCTGCATCAAGGTTCGGAGGAAGCCCTGCCGCGTGAACGAGGGCAAGTCCGGCTTCACGAAATCCGAGTTGAGCATCGGGCCGTGAAAGGAGACGAGCCGGGCATGGGTCAGGAAGGCGCAATGGAGCGAGGTAATGTCGCTGTAGCCGACGAAGATTTTGGGATTGGCGCGGATGAGGTGGTAATCGAGGAGCGGCAGCAGCCGTGCGGAGCCATAGCCGCCGCGAACGCAAAGGATGGCCTTGACCTTGCGGTGAGCGAACATGCGCATAAGGTCGCTGGCGCGGTCGCGGTCACTGCCAGCCAGGAAACCGTGGCGGCGGCGGACGTTGGGGGCGAGCAGGGGCTTGAAACCCAAGTGTTCCAGGGCCGCGGCGGCGCGGTCAATGGTTTTCGGATCGGGCGGCGCGCTGGCGGGGGCGACGATTCCAATCGTATCGCCGCGGGTTAAACGGTCTGGCTTGATCAGCATGGGCGCGCGGGCAGCGGTTATTGGTTGCGAAGGGAGAGAAGCTGGGCCCTGGTCTGGGTAAAAACAGAGTCGAGTTCCTGGACCAAAGCGGGGACGCCATGCATATTCCGGGCGCGGCCAAGATCTTCCAGCTTCTGGGAAATCTCGGCGAGGCGGGTGGCGCCCAGGTTGAGGGCGCTGCCTTTCAGCGCGTGGGCATGAAAGGTCAGCATCGGGCCATCGTTAACGGACTGGTTGATTTGGATGATGCGCTGGGGGGCGTTCTGGAGAAACAAGTCCACCAACTCCTGAAATACGCCGACGCTGCCGGTGGCGGGCAGGTTGCGCAATTCGGCAATGAGGGCGTAGTCGAGCAGCTTTTCGCTCGGGATGACGCGCGCGCGGGCCAGCAGCGTTGTATCGCTTCTTTTGGGGCGGGTGGGGCCCCAGCGTTCAATCGCAGATTGCAGATCGCCAACCCGGACCGGCTTGGAGATGTAGTCGTCCATGCCCGCCTGCAGGCATTTTTCGCGATCGCCCACGAAGGCGTTGCCGGTCATGGCAATGATGCGCGGGCGCTTGTCAGCCGGCCAGCGCTGGCAAATCTGGCGCGCCGCTTCCAGGCCGTCCATCTCCGGCATTTGCACGTCCAGAAACAGAAGGTCGTAGGGCTTTTGTCCGAGCGTTTCAAGCACCTCCCGGCCATTGCTGACAACGTCGGCGCGGTAGCCAAGCTTGCTCAGCACGCTCAGGCCGACCTTTTGGTTGATGGGATTGTCATCGGCCAGCAGCACGCGCAGGGGCAGCTTGTGGGCGAGGGTGGGGTCGAGCGTCGGGGTCGGCGGTGGTTTTTTCTCACGCAGGGTCTGGACCTTCAAGGCGTGGCACAGGGCCTCCAGCAACTGGGCCGGCCGGATGGGTTTATGAATGGCAACAGCCATTCCCTCGCGCACGGGGTGGGCATCCTCGCCGGACGGACGCATGGCCGAGAGCAAAAGCAGGGGGACGCAACGCCCGGAAGGCAGCTTCCGAATCTGCTCGGCCAGCGCCGGCCCTTCCTGTCCCGGCAGTTCCCAGTCGAGGATTACGGCATCGAACAGATCGCCTTGCGCGAGCAGGGCCAGGGCTTCGCGGCGATTGTCGGCGGTTTGAACTTTCATGCCCCATTGCTGCCCGCGATGGGAAATGATGCGCCGGTTGGTCGGGTTATCTTCGATAACCAGCACGCGCCGGCCCGCAAGTTGCGGCTGCGGGTTTAACCAGGCGGGCGGGGTGGCGGCGGCGGGCGCCCGGGTGGAGATGGTGAAGTGAAAGGTGGCGCCCTGGCCGGCCTCGCTCTCGACCCAGATCCGGCCTCCCATCAACTCGGCCAGGCGTTTGGAAATCGCCAAACCCAGCCCGGTGCCGCCGTAATGGCGCGTGGTGGCGGCATCCACCTGTTGGAAAGACTTGAAGAGCCGGCTCTGGCGATCCAGCGGAATGCCGATGCCGGTGTCCCGCACGGAGAAATGGAGCAGCCAATGATTGGGATGGCGGAGAAATTCCGTGTCCGGCGCGAAGCCGGGAGGCAGGCTGCGCGCGCCGTGTTCGTCGGGGACCACCTCGACGACGACCTCTCCCTGCTGCGTAAACTTGACGGCATTGCCGATCAGGTTGACCAGGATCTGCCGCAGGCGGGTCACGTCGCTGACCAGAATCCGGGGAATGGCATCGTCCACCAGGCAGGCCAGGTCGAGGTTCTTCTGGGCGGCCCGGGGAGCCAGCAGCTTTATGACCTCCTCCAGGCAGGTGCGCAGCTCGAAGGGGCGGTATTCCAGTTCGAGCTTGCCCGACTCGATCTTGGAGAAGTCCAGGATGTCGTTGATAATCGTCAGCAGCGCCTCGGCGCTGTTGCGGGTGGCTTCGACGTATTCGCGCTGCTCGTCGGTTAGCTCGGTGTCCAGCAACAGGCCGGTCATCCCAATGATGCCGTTCATGGGGGTGCGGATTTCGTGGCTCATGTTCGCCAGGAACTGGGACTTGGCCGCCGTGGCATCCTCGAGCTGGTGGTTGAGGGAAATGAGCGCGGCGTTGCTGGCGATGAGCTGCTGCTGGCTCTCGCGCAGGGCCCGGTAGGCTGCGTCGCGCTGCGACAGGTTGAGGCAGGCCTGCGCGTGGTGCCGAATGCGGGCCGCCAGCTCAATCTTATCGGGCAGCTTTACGAGGTAATCGTTGGCACCGAGGGCAAAGGCCCGGCCTTTGACCTGCGGGTCCTCGTTGGTGGAGAGGACAATGATGGAAGTGTCCCGGGTGGCCGGGTTGGCGCGGAGCTGCTCCACCAGCGCCAGGCCGTCCGCGCCCGGCATTACCAGGTCCTGGAGGATCACGCAGGGCTTGATCCGGCTGGCCATCGCGAGGGCTTCGCGGGCATCGGCGCAGTAGTGCAGGTCCAGGTTCGGCTGGCCGGCCAGCGCGCGCCGAATGGCCTCGAAGACCAGCACCTGGTCGTCCACAAGCAAAACCGCCACGCGATCCCCGGCGGGAACCTTCGGACGCGCCGCATCCGGGCGGGCGGTGTCTTTGTTGAGCTCGTCGGTCATGTTTTTTAGCCAGCGACGCTACCCTAATAGGTAGTGCAGCGGCTGATTTTGTCGAGTGTTAAAATCTTGGCGCGGCGCGAGGGGTTCGGGCGCGCGCCGCGGACGGCGCTGGCGGCGCGCCCGGGCCGCCGCCCGTCCGCCCGGGACCTCAGGCATCGGGCGCGCCAATCAAATCCGCCACCGCCTGCAGGAGCGCGTCATCCCGATAGGCGCTCTTGGTCAGGTAGAAATCGGCGCCCGTAATCCGGCCGC
>Ga0116157_10004351_pt1 | contig 13239 bp, 8 predicted proteins | sample AD_UKC048_MetaG_FD_89882 | JGI IMG/M metagenome (GOLD analysis project Ga0116157, IMG submission 89882) | Active sludge microbial communities of municipal wastewater-treating anaerobic digesters from USA - AD_UKC048_MetaG | ecosystem: Engineered > Bioreactor > Anaerobic > Digestate | place: USA...
AGGGATTGAAGTAACTGACGGACATATTAAACTCATACCTCGTTCACAAAAAAGTGCCGCTATTTCAATTGATATTCTTTTTTCATCTTTAGCAGAAGCACAAAAAGAAAGAGTAATCGGTATTGTTCTTTCTGGTAGTGCTAGTGATGGCACCATTGGTATCAAAGCAATTAAACATGAAGGTGGTTTAACTTTTGCACAAGATGACTCGGCAAAATTTGAGAGTATGCCACACTCGGCAATTGCGGCTGGCGTGGTTGACTTTATTTTATCGCCAAAGGAAATTGCACTCGAATTAGCCAGATTGAGTAAGCATCCATTAATGAAATCAAATGGAGTAAAAAATGGTGAAGAGGATTTAATAGCAAATGATAATCCAGATTTAAAAACTATACTGAGCCAATTACATAAAGTGACTGGTGTTGATTTTAGTGCTTATAAAATGAATACAATCAAAAGGCGCATGATTCGACGTATGTTATTATACAAAATAACCACTCTCAAAGAGTATGCAAAACTTCTGACTAAAAAAAATGAAGAAATAGATATTCTCTATCAAGATCTATTGATCAATGTTACTAGCTTTTTTCGTGATACTGACACACATAAATATTTGAAAGAAAACCTTTTGCCTAAAATGCTTAAAAGGAAAAATACTGGAGAATCTTTTCGTATTTGGGTGCCTGCATGTGCTACAGGTGAAGAAGCATATTCAATTGCGATGATGTTACTCGAAATTCAAGAAAGTGAAACAACTCATATCCCTGTTCAAATTTTTGCAACTGATCTAAGTGAAAATGCAATCGCTAAAGCGCGTATTGGGGTTTATAGCAAACAAGAATTAGAAACGGTTTCGCCAAAACGAATTCAACGTTTTTTTACAAAAGTTGATCAAAGTTTTCGTGTGAATAAAGCAGTGCGCGATTTATGTGTTTTTGCACCACATAATGTATTACGAGATCCACCTTTTTCACGGCTCGATTTTATTAGTTGTTGTAATCTGTTTATTTATTTAGATCTTGCAGCTCAAAAAAAGGTAGTGAACACTTTTCATTATGCTTTAAATAGTGATGGTTATTTAATGCTAGGCTCTTCAGAAAATATTAGTCATTCTCCTAATCTCTTTAATAGTTTTAATAAAAAGTATAAAATATTTTCACGCAAAGTAAATTTAGGAGCCCGTAAACTGCCCGAACTTTTGCCACGGATTGCACAACAGAATATTCTTGGAAAAAATATTCCCAATATTGAAAAAAGTCATACACAAAAAAATCTTACTATTAAACAAAACGGACTTGATATTGCAATTGATGCGGTGCTTATGCAGGATTTTATGCCTGCAAGTGTTGTGATCAATTATCAAATGGAAATTATACAGTTTCGCGGTACGACCGATTTATATTTAACACATCCTAAAGGTAGAGCTACTTTTAATATCATAAAAATGGCTCGGCCTGAAATTGCTTTTGAATTACGAAATGCGATTTCAAAAGTTATTAAAACAAAACATCCATTACGCAAAGGCGGCATTGAACTAAAAATTAATTCAATCAATAAGGTAATAAGTATCGAAATTGCGCCCCTTAGATTTGAATCTGATGAGCCCTTGCTTTTAGTAGTCTTTACTGAACACGAACAAACAGAAATTTATTCACAACATCCTTTAGTTGGAAAAACTAGTTCAGTTGCAAAAGATAGGAGAATAAAAAAATTAGAACAAGAATTAGCTTCTGCCCAAGCCGATGCAATTCTTATCGCACAAGAACAGGAAGCATTTACCGAAGAATTACAAAGTGCCAATGAAGAAGTCGTTTCAAGTAATGAAGAATTACAAACGGTCAATGAAGAATTAGAAACATCGAAAGAAGAAATTGAATCTGCAAATGAAGAACTTACAACCACCAACCAAGAATTACAAACTCGAAACGATTTGTTGAATGAATCTTACGAATACTCAGAAGCTATAGTAAGCACCATGCACGAACCAATGCTGGTTTTAGGAAAGGATTTACGTGTAAAGTCTGCCAATAAATCGTTCTATAAAAAATTTGGAGTAACGGAAGAGCAAACTGAAGGTGTGCTTTTGTATGAATTAGGAAATAATCAATGGAATATTCCAGCATTACGTGAATTACTTGAAGACATCATTCCTAGAAATACTCAATTTTATAACTACGAAGTAAAACATACCTTTTTGCATCTTGGCGAAAAAGTGATGTCGCTTAATGCAAGTCGTATTGTACAAAAAACACATCGCGAACATTTAATCTTACTTGTTATTGCCGACATTACAGAAGTAAGACAATTGCTTTTGGAAAAGGAGTTAAGAGAAAAGGAATTATTGAGTAAAGAAATTTTTAAACGAACAGAAGAAAAGCTCAGATTAGAAAAAGCTGTTGACGAACGAACTCAACAACTAAAAGTAGCAAATGAATCATTAGAAGATAAAAATGCTGCACTTGAAAATATGAATAAAGAGTTAAAAGCTTTTACCTATGTTTCAAGTCATGATTTGCAAGAGCCTTTACGTAAAATACAAACCTTTGCAAGCCGAATACTAGAAAAGGAGGATCAAAATTTATCTGAAAGCGGTAAGAATTATTTTCACCTCATGCAGAATGCTGCTGAACGAATGCAACAACTGATTCGCGATTTACTTGCCTTTTCGCGAATTAGTGCAGCCGAACGTAAATTTGAGAATATACGTCTGAAAACTGTTATTGAAGATTTGCAGCAAGAGTTTAAAGATTCAATTGCACAAAAAGGCGCCAAAATAGTTGTAAAGGAACAATGCGAGGTAAAAACAATACCCTTTCAATTTCGACAACTCATGCATAATCTGATTAGTAATGCCCTCAAGTTTTCAAATCCTAATAAAGCGCCTCGTATAACGATATCAACCAAGAATGTAAAATACACAACTTTAAATATTGCTCATTTGCCACCACAAAAAGAATACTGCCATATTAAAATTACAGACAATGGCATTGGTTTTGAAAGAGAATATAGTGAAAAAATATTTGAAGTTTTTCAGAGATTACATGGTAAGGAAGAATACGCTGGAACAGGTATTGGACTTGCAATAGTTAAAAAGATAGTTGATAATCATAATGGTATGATTACCGCAAAAAGCGACCTCAATAAAGGTGCCACCTTTGATATTTATATTCCCGCCTCACAAAAAATAATTAAAGATGAACATTAATAAAATTCATATTCTACTTGCCGATGATGATGAGGCTGATAGACTTCTTTTTAAAGAAGCTTTAGATGAATTGTCTTTTTCAACTCAATTATCAATTGTAAAAAACGGTCAAGCACTCATGCAATTACTGACTGAAAAAAAGGATGAGATGCCCGATATACTTTTCCTTGATCTTGTGATGCCTAAAAAAAATGGTTCAGATTGTCTTGTTGAAATTAAAGAATCTGAAGAAATGAAAGAATTGCCAGTCATTATTTATTCAGTGAGTGGTTTCGAAGAGTATGCCAATTTTCTTTGCCAAAAGGGTGCACACTTTTATCTGCGCAAATCGAATTTTGATGCACTGAAAAGAGCGCTACATTATATTCTGGCTTTACTCTCAGAAAATAAATTAACTTCACCTACGAAAGAGAATTTTTTATTGAATGTATAAATAAATGAATAACGAACAAATCCATATTCTTCTTGCTGAAGATGATGAAGCTGATAGATTGCTTTTTAGTGAAACGCTAGATGAGTTGGAAATAAAACCGATTTTGCATACTGTAAATAATGGGGTTGAATTAATGGCTTATCTCAATAAGAAGAATGTCCAACTGCCTCATATTGTTTTTCTTGATTTAAATATGCCTCGCAAAAATGGATTAGAATGTTTGAAGGAGATAAGAAATAATGATAAACTAAAATCGATTTCTATTGCAATATATTCTACATCAGTAAACGAAAATGATATGGATGAAACTTTTCGTTATGGTGCAAATGTTTATATTTCAAAGCCTAATAATATCAATATGCTTAGGCAATTATTTTTTAAAGCAGTGGCAGCTACTCATTTATATCAAGGAGAACCTATCTATAGAGCAAACTTTTTTTTAAGCGTATAATATATCGCAATAGAAATTTATTTAGATCGCATTGACATTATGAGATTCGATACGAATCAGCCAACCCAGATTACATCATTGCCGTATCATCTGCACTTGGACCATAAACACCAGGAATAGGAATATTTAATAGTCGTAAATAAACACCTAATTGTGCCCGATGATGAACCATTTGAGAAAAAGAATGACGGATCGTTTCTAATTTATTTAATTGCATATAAATCATATCGCCATTACGCAAAGTCCAAACATCTTCTAAAATATCATCATGACTAGTTGATAAAAAAGACATAGCCTCTTCAATATTTTTGTCGAAATAAGCAACAAGTTCGTCACCGCCATTGCAATCTTTTGGATTGTATGGCGATTTTACAAAATCTAATTCATTGGTATTGATTGCCATTGTAATCCAAGTAGGTAAATCTGCAATATGAATGGCGAGATCTTTCAATTTCATACTTCGCTCATGTGGTTTAAAATCGGCTTTGTCAGCAGGTACCAGTGCTAACATTTTTCTTGTTCCAATTTGTTCGTGTTGTAATTCCTTTAGAAAGGATTGCATAAATGTAATCATGTTTATTAATTTTTAGAAAACAAAGATGAATAGGGCATGTGACAACAGTATGTCAGCATGAAAAAATTATTTTATTTTTTTGATCAGGTCCTCAGCTATTTGTTGAATTTTTCTTTTCAATTCTTGTGGCTTGACAATCTCTGCATTATCGCCAAACATCATAAACCAACGCGCAAAGCCTTCGAGTGAAGCTGTGAGGAAAGTCATTTCAACCCGGTCATCTACTTCCTTTGAACCAATATAACCATTATAGTATTTTTGTTCGCCAAAGTATTTTAAAGCTGATTTATCAACCTTCATTAAAACCTCATGTAAATCTCTATCTTCATGTATTACTTTTTGAAGAAATGTATTAAATGAAGGATGTATTGTTTCAAAAATTCGAGATGTGTTTTTTAGAGATTGAATTCGATCTAAACGAAAATTTCTATAGTCGCTTCGGAGTTGACAATATGCAATTAAATGCCATCGATTTGAAGAAAGAAAAACACCAATGGGTTCTATTTGTCGAAATGATTTTTGTTGAGTATGGTTTGCGAAGTAATCAATTTCAAGCACTGCTTTATTTGCAATGGCCTCTAAAATTGATTGCAAATGATTGTGCGTTTCATGTGGTGTAGTTTGCGATATAGGTTTCACTTGAATAACCTGATTCATTTCATCTAAATGATCTTTCTCATCACTTCTCAACACGGCTTTGATTTTATAAAGTGCCGATTGAAATATTTGATGAGTTGATTGATCGGTAAATTGATCAATTAATTTTTCTGCTGTTAAAAAGGTTAATGCTTCTTCGCGGGTAAACATTACGGGCGGTAAACGATATCCTTCCATAATAGAATAACCGCTACCAGCTTCACTCAAAATTGGCACGCCGGCTTCTTCTAAAGTTTTTATATCACGATAAACAGTTCGTAAACTAATATCAAAACGTTTAGCAATTTCATTTCCTTTTACTAATCGCTTCGATTGTAATTGAATAAGAATAGCTGCAATGCGGTCGATGCGATTCATGGTGGCGAAGATAAACCCGGATTTTATATGGGTAATATAAGATAGAGTAGAAAAGGAGAAATTAGATTGATTAAAATATTTGAAACTGCTTTTTAAAGTAGAGTTTAGTCGCAAATATCACTTTTAAAAAAAATAAGTATAAGATATTCAAAAACTATTTGCGTATCTTGAGGTACAATTAAATTTTATTGCCATGAAAAATTTTTTCCTAACCACTTTAATGTGTCTTAGTTTATTATCTAAAGCGCAATTTGTTAGCATACCTGATGCTAATTTTAAAACATTTTTAATTTCACAATTTCCAACTTGTTTTAATACAAGTCAACAAATGGATACTACTTGTAGTGATATTATAAATGCATCCACTCTAAATGCAGGCGCATTATCTATTGTAAATCTCGATGGTATTCAATACTTTGATAACTTGATTAACCTTGATGTCTCATTGAATCAGATTACCAGTTTGTCTAATTTGCCTTCTACCCTAACAACGCTGCGATGTAATTATAACCAATTGGTATCGCTACCGGATATGCCAAATATGATAGATTTGAATTTTGCGCACAATTCAATTGCAACGCTTCCATCAATTCCTAATATTGTTATTTTGAATTGCGAGAGCAACCAATTGTCAAGTATCCCATTATTGAGTAGTCTCACAACGTTATATTGTTCAGGTAACCATTTATCTAGCCTACCTAATTTTCCATTCATCCAATATTTGTATTGCGAATCAAATCAAATCACGAGTTTGCTTCCATATTCTAATCTACTCTATTTAAATTGTGGCTATAATCAAATTGCTAGTCTGCCAGTTTTATCGAACAATTTAGTTGAACTTCGTTGCGATCATAATTATTTAAAAACTTTACCAAGTCTGCCAAATTCTATCACTGATTTATGGTGTAATGATAATCGATTACTCAATTTGCCTAAACTTCCTGTTTCGCTAAAAGTACTTTATTGCTATGGCAACAATTTGTTTAATTTACCTATTTTGCCTATTGGTTTAAAGCAATTGTTTTGTGGATCTAATATGATGACCAAATTACCAGCCTTACCCAATTCCTTAGAAACATTGTTTTGCGATAATAATCCAATGTTAACTTGTTTACCTAAACTACCAATGGGCTTAACAACATTATTTTATTCAGGTAGTGGAATAAACTGTTTACCCAATGCGACGAATACACTAAATTATCCTCTCTGCGGTAGTACCTGTGTTGCAAAACCAAGTTGCGCAGGAATCATATATAATGATATAAATCTTAATAATATTTTTGATATTGGAGTAGAGCAATTATTGCATAAATGGATTGTTACCAACTCAACATCCTTATTTGCTTCCACCAATTATTATGGTCAATATTCAATGATGCTTAACCAAGGGACGAGTAATACAATTAAGCCAAATAAATTACATACCTATTCAACTATCACCCCAACGCAATACGTTATCACTCCAACCACAAATGATTTGCAAGGAACCAATTATAATTTTGCGCTATCTCTAATTCCAAATGTAAATGATTTAAAGGTTGATTTATTGGCCGGAATTGCAAGGCCGGGAACAATGCAAAATGTTTGCGCTACAATAAATAATGTTGGAACAGTAAATGTGAGCAATGCCAAACTTAAAATACTGAAACCAAATGGGTTTACTTTTTCATCATCCGATCCAATAATCACCTCACAAGTTGGAGATACATTAATTTGGGAAAATATATCATTGGATATCTTTGAGAGTAAGCAGTTTAGTATTAATTGGACTCTTTCTACAACCATCGGACTCGGAGCACCCTATCAAATTCAGTCTTGGGTATTACCAATTATCACAGATACTACAGCAATTAATAATTATTTTCTATTCAATGGAACTGTAGTTACTTCTCTAGATCCTAATATAAAAGAAGTTAGTAAAACTAGTTTATTGCAATCTGAATTAGGAGAGGATTTAGTATATACTGTGCATTTTCAAAATACTGGAACAGATACCGCTTTCAATATTTTAATTCAAGATCAATTGAGTGAGCATTTAGATATTTCAACTTTCAACATGTTATCTGCAAGCCACTATTATGATTTTACGATACGAGAGAATGGTTTATTAGAGGTCTTCTTTCAATATGTAAAATTAGTGGATTCATTTACGAACGAACCCCAATCACATGGACAATTTAAGTTTTCAATTAAGCCAAAAAATAATTTAAAATTGGGTGATGAGATTCCGAATAAAGTAAGTATCTATTTTGATTATAATGCGGCGGTGATAACGAATACAGTTTATACAACAATTGTTGCTCCATTAAATTTAAGTACGCCAATCAATACGAATCAAATATTATTTCCTAATCCTACAACAGGAAAGGCTATTTTTCAACTTTCAGAATCATCAGGATACGTTTCAATATCAGATATAAATGGTAGAATCTTATTAAAAAAGAAAATCAACAATAATGAATCGCTTGATTTTACAAATTATCCAAATGGTATTTATATTGCAAAAATAGAAACCACAAATGGTACTCAAGTAATTAAAGTCATTAAGCAAAATTAGTCTCGGGAATCAACATAAAAAAAAATCGCCCTTTCGAGCGATTTAAATATTTAAGCATGATTAAATTAATTAGCTTGTGGCTTAGGTATTAAAACTTTACGAGAGAATTTGAATTTTCCTGTCTTAGGATCAGTGCCCGTTAATTTTACAGTTACTTTATCTCCTTCTTTAAATACACCATCCATTGTTTCTAATCGTTCCCAACTAATTTCTGAAATATGTAATAACCCTTGTTTACCTGGCATAAATTCAACAAATGCACCAAATGGCATAATCGATTTTACAACAGAATCATAAGTTGCACCAATTTCTGGAACTTGAACAATTCCACGTATCCAAGCAAGCGCTTTGTCTAAACCTTCTTTTTGTTTTGAGAAGATGCTTACTTCACCTCTATTATCAACCTCTTCAATGGTTATAGTAGTGCCCGTTTCGCGTTGAATTTCTTGAATTATTTTTCCGCCTGGTCCAATGATAGCGCCAATAAATTCTTTTTCGATGGTTAAGAATTCCATACGAGGCGCATGTGGTTTTAAATCAGCTCTATACACTGGCATACAACCATACATCGCATCAAGTATATGTAAACGACCTCGTTTAGCTTGCTCTAATGCTTGCATCATCACATCCATACTCAAACCATCTACTTTGATATCCATTTGAATACCAACAATACCATCTTTTGTACCAGTTACTTTAAAGTCCATATCACCTAAATGATCTTCATCACCAAGTATATCAGTCAATACTACCCATTTGCCATCTTCACGAGATACTAATCCCATGGCCACACCTGATACATGTTTTTCAATTGGAACACCTGCATCCATTAATGCCAATGAACCTGCACAAACAGTAGCCATTGATGATGAACCATTACTTTCTAAAATATCAGAAACGATTCGAATGGTATAAGGGAATTTTTCTTTGATTGGCAGAATTTGTTTCAACGAACGTTGTGCTAAATTACCATGTCCAACCTCACGACGGCCTACACCACGCATTGGTTTTACTTCACCTGTTGAAAATGGAGGGAAATTATAGTGTAAGTAAAAACTTAAATATTCGCTATGTTCGGCATCTTCAATCATTTTCTCATCATCAGGAGTGCCTAGTGTGGTAGTGCTTAACGATTGAGTTTCGCCACGCGTAAATAATGAAACACCGTGAGGACCGGGAATTAAATCAACTTCCATTTCTAATGCTCTCACCTGATCAGGTGCGCGACCATCTAAACGAACTTTTTCATCAACCATCATATTACGTATTACATCTTTTTCAAGATCATGTAAATACATACCTACTAAGGCTTTATCTTCATCAGGTAATTCACCAAGGTGCTCAACCAGTTCGACACCAATGGCTTTAAAGGCGCTACTACGTTCGTGTTTAGCTGATGCTGATTTTGCAACCGCATACACTTTGTCTTTCGCAAAGGCTGTTATTTTTTGATTTAATTCTTCATTACGATAAGGTTTTGCATAATCACGCTTGGCTGGTGAACCACATAATTCCCATAATTCTTTTTGTGCCTTTACTTGAATTTTGATCGCTTCATGTCCTACTTCAATGGCTTTGATTAAATCGGCTTCACTACATTCTTTACTCTCACCTTCAACCATCATGATATTTTTTTCAGTGGCCGCAATGATAAAATCCATATCCGACTCTTTCATTTGAGATCGAGTAGGGTTGATAATAAAATTGCCATTGATGCGAGATACACGTACTTCAGAAATTACTTCTTCAATTGGAACATCTGAAACTGCCAATGCAGCAGAAGCAGCCAATGCCGCTAAGGCGTCAGGCATAATTTCTGAATCAGAAGAAATGAGAGAAACCAATACTTGTACTTCACACAAATAGTCTGAAGGGAAGAGTGGACGTAATGCACGATCAATTAAACGTGAAATTAAAATTTCGTAATCGCTTAATCGACCTTCACGTTTGAAGAAAGAACCAGGAATACGACCAGCTGATGCAAATTTTTCTTGGTAATCAACTGATAAAGGAAAAAATGATTGACCAGGTTTTGCTTCTTTATTGGCAACTACTGTAGCCATAAGAACGCAATTGCCCATTTTTACTAATACTGATCCATCAGCTTGTCGAGCTAATTTTCCAGTTTCGAGGGTAACCATTCTACCGTCACCAATATCGAAAGTTTTTGTTTTTATATTAAACATATTTTTTTGTTTTGAGTAAATTAAATTTTTATAAATGAATTGAAAATAGCAGCCTCCTTAAAAGCATTTTACTGAGTTTACAAGTTCGACCAAATGCGTATAGCTATCCAAATTAGATAGCTTCAACTTTGAATAGGAAAAGAGAGAAATAGAAGTTTTGTGGAAGACAAATACGAAACAAACTGATAAGAATTCCTTTCTTAAACCATTGGACCAACAAGTAAATAAAATAATATCTCTTAAAAATGGCAATTCCCAACCTTTTGAGTTGGGAATGCTATTTTTAATATTATTTTCTTAAGCCAAGCGTTACAAGAAGTGCACGATAGCCTTGAAGGTTGGTTTTCTGAAGGTAGGAAAGTAATTTTTTACGTTGACCTACTAATTGAATTAAACCACGATTAGAGTTGAAGTCTTTTTTATTTGTTTGCATATGACCAGAAATATGTTTGATTCTTTCTGTTAGCATAGCAATGTTTGCTTCTACTGACCCTGTGTTAGTTTCACTTCCACCGTGGATTTTGAATAATTCTTTTTTGCGTTCGATAGTTAATACTGACATCTTTAAAGTATTAGGTTTTAAATTTTTATAATCGTGCGAAAGTAAGACTTTGACCAATATAAACCAATTTATTGAGAATTTAATTTTGAATTATGCCCGTATCACCTAATTTCTAGCCTAAAAATGGGTTAATTGGGTTATAAAATTGGACAGCTTTATTAAGTGTCTTCCGTTTAAATATTTCAAACTCGGCAAATCAGGCTGACTGAATAGCCCTTATTTGAAGTGTTTTAAAAATACAATTTCCTGAGGTTCAAGGGCTCTAAATTTGCCACGAGGTAGATTTTTCTTGGTTAAACCAGCATAAATTACGCGATCAAGGGTTTTGACCTCATAGTTTAAATGTTCAAAAATCCGTCGTACAATTCTGTTTCGACCACTATGAATTTCAATACCAATTTCTTTTTTGTCTTTTGGATTGGTATACGCAATTTCATCAACAACAGCTAAACCATCTTCAAGTATGAGTCCTTTGGCAATGGCTTCAAAATCAGCTTTCGTTAATGGTCGATCAAGTCCAACTTGATACACTTTTTTTGTATTATGTTTTGGATGCGATAACTTCTGTGTGAGTTCGCCATCGTTTGTCATTAATAAAAGTCCAGTTGTATTTCTGTCAAGTCTACCAACCGGAAAAATGCGTGCCTCCGTTACATTTTTAAATAAGTCCATCACTGTTTTTCTTCCTTCGGGATCGTCTGTAGTTGTAATAAAGTCTTTTGGTTTGTTCAATAAATAATAAACCAGATTGCGTTGGGGAAGAATTTTTTTATCTTCAAACAGTATCACATCTTTCTCCATCACTTTATATCCCGGTTCTTTTGCAATTTCACCATTCACTTTTACTTTACCCTGTTTAATTAAATCAATGGCATCTCTGCGTGAGCAAATACCGCAATGAGCAATGTATTTATTCAAAGGCATTTGTTCATCTTTCTTTTCAATAGGTTCGGCCTTTGGTTGCACTCGATACGGATTATTTAAACGTTCCTTTGAAGGTTTGCCCGGTACAAAACTCGTTTTTGTGTTTGTTCTATCATTTGGGCGAGGCGGTCTGCTGCTTATGCCACTTGAACGCTCACCCCTTGTAGACTCTCCAAATTTTGAATCCAGATTGCTTTTTGGGCGAGGCTTGAAATCTTTATCCTTCTCAAATTTTTTACGTGCATTTGAATCACCGTTAAATTTTTTCTTCTTTGGTTCATCACTCTTTTTTAAGTAAGTGCCTGGTTTGGGTCTAGCAAAATCAGAAGGAACGGGTATATTTTTTTTAGGCATTTTTTATGGTTTAACGGGGTGATCAATATTTGCTAACTGCCCGCAAGCAGCGTCAATATCTTTTCCTCGACTGCGTCGTAATCGAGCATTTACTTTATTGCGATCGAGATATTGCATAAAGGCATCTACTTTTTCTTCATCAGGTTTGGCAAAGCTGGCTAATTCAATGGGGTTATATTCAATAATATTGACTTTACTTGGAACTTGCCGACAGATTTTAATTAAGTCATCAGCATCTTCAATACTATCATTGAAATTGGCAAACAAAATATATTCAAATGTGATAGGACTTTTAGTAGCCTTATAAAAATAGTTGAGAGATTCAATTAATGCTTTTAAATTATTCGTTTCATTAATAGGCATAATTTCATTTCGCTTGGTATCATTGGCGGCATGAAGTGAAACAGCTAGGTTAAATTTGACTTTATCATCTGCTAGCTTTTTAATCATTTTTGAAACACCGGCTGTTGAAACGGTAATACGAGAAGGCGACATACCCATTCCTTCGGGCGAGCTAATTTTTTCAATAGCCTTAAGTACATTGGCATAATTTAAAAGGGGCTCACCCATACCCATAAATACAATATTGGAAAGATGTTGATTATAATTCGCTTCAGCTTGTTGATTTAAATGCATCACTTGATCATAAATTTCGTCAAAATCAAGGTTGCGTTTACGATCCATATAACCAGTGGCACAAAACTTACAACTTAGACTGCAACCTACTTGCGACGATACGCACGCTGTCATTCTATGAGGTGTTGGAATGAGTACGCCTTCAACAAATGGACCATCATGTAATACAAATCTGTTTTTAATAGTGGTATCGTCACTAATTTGTGTATGATCAATTTCGAGTTTATTGAGTGAATATTCGGCCTTGAGTTTTTCGCGTATTGGTTTTGAGAGGTTCGACATATCATCGATCGAAGAGGCTCCTTTCTTCCAAATCCATTCTTCAATTTGTTTTGCTCGATAA
>Ga0116157_10004355_pt1 | contig 13234 bp, 12 predicted proteins | sample AD_UKC048_MetaG_FD_89882 | JGI IMG/M metagenome (GOLD analysis project Ga0116157, IMG submission 89882) | Active sludge microbial communities of municipal wastewater-treating anaerobic digesters from USA - AD_UKC048_MetaG | ecosystem: Engineered > Bioreactor > Anaerobic > Digestate | place: USA...
AAGAGAATGCCCGGTTAAAAAAAATGTATGCCGACCTGGCCATGGACAATCAGATTCTGAAAGACCTGTTCACAAAAAAAGGCTGGGCCCTGCCACAAAAAGGCAGTTAACCGAGGAGATGGTTTTGGAACAAGGTGTTCCGGTGAGCAGGGCCTGCAGATTGGTGTCATTACCCCGTTCTCAGTTTTATTACAGCAGTAAACGCGACGATTCTGCTATAGTCGACGCGTTACAGGAACTGGCATTTAAACACCCTTCCTACGGCTTCAGAAAGCTCTTTGCCTACCTGCGACGATCAGGCAAGATCTGGAACCATAAAAAAGTTTACAGGGTCTACAAGCTCCTAAAACTGAATAAAAAACGGAAAAGCAAGCGAAGACTGCCGGCCCGGGTAAAACAACCCTTACAGCAACAAACGGCTTTAAACAGCAGCTGGAGTATGGATTTTATGAGCGACAGCCTGGTGGGTAACAGAAAGTTCAGAACCTTCAATGTGATGGACGTTTGCACCAGGGAAGTACTGGCTATTGAAATCGATACATCGCTGACATCGAAGCGGGTTATACGAACGTTGAACAGGGTAATCGAAAAGCGAGGCGCCCCTAAAACTGTCAGGTCGGATAACGGACCGGAATTTACTTCTAATGACTTTGAAATATGGTGTAAGGTGTAAATTCCTGTCATGTTGACCCACCATTCCTGCATGATGACCCACCTTTTGTATTCGTTGCAGGTTTTAGACCCTGATGGGCAGTAAGAGTAATATCTTGATGTGGGTTTAAAAATACGTGTTTATTGTTTTGGTTGTTTTTTTCTTCTCAGAGATTCTCCTTTCAGTTCGAACCGGTGTGCGTTGGCGGTGAGCCGGTCAAGGATCGCATCAGCCAGTGTGGGGTCATTGATGTACTCATGCCATTTGGATACAGGTAACTGTGAGGTGATGATAATACTTTTCTTTCCATACCGGTCTTCCAGTAGTTGTAGCAGGGTCAACCTCAGTTCCTGATTCATGGACTGCAGTCCAAAGTCATCCAATATGATCAAGGATTGCCGCTCCAGGTGATTAAGCAGTTTAATGTAAGACCCATCCAGCCTGGATAGCGTCACTTTTTCTATCAACCGGTTCATGTTTAAGTAACTGGTTTTATAACCCTGTATACAGGCCTGATGACCCAGCGCACAGGCCAGGAAGCTTTTGCCACAGCCAGTGGCCCCGGTGATCAGCAGATTCTCGCCCTGATCCAGATAACGGCCTTCGGCCAGCGTGGCCAGCTGTTGCTTGGTCAGGTTGCGGGCCGGACTGCACTCGATCTGTTCGAGCGTGGCGGGTAACCGGAGTTTTGCCAGTTTTAGATAATAGGTTGTTTTTTCATTGACCCGGTGCAGTTGCTCTGCTCCAAGCAGGTGAGCGACCAGTTCGTGTCCTTCGAGTTGTTGGTTCATGGGCAGTTCAAGTTGGCTGTGATACGCGTGGTGCATACCCAGCAGCTTTAGCTGCTGCATTTGATCCAGTGATGCAGTGGTGTTCATATTGATTGATCGTTTGTTTTGATGACGGTTATTGATAAGCTTCCTTTCCCCGGATGTTCTCATGATCGGGGATCAGCAGCGGTATCTGCTCAGGTATAACCTGATCCAGATTACGCTCCAGTATATTTTTAATCAGTGTATAGTTCACCCTTGTACCCTGTAAGACCCGGCTGCAGGCCGCTTCCAGCCGCTGATCACTGTACTTTTTTGCCAGTTGCAGCATCCGTAACAGGCTTTATAGTTCTGCTCGATATAGATATTGTTTTGCAGCATCAGCGCAGCTGCCTGCCGGGTCGACGGTCCGCTTCGTTCTGCCATACAGAGCAGATCATCCTTATTAAAGCCACGGATCTGTTGCATGTGGTGATGATGCGGGGGCATATGTTCTTTGAGGGTGGTATAAGCTTTAGTATGTGCCGTTCTATTGTGCAGGGCGATACGCACGCCGCTTTGGTAGACTTCCACCGTCCGGCTGTCGTAGTACACTTTTACTTTTTGCCCAACGTAACGGTAAGGCACGCTGTAATAGCGTCGGTCTTCGGAGAGCTGTACATGATAGTTGCGCTGAACGGTGAGTTGTACCGTGTGCCGCAGCATAAAGGGAGCCGAAGGCAACTCCCGGAGCAGGGAGGCTTCCTGCGTTGTAAAATAATACCGGCGGCTATAAGGTGTTTTTTTGTAGGGCTTGTCGTTGAGTAGTTGAAGCTGGAAGGAGATAGCCTTATTCAGATCAGCCAGGCTGGTAAAGACCTGATTACGCAAGGGGCCATAGATATGATTGTAAACGATGTTGACGGCTTTTTCCACCATCGCTTTATCTTTTGGTCTATAAGGCCGGGTAGCACTGTAGCTGGTATTGTAGTGGGCACTGAGCAGTTCACAGAGTTCGGTAAACACCGGTTCATAGCGGGAGGGCCTTTTTACCGCGGCCTTCAGGTTATCGCAAAGTAAAGTAGCTGTTACCCCCTCATAAAAGTGAACCATATCATTGATACAAGATGCAAAATCTTCTGTGCGTTGTGAGGGTGTTCCTGTACAAAAAATCAGACCACTGAAGGGCAATATGGCTACAAAAACCTCACAGGCAATCATCTCCCCGCTGTCAGTATCAGTGTAGTAAAGCTTTTTACCGGCATAGTCCATCATCATCATATCCCCGGAACAATACTCCAGATGCATGGACAGATCCCGGCTCTTATGGTGCTGTTGCAGGTGATAACAGTACCGGCTGTAGCTGTAGCCATCCGGATGCTGCTGCAGGTACTCCTGCCAGAGCAACTGCCGGGTGACACCTGTTTTGGACAGTTCCTCACTGTGCTGGTTAAAATGACCGTTAAGGTCAGCTATCCGCTGTTCGTCATGCGCCAGGCTGTCGTTGTTATACACCTGTCCAACCAGTGCCTCTTCGCACATCGTCGCGTCTGGCAGCAGAGCCAGATATTTTTTTACACTGTTACGGCTGATCCCGAGCCTGCGGGCCGTCTCGCGGATACTGATGCCATCACGTTTTAACCTGAGTACCTGTTTTATTACTTCCATAGTAAGCGGGGTTTGAGCCATACTCCTTAAATTTTAAGGAGCAAAGGGACATCAAAACACTTATTCTTACTACTACTCAGGGGTGGGTCATTATGCAGGAATAACAGCTGCAAAAACCCGCATACCCATACTTCGGGAGTGGGTCAACATGCAGGAATATCTACTGCAAAAACTTGCAAATCCGCAATCTTGAGGTGGGTCATCATGCAGGAACGGTGGGTCAACATGCGCAGGAATGGTGGGTCAACATGGGCAGGAATCTACAGTAAGGATAATGGAATACAACTTCAGTTCATTCAACCAGGTAAACCCATGCAGAATGGATATATCGAACGTTTTAACAGGCTTTACCGTGAAGCTGTTCTGGACGCATACCTGTTCTCTGATCTTGATCAGGTAAGACAACTAACTCAGGAATGGATCGAAGAATACAACCAAAGAAGACCTCATGAAGGACTGAATAACATGACCCCGGAAGAATGGAAATACAAGGTTAGTAAAAATGAATATCTTCAATTAACCACTGTCTGAATTATGGGGTACTTACAATACAACCTTACCCCAAAATCCGACCACTCAAGCCCTACACCTTCTGTCAACTCATGGTGCTGCTCTTGATTTCCAATATACTTTTACTTATCTAAATCTTTTAAACAACCATTGATTCGTAATTGACTTCAATTCTTTTTTCGTAATTATAAATTGACAAATGGTGTCTTTCTCCCTTAAAATTGTATCTTTCAAAGAATTAACAATATTATATTTAATATATAGCGTTAATGTGTCATTTGATTTTTTCCAAATCCCACTTTCTTTTTCACCAATTACACTAGGATATACTATTTCAAAATAATTATTCTTTTCTAATGAAATAATATTTATTGGGGAGTCAAAATAATTTTTCGTGTTATAGTACTTACCGGTCAGAAATAATGTCTGATTGCAGCTAACGAATATGACCACAAATACTGAAATTAAAATATGTTTCATTGCTTCTTATAATATGTTTTATTGTTGGCTCTAAATGCGACACCGACATTATTCGCAATAGATTGCAAAGCTTTTACTTGTGAGTCTAAAGGCATTGCTAAAGCATTTGCAATTGATGAATAATTCTGAATATTTATTGGACCATTCGGCAAACTGGAATATTCAGATGGCAAATTATTAATATCATATACTTCTCCACCAAATATTGCACCTCTATTATAGCCAATTACTTCATCAGTTTTATCATGGAGGAACTCCTCTCCATTTGAAATTGCTTCTCTCGTTAAAAATCCAGACTCTCCCATTTCAAACTGATAGGCGTGCTTTAATTCATGAGAAAATAAATTAATACCCCCATCTCTAGGAATTATCATTACCACTGAGCCAGTACTAAAATTAAAGCCAATTGCGCCAGTCGATTTACCTGCTCCAGGTATAATACTACTTTCACTATACCTATCACTTGTCATAACATCATATTTTTGCGTAGAAGCAGTTAAAGTCTCAACTTCCTTTCTTATTTCCTTAAGTTCTTTATTACGAGCTTCCAGATATTCAATTGATTTACTGACAGACTTAGCTGTCTGAAATAACCCGAATTTTCCAGTTCTTAAAATTTGTCTTTTCTTTTCAATCGCTACATTATTGCTTATTTCATTTTGATTAACTTCATCAAGTAATTGATTTACCCACTTACAGGCTTCATCAGTAAATTCATTCCCATCAATATCTAAGAAATTAATTGGATTATTCGCACAATAATGGTATGGAGAAAATAGAATATACTTTTCAGCTTTACCATCTTGGATATTCCATCTCCCAATCTGATTATCATACATCCTTGCCCCATAATCCGTCCACTCTAGTCCTGTCCCATCTGCCATCTCCTGCCGTTGCTCTTCCTTACCGTTATATTTTTGTTTGTTTGATGGAGTTCCAAACGCAAGCGCCTTACTGCTTATTCCAGCCATTGTCAGGCCAAAAGGATAATAGTGCGTTTCCTCCAGTAATCTTCCTCTCTCGTGGGTAACCATAAAATTATCAAAATAAACCAGCTCGTCACTCTCGTTGCTGAAATAAATATATACATAACCGCTCTTTGCCGCCGTCAAAGCATCCCCGAATATTTTACTGATTGTCCCTTTTACATTAGGCGTATAGGCCACTGGCACCACTATACTGCTTTGGTTATCAAACTTAAACCGCTCGTCAAAAAATAGGATATTCAGGTAGGCTTTGGGAGCCTGGTAAGAGCCATTGCTGTTTGCGGATGTATTTAACAAACTCGTAAAAACACTATTTCCAGACAACTGTGTTGTAATTACTGGAAATTCCGCCGAAACAGACCCCACTTCACCGCATTAAACAGACCCCCATTCACCGCGTCAAACTGACCCCCTGATTTCGCGTCAAACTGACCCCCTGATTTCGCGTCAAACTGACCCCTCTGATTTAAGGTTTACCTGGTTGTTTTTAGCAGGTTGTTTTGCTTAGGTTCATGCGCCTTCGGGCACCTTAAATCTAAGCAAACATGGCTAATAAATCAATCAGTATGAGTAAAATTCGTCAGATTATGAAGCTCTATACCCAGGCAATGGGGAAGAAGCGGATAGCCCAGCGGTTGTGTATTTCCAAGAATACAGTCCGGTTTTACCTGGAAGCGATCCACCGTTTAAAAACGCCATGGGAGGAGTTGCAGAAATTATCAGATTATGAGTTGAATCAGCGCATCAACCCGCCGCAGTCGCAGATTACTAACCCCAGAATACAGCAGCTTTTTGATTTTTTCCCGGAAATGGAAAAGCAGCTGCGAAAGCGGGGTATGACCGTCCGGCATCAATACCAGGAGTTCAGGGCTCTGCATCCCGAAACGTTTAAGGAAACTGCGTTTTATAAGTATTACAATCAATGGAAAAAGAAGGTGAACCCATCGATGCATATTGAGCATAAGGTGGGGGATAAAATGTATGTTGACTTTGCCGGAGCCACCCTTCCATACGTTGATACAGAAAGCGGAGAGCTCCGCAAATCCCAGGTTTTTGTAGCCATACTCGGCTGGAGCCAGTACACGTATGTGGAGGCTATGCATGACCAGTCGGCCGAGGAGTTTATATCCGCCTGCGAGAATGCACTGCACTATTTTAAAGGTGTTCCATTGGCAATAGTGCCGGACAACTTAAAATCAGCTGTGTTTAAAGCGAGTCGTTATGAGCCTGAACTCAATGAGAACTTTAATGCTTTTGCTGATCACTATGGGATGGCCATCCTGCCAGCCCGGGTACGTAAGCCTCAGGATAAAGCCCATGTAGAGAATATGGTTAAGCTGGTCTATCAGCGTATTTATAGCTATATGCCGGACGGTCAGGCGATACCGTTGAAACAGCTAAACGACCTTATATGGGCCAGTCTGCATGGGTTAAATAGTGGCATGCTTACAGGCAGAGATCGTTCCCGCTCTGATCAATGGGCACTGGAGCAGCCCACTTTGCAGGCACTGGTTCCTGCGAGGTATGAAATGCGGAAGATAAAACAGGTAACGGTGATGAAAAATGGTCATGTGTACCTGACCGAGGATCAGCACTACTACAGTGTGCCCTATGAGTTCATTGGCAAAAAGCTCAAGCTTCAGTACTCCAGATCAGTTGTTGAGTTGTACCATGATTATGAATTATTGGCGCAACACCGGCGTATCAAAAGCGCCCACACTTACACTACAGTACCCGAACATATGCCTCCGCAGCATCGCTTTGTTACGGAATGGAACCCGGCCTTCTTCCTGGAAAAAGCCAGAGCCATCGATGCCGTAGTGGAGAACTATATACGTGAGGTATTGAACCGCAAGACGCACCCTGAACAGGCATATAAGAGCTGCCAGGGCATCCTCTCCTTCAGTAAGCGGGTGGGTAACAGCAGGCTTATTAAAGCCTGTAAGCGTGCCCATGAAATCGGATATTATAATTATAAAACTATAGAAGATATCCTGAAAAAACACCTTGATAAATACGAAGAGGAGAACCTGCCGGAGAGTATGCCAGCACATGAGAATATCCGCGGTGGCAACTATTATCAATAATTTTTAACTCAAAACAAATACACATGAAACAGATCTTAGACAAAATGCGACAGTTGCGTCTGCCGGGTATGGCCCGGGCGTATCAATTAACCATGGAAGGCGAAAAGAATCAGTCATTCACCGTTGATGAAATGCTAACCCATCTTATTGATGCAGAGTGGGATGAACGCTACAACAGGCGGCTCGACCGTTCTTTAAAGGAGGCCAGGTTCCGTTACAAGGCTAATGTAGAACAGGTCAATTTTGAGAACAACCGGCTGGATAAAAATCAGGTGTTACGACTGGCGGAATGTGAGTTTATAAAGCGAAAACAGAACATTATTCTGACAGGCAGCACCGGAATAGGGAAAAGTTATCTTGCTTCGGCCTTGGGGCACCAGGCATGCAGCCTGGGTTATAGGGTACTATATCAGCATAGCACCAAGCTGTTCGGCCGCATGAAACTGGCAAAAGCAGATGGATCTTACCTGAAAGAGCTCGCCCGGATAGAGCGTCAACACCTGCTGATAATAGATGACTTTGGCTTGCAGCCACTGGACACACAAAGCAGGTCCACACTCATGGAAATAATGGAAGACCGGCATGGTAAATCCTCCACTATTTTTACATCACAGGTACCCGTCAGCAGTTGGCACGAAGTGATCGGTGAACAAACTATCGCAGATGCCATACTTGACCGGATCGTTCACGATGCACACCGCCTTGAAATGAAAGGAGAATCCATGAGGCGAAGAAAAGGGAGTGAGGGAGACGAACTTCCTGACTTGGAAAATCTTAAAAACTAACGTAGCTTAACAGTGCTAAAACAAACAAGGTAGACCTGAAATGTGATGTTGAAAATGAGGGGTCAGTATACCGCGAAATAAGGGGGTCTCTTTACGCGAAATATCCAATAGCCGAAGCTACCTAAAATTTTGAAAGCAAATCACAACTGCATACGCGGAACCGGCACCTTTCCATAAGTTGTCGATAGCCGAAGCTACCTAAAATTTTGAAAGCAAATCACAACTGGATGTAAAAATGCATACCCCTGAAAGCCGTTGTCGATAGCCGAAGCTACCTAAAATTTTGAAAGCAAATCACAACGAGTGATTCAGCATATTGGATCTGGGCCTTGTTGTCGATAGCCGAAGCTACCTAAAATTTTGAAAGCAAATCACAACTACAGCATGGATGATTTCCGCACTATGCGGGTTGTCGATAGCCGAAGCTACCTAAAATTTTGAAAGCAAATCACAACAATATTGGCCGCCGAAACAACAGAGTTGGTGTTGTCGATAGCCGAAGCTACCTAAAATTTTGAAAGCAAATCACAACTTCAGGGCATCAGATGGTACGGTTACGGCAGTTGTCGATAGCCGAAGCTACCTAAAATTTTGAAAGCAAATCACAACTTCGTGCTTACCCATAAGGAACAGGGCACCGTTGTCGATAGCCGAAGCTACCTAAAATTTTGAAAGCAAATCACAACGACTTGTACTCGGTTGACGGATTATTTATTGTTGTCGATAGCCGAAGCTACCTAAAATTTTGAAAGCAAATCTTTTCATATAATAAAACATATGGTTTATATAAACAACAAATAAAAAAGGAGGAAATGTACAATAGATGATTATTCTTCCTTATTACTACTGTAACATTTAATGAATTATCATTTTCACTCAGACAGGTCGCTGATTAAATCTGAAATCCTCGTTCAATCAACTTACAGTTTAACACTATTCATGATACTTACTGTCTGTCACCCCTTCGGGGCTCTATGCCATTTCCGATTTTCTTTCTATTATTGTGTCAGCCCTTCGGGCCTAAAGAAACTCTCAATTCCAAACTTTAGCAATCCGTGCTGATCCGTGTAATCCGTGTCCGCATTCCATTGCCGCAGGCAATTCCATCCTTATCCCTGGCTCCTTCGTGTCTTTTGGTGTTCATTCGTGGCCAACCTCCATTGCCGCAGGCAATTCATTCCTGGCCATTGCCGGGCTAAAGTCTCGCCACTCGTAACTCACAGCTCGCAACTTTCTCTCTCATATTTCCGGTAACATCAGTTTCTTCCGGCTCGCATAGATCCGGATACCGGCTACTACCAGCACACATACAGTTAAATTACTGTGGTACTGCAAGGGCACTTGTTTCAATATGAGATATACTGTCCCGCCGATAGCGCAGGCCGTGGCATATAATTCACCTTTCTTGAGCAGGTTTGGCACTGAATTACAAAGAATATCCGCGATCAGTCCGCCGAAAGTGGCGGTGATGACGCCCATCACCAGGGCATAGCCTTCATTCAATCCGTTGCGCATGGCCACTTCTATTCCCCAGGCGGTGAATAAACCCAGTCCGAATGCATCCGTGTAAAAAATCGTGCGCCGGAAACGTTTTGCATTCTCTTTAAGCAAAAAGGTAAAGGCCGTTCCGCTGAACACGAGCAGCAAGGCAAAATTATCATTGATCCAGTTCACCGGTTTCACCCCGATCAGCAGATCACGCAACGTACCGCCGCCATAGGCTGTGACAAAGGCGATGACGATACCGCCAAATACATCCATCTTAAAGGTACGCGCCTTTAGTGCGCCACTGATGGCGAAGATGAATATTCCACTGTACGTTATGATTTGGAGGAAACTCACGGGTTGGAATTTTATTTTTTTATGGTTATTGGCGATAAAGAACCAAGAAGCCAAGACACCAAGAAGCCAAAGAAAAATCAAATAACAAATTCCAAAGAAGCACCAAAAAGAAATGCCCAACGCCTCCTGTGAATGTTCTCAGAATGATTGGTGCTTTTTTGGTCCTTGCTTGCCCACCGTAGCTTTAGCGAAGGTGGGGTTCTTGGATTTTCTCCCTCAGTACCAGTTCTTCCCTTCCTTCAGGCTCTCCAGGAACTTCTTTGCCTCCTTACCTACTTCGGTGTAATGCAATTTATTCTCCATTTCGTACATGAAGTAGCTGCAGTCTTTCGTGAATTGAAACACCACGGGCAATACCTGCTGGCCGCCTTTGAAGAAAAGCATATTGCCGCCAAAACCGCAATCGGGCTTGGGTTGCTCTTTGCCACCCAGATAATCAGCCAGTTTGGCAATAGCGCGGGTATCAGTGGTGCTGACCATATTGAGTACCGAATCCGTACCGGGAACATTGAAAGTGATCATGAGGCTGTCGCAGCCGGCCAGTTGTTTGGCAACAGGCGATTTGGAACCGCAGGATGCAAAAAGAAGTCCTGTTATAACGACAAGGAAAAATAGCCGCATAGTTTTTTTTCAAAGATAGAAAAAGGGTGTGTGAAAAAAGAGAAATGATCAACGCTGGTAACATACTGTTTACAATTACTTGATCTTTTATTGATCTGAAATTGAAACAGGGGTAATACGGATTGGCGTATTTTGAAAAACACGTACACTTTGAATAAAAGAAATCTCGATGTGGCCGTCCTCTCCGACCTGCACTTAGGAACCTACGGATGCCATGCCAATGAAATTGTCAACTACCTCCGGAGCATCTCTCCGCGCCTGCTTATCCTGAACGGGGACATCATTGATGGCTGGCAATTCTCCAAACGGTACTTTCCCGGTGCTCATCTTCAGGTGATCAAGGAAATCTTCAATCTCCTCAGCGAAGGCACCCGGGTCGTATATATTACCGGCAACCACGATGAAATGTTACGCCGTTACAGCGGCATTCAGCTCAGCAACTTTCAGCTTACCGACAAACTGGTCATCGAGATCAATGGCAAGATGACCTGGATCTTTCATGGGGATGTGTTTGACAATACCACGAAAGGAAGCGCCAAGATCATCGCCAAGCTGGGCGGCTTCGGCTATGACTGGCTGATCCTGCTGAACCGTTGTATCAACTGGACCCTCAAAAAGCTGGGGCGTCCCAAAATGAGTCTCAGTAAGAAAATAAAAAACGGGGTAAAAAAAGCGGTCTCCTGGATCGCGGACTTTGAACAAACTGCAGCAGAACTGGCTATCGAAAAGGGTTATGATTATGTGATTTGCGGTCATATCCACCAGCCTCAGAAAAAAAAGGTGGAAACCAAGGATGGGAGTGTGATGTACCTCAACAGCGGCGACTGGATTGAAAACCTCACGGCCCTGGAGTATGTGAATAACGACTGGAATATCTACCAATACCGGGAAGAAGATTTCAGTACGGCTACCGTTATTCCGATCACTAAAAAAATTCCTGCCCTGAATGTGGTCACGGACGAAATCAATCTGTTTATCAATTCCCTTCAATAAAAGTATCCAATGAAAATTTTCTATGCAGTACAGGCTACCGGCAATGGCCATATCAGTCGGGCCATGACCCTGCTTCCCCATCTTCAGCAATACGGAGAGGTGGATATATTCCTGAGTGGTGATAACGCCCATCTGCCACTGAACGGCCCGGTGAAATACCGTAGTAAGGGGATCAGTCTGTTTTACAACTGTAATGGCGGACTGGATTACTGGGAAATCACCCGTAAACTGAGTCCTTTACGTGTAAAGCGGGAGATCCGTGATCTGCCGGTAGAAAAATATGATCTCGTGCTGAACGATTTTGATTATATCACTTCCGCCGCCTGTGCCCGTAAGAAAGTGCCTTCGATTCATTTTGGCCACCAGGCCAGTTTCTATTCGGAACATACACCAAGACCAGTCAAACGATCAACGGCCGGTGAATGGATCCTTACCCGTTTTGTAAAAGCGGCCGTCCATACCGGCTATCATTTTGAAAAATATGACACCGGTATATTTGAGCCGGTGGTAAAAAAAGAAATCCTGGAAGCGGTTCCACTGACCGAAAACCATATAACCATTTACCTTCCCTCCTTTTGTGAACCGCAGCTGATAGAGCTGCTGAATAAATTCCCGGACCACCGCTTCCAGGTTTTTTCCCGCGAAACCAGTCTCATACGGGAAGAAAAACATATTCAGTTTATGCCGGTGGACCGTGAAATATTCACCCGCAGTATGATCGGCTGTGCCGGTATTATCTGTGGTGCCGGTTTTGAAACCCCGGCCGAAGCCATTCACCTGGGTAAAAAAATAATGACCATTCCCATTTCCGGTCAGTATGAACAGCAATGCAATGCCGCCGGACTCGAAAAACTGGGTATTCGTTGCCTGCCTGCTATTGATCATACATTTGAACAGCATTTTAATGCGTGGATCAACGATCCAACCCCTGCGGTAAAAAGAGATTATTCGAACAGCATCCGTGAGTCCCTTACATACCTGTTTTCCCTCTCTCCCTCCAGACTAAAAGAATCCGTCCAGTCAGCGTATGAAAACACAGCAGCCCTGCTGTAAAAACCAACCGCCCCGCATGGAAATGCGGGGCGGGGACTATATGAGAAAATTATGCAACCGGTATACTTACCAAAATTGATTTCCCTTTACCGGATTTAAACTGCTGCAAAGCAACACTATTCCTGTTATCCCATCATTACTCCATCGTTACCGGTTTATTAATAAAAAAACCCCGCCAATGGCGGGGCTGTCGTACGGATAATGGTTATTGATCGGAATAATTAATTATAGTTAAACTTAGTCCATCCTTTCCACCAGGTAGCATTCTCCCCAGAGGTAGCAATACCGCCACGGAATGTAGCTGTCTTATCAAAGAAAGTATCTCCGGTAAACTTTGTATCTGTGAAACTACCACCTGCCAGAATTTTCTGGTTACCGTTGGAACCAGCAAACGGAGTAGGATCCGGAGCAGTATAGTTAAACGGCTGGATCAGCTTGGCATCTGATGTATTTACCAGGATATCATTGTTATAAAAACTGTTGGTAAACCAGGTAGTGAAAGTTGCATCATTGGTGATGGTGGCACCGGCTGTTCCACTGAAACGGGTAGCCGTAGCACAACCGGCAATGGTGATATTACGCAGACGCAGGGTGCTGTCTTCAATATTAAGGGCTGTGGAATTACCAGTAGTAGCATCCACTTCCACTCCACGGGGCCAGCCCAGGAAAATGGTATTGAAGATAGAAATACCCGTATTACGACGGATATGAGCCCCACCTCTGAATAATGAACTTCCTACATTGCTGAGTGTGGCACGTGGGCCGACTGCCGTGATATTACTGAAGATCGCGGTCGTTTTAGGATTCA
>Ga0116157_10004356_pt1 | contig 13232 bp, 15 predicted proteins | sample AD_UKC048_MetaG_FD_89882 | JGI IMG/M metagenome (GOLD analysis project Ga0116157, IMG submission 89882) | Active sludge microbial communities of municipal wastewater-treating anaerobic digesters from USA - AD_UKC048_MetaG | ecosystem: Engineered > Bioreactor > Anaerobic > Digestate | place: USA...
GCCTATGAGATCGTTTTTGCCTACGATAACATCCATCCCGATTTCGACTTAGGCAGTTCCACCATCGGCGTGGAGAATGTGGATGGCACGCTCGGCACCACATTTGTTTACAATGATACGACCCTCGCAATCGAAAATGGCTCTGCTATCTGCTTCGACTACGTTTTTGTTCCACCCACTCATGTGATCACCTTCCAGGTGACCGTGGATGAGGAGACCCCTGCTGGTCCACTTACCAATGTCGCGCTCCATTCCACCGACGAATTGTATACTGTTGAAGAAGAAGCAGAAGCGATGGTTGACATTTTCATCAATACTGCACCTGTTCTGGATCCAATTGGCGCACAATCTGGCGATGAGGAAACATTAATCAATTTCACAGCCACGGCAACCGATCCTGATCCTCAAACCCTAAGCTTTAGCCTGACTGGCGTCGTGCCCGAAGGCGCAGAGATCGATCCGGCAAGCGGCGTGTTCACCTGGACTCCCACTGAAGCACAAGGACCAGCCGAGTTCACGTTCACCGTACAGGTCTGTGATGATGCTGTGGAGCCATTGTGCGACACAGAAGAGATCATTGTTACCGTCAATGAGGTTAATGTTGCTCCTGTTCTGGATCCAATCGGCGCACAATCTGGCGATGAGGACACCTTGTTGTCCTTCACCGCCATGGCGTCGGACGCTGATCTGCCCGCCCAAACCCTAGCCTTTAGCCTGACTGGCACCGTGCCCGAAGGCGCGGCGATCGATCTCGCGAGCGGCGTGTTCACCTGGACACCAGCTGATCCTGGTGAGTTCACAATCACCGTACAGGTCTGTGATGATGACGCAGTTGAGCCGCTTTGCGACTCGGAAGAGATCACGGTTACTGTCAATTTGGTGGCACCAGATTTCTTCTATCTCTACCTGCCGCTAATATTAAGATAGCCAAAAACCTTCTCCTGATCTCCTTTTGATCGGGTAGAACAAGAAAAGAGGTTGGCTTGTCAAGAGTCAGCCTCTTTTTTGTCGCCTGTTAACCAATTCTCTTTTGTCAGTGAAACACGTTGAAGATTATTAGCAGGTAGGTAGTTTAGATAAAAATTGCTTGCGAAGCCGTTAAATATGAGTGGCCTGTGATATATTTAGTCCAGGTCTCACTATCGCACCTTTCTTATATATAAATACACACAGCGTGTTCGCTCAAAGCAATTATTGATACTCTTCAATCACATCGATCAAAAGGAGATTCAAACATGCTAAAAGTCGTAATCAGAATAGTTAGTTTCCTTCTGCTCGCCGCATTGGTGGTGAGCCCGGTGGCTGCTGCCGTTCCTGAACGCGCGCTACCTCCTACCGATACCCCCGTCATTTCAGCTCTGGAACAGGAATGGTTGGATGCTGCTGCCAAGGCAGACAGCTTCACGATTCAACTTATGGAACCTTCACTGGCAACCTATGAAGGTGACAACGCGATTTTTGCGGCTGTCCCACGCGATGAATCGGGCAAGCTCGCTGTGAACTCTCCTGAAGCGATCGCTTATTTGCAGCACCTGAATGCCAATATGGACTTGTTCATCGCGAAAACCGAAACCTTATTGGGTCGGGACATGGAAGTGCTCTTCCGCTATGATTACGTGCTGAATGGTTTTTCGGCGCGAATGAGCCTGGATGAAGCCGCCTTACTGCGCAAGCAACCTGGGGTTCGCGAAGTCTTTGTGGATGATGTTTACTACCTCGACACTGATGTCAGCCCGGCATTTATTGGAATTGACCATGTCTGGGATGGCAGCGCGGTTCCAAGCGGAACAGGCTCCAAAGGCGCGGGCACTATCGTTGGTATCATCGATACCGGCATTAACATGAGCCACCCAAGCTTTGCGGAAACTACTCCCCTGGACCCATACGTTTATGTCAATCCTTATGGAAATAACGTCTACAAGGGTCTTTGTGCTTCAGATCCTGTTGGTCATGTCTGTAATGATAAGCTGCTCGGGGTCTACGACTACGTCGGAGGTGGCGACGGTCACGACACATTAGACCATGGTTCCCACACCGCCAGTACCTCTGCCGGCAACCGCATCAGCATCAATTACGGCGGCGCACAGGTTGTCATCTCCGGCATGGCACCCAATGCACAGGTCATTTCTTACAAGGTCTGTGACGATGGGGGCTGCGCTACCAGCGCCTCTACTGCTGCTGTCAACCAGGCAATTGCGGATGGTGTTGATTCCTTGAACTTCTCGATTGGTCCCCAAAGCGGACCAGCGCGAAGCCCTTGGACCGACAGCACTGAGTTGGCGTTCCTGGAAGCTTTCAAAGTTGGTATCTCAACCGCGACATCTGCTGGTAATTCCGGACCTAATGACTCCACAGTGTACAAACTTCCACCGTGGGCACTGGTGACCGGTAACACCCAACACGGACGCATTTTTGGCTACCCTGTGACGATCAATCCCGGCAGTGATAACCTTGGTTCGATCGCACTTGCGGCAAGCTCGGATCTTGCTCCAGCTCTTGCAACTGACTTGACCGGGTTGGACCTGGTTTGGGGCGGCAATTCTGGCAACCTGGAAGGCTGTGTCGCCTGGGCTCCTGGCGCTTTGAGCGGCAAGGTTGGCATCGTCAAACGCGGCACCTGCGCGTTCAAAGATAAGCTTCAGTTCATGTATGATGCGGGCGCTGTCTTTGGCATCGTTTACAACAACGCTCCTGGCGCACCCATTATCATGGGTACTGAAACCGGTTCTGTTCCAATGCCCGGCGCGATGATCTCACTTGCGGACGGTTTGCTGATGGAGGCTGTCGCGGGCGACCCGATGACGGTAACCATCCTCAGTGATCTCGTATCAGGTACACGCCCGGAATGGGGCGATATCATGGCTGATTCCAGCTCCAGGGGTCCGATCACCAATTTTGAGATGCTCGAACCTGACCTGGCTGCCCCTGGCACTAATATCCTGGCTGCCTATGCCGGCCCCGGCGAAATAGATCTGATGTCGGGTACGTCCATGGCCAGTCCGCACGTTGCTGGGTCAACCGCGGTGATGCGGGCTCAATTCCCGGATTGGAGCCCTGCCGCTATTCGCTCCGCGATCATTATGACCGCCCTGGCTGGCACGTCCGTGGACTACGATCTCAGCCCGGTGACGCCATTTGTTTACGGCAACGGTCGGATCGATATGAGCAAGGCGGCGCTTGCCGGATTGGTTATGGAAGTCAGCTATGCTGAATATGTGGCTGCTAACCCAGCTATTGGCGGTGATATTCGCACGCTAAACATTCCCTCCTATCAGAACAGCAACTGCCTGGGCGGCTGCACCTTCACCCGTACGCTAACGAATGTGGCTGGAGTGGAAACAGATTACACGATTGCCATCGAGCAAACCGCCGACGTTGTTATCACTACAACCCCTGCTGGTGGTTTCACCATCCCAGCTGGCGGCACACAGACAATCACGGTACAAGTTGCGCCTTCCCTGCTTTCAGGCGGGGCATGGCAGTTTGGCCGCATCAGCTTTGAAACAGTTGATACCTTTGCGAGCGGTAAACCGATCAGCACCACTGCCTTTACCCTGGTCGCGAAGTCTTCTGTTGCGGGCTCAACCCTGCCAAACGAACTCCGGCTGACTATCGATTCGCCTGCCGGGCAGTATATTTTCCAGGATCAATACAATGTCAATCCGATCACGTCTTTATCACAGGTTCGTTACGGTCTGAACCCCGCAACCACTGCCTCGTTCAACCTGGCGCAGGATCCCACGAACAGTTTACCCTACGATAGTTTAAGTCAAATCTGGTACACCGTTACGACCTGCCCAACCAGCCAGCAGCGCATGGTTGTCGAGATCCTTGAAACTACCGCTTCTGATCTGGACGTCTTTGTGGGTGTTGGCAACACGCCGCACCCAGCCCTCCAGAAAGCCTTTTCAGCCGAGCCCGGTCCGATGGAGTATCTGAATATCTTCCAACCGACTTTTTCCGGTACCTGTTGGATTTTGGTTCAGAACTGGGAAAGTTCTGAACCGGGCGTGGAAGATCCGGTCAAACTGGCTTATGGATTTGTTCCGAAATCCGGCGGCACCAATTACAGCATTACTGGTCCGGCAAGCGTACCCGCCTTGAGCCCCTTCGATCTAACCGTGGATTGGGATCTTAGCGCGACTTATGCCGCAAGTGAAGTCTGGTATGGCTGGTTCAGCATTGGTTCCACGACCGCTATCAAGAATGACGTCGGAAAGCTCGATTTCAACCTCTACAAAGCTCCCTTGGTTTTGGATAAGATCATTTACCTGCCACTCCTGACCAGGTAGAAAATATCCTGCAAGATATGACCAAAAGAAGCCAGCCATAATGCTGGCTTCTTTTCTTTAAACTCTTACCCTTGTTATTTGGATAGGAAATTGTGTTTTCAATGGAAATGGTTGAAGACTAATTGAATTCCACGCTCATATTTGCTATAGTATTAACATAAACTCTTTTGACCTCGACTGAGGTTATCCATTTCTTACAACTCAAATTAAACGAGCATATGCATACACCCCCTTAATTGGCTGTGTGTGCGTCAATATTCAGGAGGAGATACCATGGAAAGGAAAACCATTCTTTTTTCGTTCATCTTGATTTTTGCACTGATTGTGAGTTCCTGTGTGCCCACAACCTTCTCAACCCCCACCGAAATCCACATCACCGCTGGCGACCAGGTAGAGCAGGCGGTGGTGGCTGTGGATGGGAATGGACGCTCGCACATCGCCGGGGTGGTCAACGACCGCATCGTCTACTATCGCACGCGCTACGGCAGCGCAGGACCACTGGACAAGTTTTCGATGGTCATGAGTGGATCCGGGGCGAACTGGAAACAGTATGGTCCGGATATTGCAGCATTAAACAATGGGGAGGCTTATGTGACCTGGGTGGAGCAGCGAGGAACAACCCAGAAGTATGCTTGTTATCAGAAAATCCCACTATATCCACCAATTGGAGGTTACGATAAGTTCTGCATTGATCTGGATCTCCACGAGGAGACGACTGGAAACGTCTTTGTGGTGAGCAATGGCTATTCCGTTTACGCGGTTTACGATCGCAAATACCTGACCGATGGCATGGGCAGGATCGGAGCGCTCATGTACAAAGAGCTTACAGACATTTCCAATACAGGTGTCGTGTATGATTACATCAATTTTTTCGAAACAGGATACATCTATGGCCTGGATACGGTAATTGATAATGCCGATAAATTACACATCGCCATCCTGGATAACTTTACGGTTACCATTGGTCCGCCATACACGGATCGCCTTTTGTATCGATCTAATGTAACCATTGATTCTTTGGGTACCATGACCCAAGGACGGACAATTGTGACGGGCACTGGTACAGGCGAAGATGTTGCCCCGAGTATTTCAATTTATACAGATAGTGTGACTGGACCGCGGGTTGGGATAGCATCCATCTGGACTCCTTCAGGAATCGACCAAATCTTTATCGATTCTTGCACAGTGGATGGGTGTGAATTTATAGGAGAATATATGGTCGATCTGCCGAGCAGTTGGGACACCTCCTCGATTATTACTGACGTGGAGGTTCAAGGCAGGGATGAATACCTCTTCCTCGGCTTCATCGGGGATGATAATACGTCTGCTTCGGGGGGACCGCAAGTCTATTTCACGGATGCTTTTGACACAACAATGTTTTTTGAACCCAGTGATGGCTCAGCAACATTCAAGTTCGATCTTGAAATGAATATGATTGAGTCTCGCGCGGGATCTGGAGGGTTAATGGTTCCGGTTATCTCCTGGTCGGAGAGCGACTTGGTCACGGCAACGTATTTTGCAGAGGGATGGATTTCGGAGGTTGTCAAGGTCTCTGAGGACAAATGCCTTGATTCCTTGAATTCAGGTGATGTTAGTTCGAATGGCATCTATTTGGCTGGTGTGTGGGATGCCTGCTCGGACACGTGGTTCACCACCCAGGCGTGGAAGGAGCAATTGCCTTTGATTGTAAAGTAAGAAGAATAGGGAAAGCATGGGGTGGTCGTCGCATAAAAATGGACGCGATGTTTGTAGGTGAGGTTGAGCCTTTCAGGTCGATACTTATGTTATTAGTATGATACCCATCCAAGGTAAGTAGGGTGCGATCTTCTGTTGATCGCACCAATTAATGTGGGTGGGTGTTGTTATGGTGCGTTCAAAAACGGAACGCACCCTACGAAATGCAGCCCTGGAAGCGCAGCGGATTGGGCTCTGTCATTCTGAGCGTTAGCGAAGATTCTTAAAGGCAAAAGGGCAAGATCCTTCGCTTCGCTCAGGATGACTGTCGCAGGTCAGGCTATCGTGCTCGAAGAGGTTGCGCAGCCTGCCGCGTGTATTTTTCTCGGGGTTCAACCTGACACTCACGTCATTCTGAGCCTCTTTTGCGAAGAATCTGATTCTTAAACGGACAGATCCTTCCCGCAAGGGGACGCAAGCAGTCGCGCTGCTCAGGATGACAGTGTCGGAGTTAAGAACACCGCGTCGCTTTGCTCCTCGCGAGGATGGATGTGGGGGAATTGTAGCGGGTTGGTGGGTTGGCTTTCTCGATGTCAAGACAGCACGAGATAGTGTGACGCCAAGCTACCCTACCTTGTCATTGTTCGGGATGGTTGTGTGGGCAATATGATTAGGAAAAGGCAGGCCTTTTCCCTACGATGGTATTATGGAAGGCAGAGTAAGCGGGTAACCACGGGGGGTTACTCCTACCCGGGGAGGCGGGGTTTTGTAGTAGAATCCCTGAGCACATAAACTACTTGAGGAAAACCAGCCAATAAGTCGAAAAACCCTTGCATTCCGCAGGGGGTTGTGATATATTTGACGGGCTACCTTCAGAGGTAGTTATATTTGTGTGACAATTTAAGAATGCATCCCGCGTGGGCAGAAGGCTTCACAAGGATCATTGACTGAATTGTGCGGAGATGATGCAGCTTGCCCAGGCTGACAGTCTCGCAGAATACTAAACAGGAGAATAGTATGCTAAAAGGGCTTATAGGAAGAAAGATCGGTATGACCCAGATCTTCGATGAAAGCGGGCGCGCAATTCCCGTGACGCTTCTCGAGGCTGGGCCTTGTTTTGTTTCTCAGATCAAGAATGCTGAGACTGATGGCTATAGCGCTGTTCAGCTGGCATTCGGAGAAACAAAACCAAAGCGTCTGAGCAAGGCTGAACTCGGCCATCTCAAGACGAATAACCTCCCTCCCGTGCGCGTGTTGAGGGAATTCCGCACAAAGAAAATTGAAGAAATCAACCCAGGTGACGAACTAAAGGCTTCTGTATTCGCTGCAGGCGAATATGTCGATGTTATTGGCACCTCCAAGGGCAAGGGTTTTGCCGGTGCCATGAAACGTCATGGCTTCCACGGTGGACCCGCGACCCATGGTCAGTCTGATCGCCAGCGTTCTCCCGGTTCTTCTGGTTCCGGCACAACGCCAGGGCGTGTATACAAAGGCAAGCGCCGTCCTGGGCATATGGGCGATGTTCAGGTCACTTCTTCGCATATCCGTATTGCGATGGTTGATCCAGAGCGCAATCTGATCGCGGTTCAGGGCTCAGTGCCCGGCGCCAAGGGCGGAACCGTGGTAATCAAAGAGGCTCGCAAGCAGTAATGCGCTTGTGGTTGAATGGAGAAAGCTATCATGAAAGTTGATGTCTATAACTTAAAAGGCGAAAAGTCGGATACTGTCGAACTGCCCGATGAGATTTTTGCAGCAAAAGTGAATGTGGACCTGATGCACCAGGCTTATCAGCGCCAAATGGCGAACGCCCGCCTGGGCACGCACAACACCAAACGCCGCGGAGAAGTCCGTGGTGGCGGTGCCAAGCCCTGGAAACAGAAGGGCACGGGTCGAGCCCGACGCGGCAGCATGAATAATGCCCAGTCCGTTGGCGGTGGTCGCATTCACACCCCAAAACCCCGGGATTACACCCAGGCTATGCCCCAAAAAATGCGCCGCGCAGCCCTGCGCAGTGCCTTGACCGTGAGCGTCAATGATGCCAAGATCATCGTTGTCGACACCCTCAGCATGGATAAAGCCCGTAGTGCAGACCTGGCAAAAGGGCTCTCAGCTCTGGCTGGCGATATGCGCAAGCTGGTTTTGGTACCCGATAAGAGCGAATCCTACACAAACCTGATCAAATCCGGACGCAATCTGGCGAATGCCAAGTTGCTGCAGGCAAACTACCTGAATATCCGCGATCTGTTCACTTGTGAGAAAGTCATTATCCCCCTTGCTTCACTCGATGTGATCAAGAGTTATCTGGGATAGGAAGGTGAAGCAGAATGAGTAATACCGTCTTTGATATCCTGCGACGCCCTGTTGTGACTGAAAAGTCGAATTACCTGGCTGGCAAACTTAACCAATATGTTTTCGAAGTTGCATCTTTTGCCACTCGCGAACAGGTGAAGACCGCCATCGAAACGGCTTTCGATGTCAACGTTGAGCGTGTAAATATCATCAACCTCCCCGCCAAAGCGCACCGCAACTCGCGGACCCGCCGGCTGGCACTGCGGTCGAATGGCTACAAAAAAGCCATTGTGACCCTGAAGCCCGGGGAGAGCATTCCTGTATTTGAAGGAGTGGACTAATGGCAGTCAAGATTTATAAACCCAAGACGAACGGTCAGCGGCACAAAACCAGCTATACGTTCGAAGAAATTACCAAGACCCGCCCCGAGCGCAGTTTGATCGTGGTGAAGAAGGAACGCGCTGGTCGTAACTCTTCTGGTCGTGTGACTGTACGCCATCGTGGCGGCGGCGCACGCCGACAGATCCGCATCGTGGACTTCAAACGGGAAAAGATGAACATTCCCGCCAAAGTCAGCGCGATCGAATACGATCCCAACCGCACTGCCCGCCTGGCACTGCTGACCTACGCTGACGGCGAGAAACGCTACATCATCGCGCCGATTGGTGTCAAAGTTGGCGATACGCTGCTCTCTGGTTCCAACGTGGAAATCCGCCCTGGAAATAATCTTCCCCTGGCGAACATCCCGGTTGGCACCACGATCCACGCGATCGAGCTGCATCCCGGCAAGGGCGCCCAGATCGGCCGCTCCGCGGGAAGTTCCGCCCAGCTGCTGGCAAAAGAAGGCAAGTACGCGCACGTGCGTATGCCCTCGGGCGAAGTTCGCCTGGTTCTGCAGGAATGCAGCGCCTCCATTGGCCAGGTTGGCAACGTGGAACACAGCAATATCAAGCTCGGCAAAGCCGGACGTGCACGCCACATGGGACTTCGTCCAGAAGTTCGCGGTACCGCGATGTCTCCAAGGGACCATCCGCATGGTGGTGGTGAAGGTCGCAGCTCGATCGGTATGCCCGGTCCCAAGAGCCCCTGGGGTAAGCCAACCCTTGGTTATAAGACGCGCACCAATAAGCGCACGGATGACATGATTCTTCGCCACCGCTCCAAGGCAAAGCGCAAGTAGTGGATGAGAGACAGAAAAGGAAACTAAGATGTCGCGATCATTGAAAAAAGGGCCATTCGTTGACCCGAAACTGTTGAAAAGAATTGAAGATATGAACGAGAGAGGCGAAAAGAAGGTCATTCGCACCTGGAGCCGCGCCAGCACCATCTTCCCCCAGATGGTAGGGCATACGATTGCAGTGCATGACGGTCGCCGTCACGTTCCGATCTATGTGACTGAGAACATGGTTGGTCATCGGTTGGGCGAATTTGCCCCAACCCGCTGGTTCCGTGGGCATGTCTCTGAAAAGGCAAAGTGAGGAAGAGTATGGCACAGGAAATTTCTGCAAAACTCACAAACTTCGCTGAATCTGCTCAGAAGACCCGCCTGGTTATCGACATGGTTCGCGGTAAGAAGGTTGTGGACGCTTTAAACACCTTGACACTGACCCCTAACAAGGCAGCTCGCCCGGTGCGGAAGCTGATCTACTCGGCCATGTCCAACGCTGAAGAGAATTTTGGCGTTAGCCGCGATGACCTCGTTGTTTACAAGATCTTCGCTGACGAAGCTCCCACTCGTAAGTGGCGCTCGTTTGGTGCCCGCGGTCGTTTCAAGCCGTTGCTGAAACGCCGTTCGCATGTGACCGTTGTATTACGCGAAGTCGAGTAAAGGTAAGGAGTGAGATATGGGTCGTAAAGTACATCCAATCGGATTTCGTCTGGGGATCAATAAGCCCTGGTTAGGACGCTGGTACGCTGAAGGCAAAGATTACACCGATCAATTACATCAGGATCTGAAGATCCGCGATCTGGTGAAGAAGGAAGCCGAACGCGCTGGTGTTTCAAATATTGAAATCGAACGCTATCCAGGCAAGGTGAAGGTCACCCTGCAGACTGCCAAACCCGGTATCCTGATCGGTCGCAAAGGCGAGAGTGTCAAGATCCTGCGCCAGCAGCTGGAAGCACTAACAGGCAAGAAGATTGATCTGGAAGTCAAAGAGATCAAATCAGCGGATACGGATGCTTACCTGGTGGCAATTAACATTGCTGGTCAGCTCGAGCGCCGCATTAGCTACCGCCGCGCGATGAAGCGCGCAATCCAACAGGCTCTGCGCCAGGGCGCAGGCGGGATCAAGATTTCAGTCTCCGGTCGTTTGTCCGGTGCTGAAATGGCTCGCCGCGTGACCTTGCGTGAAGGCCGTGTGCCTCTGCAGACGCTGCGTGCTGACATTGACTTCGCCCGTGCCGCTGCCACGACCACTTTTGGTCAGATTGGCATCAAGGTTTGGATTTATAAGGGCATCGTTATGAACCTGCCCGAAGAAAAAGTTGAGACCACCGAAGGTGTCTATATTAGCGAGTAATTATTCGGATCGAGTGAGGACGTAAATTATGTTGATGCCAAAGAGAGTAAAGTACCGCAAGCAAATGCGCGGCCGCATGAAGGGAAAAGCTTCGCGCGGTGTGGACGTGAACTTCGGTGATTATGGATTGAAGGCACTGGATTGCGGTTATATGACCGCGCGCCAGATCGAGGCTGCCCGCCGTGCAATCGTGCATGAGCTGAAGCGCCGCGGAAAAATCTGGGTCCGTGTTTTTCCTGATAAACCCTACACCAAGCGTGCCGCTGAAACCCGTATGGGTAAAGGTAAGGGCGCCGTGGATCATTGGGTGGCAGTGATTCGCCCTGGTCGGATTTTGTTCGAGGTCGGTGGTACTGATGCCGAATCCGCGAACAAAGCTTTGATCCGGGCACGTTATAAGCTGGGCTTCAAGACCAAAATCGTAGCCCGAGAAACGATGGGAGAAGGTTCATGAACAACAAAGAAGTAAGGGAACTTTCTACGGAAGATATTAAGACCAAACTGTTGAACATCCGGCAGGAGCTCATGAACTTGCGCTTCCAGATCGTGACCGGTCAGTTGACGGACACCAGCCGCTTCAAGGTTGCCCGACGGGATATTGCCCGAATGGAAACCGTCCTGAATGAGCGCGCCCGCCAGGAGAAGGAAGGTAAGAAATGAACAAACGCCGACGTTTAACGGGTATTGTTAAATCGAATAAGATGACCAAAACAGTCATCGTGGAAGTTTCGCGCACATTCCAGCACCCGCTTTATCACAAAGTGGTGCGGAGCACCAAAGCTTACAAGGCGCATGATGAGTTGGACTGCAACATTGGCGATGAGGTAGTGATCGTCGAATCAGCTCCGATTTCAGCAACTGTGCGCTGGGTTGTGGAAAAGATCGTCAAGGTCGAAGTCCGCCAGGAAGGCGTTGAATCAACAGCTGAGGCCATTGAAGAGGTCGAAGAATTGATTGAAGCTGAAGCCGAAGTCGTTGCCGAAGAGGTCGAGGAAGTACTCGAGGAAGAGGAAGCAGCATGATCCAACGAGAGTCTCGATTAGTCATAGCTGATAACACTGGCGCTCGCGAACTTCTGGTCATCCAGGTTGTGGGCGGCACTGGCCGCCGTTACGGTTACGTAGGCGACACAGTGGTTGGCACCGTGAAAGCTGCCACGCCTCAGGCTTCGGTTAAGAAGAGTGAGATCGTGAAGGCTGTTATCGTGAGAACCAGCAAACCCTACCGCCGTCCGGATGGATCCACGATCCGTTTTGACGACAACGCGGCAGTCATCCTGGACAACGACGGCGTGAACCCTCGCGGTACACGCATCTTTGGCCCGGTTGCCCGCGAATTGCGCGACAAAGGCTATATGAAGATCGTTTCATTGGCTCCGGAAGTGCTGTAGTTGGTGAATTAGGAGTGTCAAATGAAAATGAAAATACATAAGGGCGATCGCGTATTGGTTATGCGCGGCGATGAGGATAACAAGGACAAGGTTGGTGAAGTCATCCGTGTGCTGCCCAAGGAAAACCGTGTGGTGGTTCAGGGCGTGAACATGGTGAAGAAACACCAGAAACAAACCCAGTCCGGCGGCAAGACAATTCCTGCCGGGATTCGTGAGTTTGAAGCGCCAATCCATGCCTCAAATGTTGTGGTTGTGGATCGCGAAGCGGAAAAAGAAGCCAAGGGAGCCCGCAAGGCCACCAAAGCCAAAGCTGACAGCGCCAAGAAGCCAGCCGCAAAGAAACCAGCGGAAAAGAAAGCAGAATCAAAACCTGCTGCCAAGAAACCAGCCGCAAAAGCGACTGAGAGCAAGGCAAAACCCGCTGAGAGTAAGAAGAAAGCCGCCAAAGGCAACTAAGGCGTAGGTGAGCAGATATGAACAGACTACAAGAACAATATAAGAACGAATTCGCGCCAGCTCTGCTGAAAGAGCTCGGGTTGAAAAACGTCATGCAGATCCCGAAGATCACCAAAGTAGTGGTCAATATCGGTGTCGGCGAAGCGCTGGATAACCCCAAGGCTTTGGATGCTGCTGTGAACGATCTGACAATCATCACTGGTCAGAAGCCTGTTGTCATCGCCGCCAAGAAAGCCATTTCCAACTTCAAGCTGCGTGAAGGGCGTCAGATTGGCGTCAAGGTCACGTTACGCGGAGATAAGATGTGGGCATTTTTGGACCGCCTGATCAACGTTGCTCTGCCTCGCGTGCGTGACTTTCGCGGGATTTCGGCTGACTCCTTTGACGGGCGCGGCAATTACACGCTCGGTCTGACCGAACAGCTGATCTTCCCTGAGATTCAGTATGACAAAATCGACAAAGTGCGTGGCATGGAGATCAGCATCGTTACCACGGCTGAGACTGATGACCATGCCCGGCAATTGCTGAGCAAATTCGGCATGCCTTTCAGGAAAGGAAACTAATGGCTAAAAAGTGTATGCAATATCGCGAAATGCGGCGGAAATATCC
>Ga0116157_10004365_pt1 | contig 13223 bp, 11 predicted proteins | sample AD_UKC048_MetaG_FD_89882 | JGI IMG/M metagenome (GOLD analysis project Ga0116157, IMG submission 89882) | Active sludge microbial communities of municipal wastewater-treating anaerobic digesters from USA - AD_UKC048_MetaG | ecosystem: Engineered > Bioreactor > Anaerobic > Digestate | place: USA...
ATTTTATGCAAGAGAGAAAAGCAAATAAAAAGCAAGTAGCAAAATATTTCCACGCATTTAAAGTTAAATATGCTGCTGCCTAATTACGCACTACAAATTGGCCAGATTAATATCTTTAAAAGTGCCTGATTGAATCTTGTTGCCACCGGCAAGAAACACTATGGTTTCATCACAAATCTTTTCAATCAATTCCTGTATTGCAGCTTTCGCTTGAGACTGACGGGTTTCCATACTTTTCTTGGCTTGTTCACCTTCTGGAGTTGAAGGTACGCCCATTGCTGGTATGGCGAAGCCTGCCGCCAGGAATTTTATAATCTCTATTCTTAACTCAGGGTCTCTAAATTTTTTTACAAAGGCATAAGCCAATGGAGCATTGTTACCTGCGGCACGAATTTCATTTTCTACAATCGTTTCATTTTCAAACCATCCATCCCGAATCCATAAATTCAAATTATGCTCAGTATTAGGAATGGAGTCTTTGTCCCACAATTCAAAATCACGGACCATTCTTGAAGTACCATGTGTAACACTAATACCTTTGGTTTTGTCCTTGAAGTAGGCCACAATTCTTTCTCTACGTAGGGATTGAATTTGGTCATCGCCAGAATTATTGAGTTTGATGTATTGTTTAGTAAATTCTTGTTCCCACTCTGCACCAATTTTTGTTTGCAGTTTGTATTCATCATTAATTGGCATAAGCACCTTTTCATTCACCAATTTTTTAATCAGTGCTTTTACTTTAGTGCGGAATGTATCTGAGTTTACATTCAAATTATCAATTAATAAATCGGCAATGGTATTGTCGTTGGATTTAATACCCGTATCAGAAAGATTGGAAGTGATTTGGTCTAAAAGAAAAACGGCACTTAAAATTCTGCCTTCAATTTCATCGTCACCACCTTGAGCTTTTTTACCTTGAATTAAATTGCTTGTGTCGTTCAATAGCAGCCCTGCTTGTATGAGGTCAGCACGAGTTTGGGTAAAAATAAAATCAGCAGGAACAACAGAACCTACTTCTTTTTCAGCAATTGATTTTAAGCTATCATCAATTAAACGCAATTGATTACGCAACTGACCAGATGTACCTGCAACATCTACCACCTGTAATACTTTGTACCAGAATTTTCTTGTAGATGGCAACAAGGGATAATCCGCTACCAAGGTATTTTTATCTTCGGTCAAATAGCCAAAAACGGTCCCTTCCATGTTTCGAGAAATTTCACCTGAAGAGGCCTCTAGTTTAGCATTCAATGGAGCAAAGGAAGAAGGTTTCTTATCCAATATGGTTTTACGAATAACTGTTTGGATATCGGTATTTGTAAGCTGAATAGGAACCCTGAAACGTGCCATCAACCTTTGTAGATTGGGAGTATCAGAAAGAGCATTCTGCCCTGTTCCAATCAAAAAAAACTTGCCATCAAACCGTGAACTAAGATCTTCAGCCAATAATTGAACATCAAAAGCAAGTTTTGCATCTGTTCCAATAAATTGTTGAACTTCATCCAAAATTATGATCGTGCAAGGAATTTTATCTCCAAATGATAATGGTAATATTTCTTCTCTGATCGTTTTTATGAAATCCTCACGGCCAATGGTTTCTGTCTTTGAAAATTGAGAGGTGAAAAGGTCTAACAATTTGCCTTCATTCTCAGCCAATTCAGGCTTCAATTGAAGGACAGCATTTGCAAGAGAGGTAGAAACAAAAATGTTTTCAATTTCGTTTTTTAAACTTTTACCGTTTGTTTCTATGATTGCCTTTACTCCATCATAGATATTTTCTTTTTTCAGCCAATGCACAAATTTGAAATGATGATATTGTAATGGCAGCCCTAATGAATTAAGAAAGATTTGTAAAAAGGAATAACGAATATCTTTTGAAGGAAAATCACGCAGCGTACCTGCGATTGATAATTTTCCTTGAATTTTCTGCTTGCGATCAATTTCAACGAATAAATCTTGTATGTCCTGAGGTAAAGGCTTTATACTACGGGCTGTTTTACCATTCGGAAATTCAAAATCATTCCATAAGTAACTGGCCATTTTTACCAAGTGAGATTTACCACTACCATAAAATCCGCTCACCCAAAAAGTTGGTTGAACGGAACTATTGTAGTTTTGAAGATAAAATTCTAATATCTTTCTAAGTCCTTCATGATACTCACCTTCACAGACAAATGTTTTCAATTCGTATTCAACAATTGAAAGGTCCTCTTTTTCATTAATGGTGCTGATCTTGGCAACACCTTCATTTTTGAGGTTTACTTGCTCTGGATTCAGTGTAAATAATTCCTTATTCTTCATTGCGGATATTTTATAATGTTATAGGCCTAGCTAAATAGTCCCAACCATCTCTGGCATCTAACAAACGATAATGATTATGTTCAAACTCACCTGGAAAAAAGATTAATAAACGGCCTTTAAAATCCTTGTCACAGCTTTTAAGTATTTCTGATAAGCGGGCAAAGCCAAAAATTGATGATACATCTTTCAACGCAATAAGCATATCCTCACTCTGTTCAATTTTATTCATTTCGTTTTTTAAAAATTGAATTGCATAAGGTATAAAAGAAGCTTCCAACTGATCCACTATAACTTTTGGTTTTTGGAAATAGCTTTCTTTGTATTCATGGTTGGCCATCCAAGATGGAAAGCACTGTTTTAAAGAAATGGCCGCCCATTTTTTTCCTGCTTTAATGGCAGCAGTTTCAAAATCACCTAATCGTAATTCAACTTTACGTCGTTCTCCTGGATCGTAAACTAAAAACCAAATTCTTTCCTGGCCAGACAATGCAGATGACCAAGGTTCTCTTACAACCTTCTCATATGCCTCAACCAATAAATCAATTCGTGTCGCCATTTATTCCAATTTTATTTAAGAGGTTTGTAAAATTGATTGCAGTTACACTACCTGCATATTGATACTGCATTAAATCTTTCTTTGCACATTCGATGGCCAATTCTCTAAGTTTACTTTCATACAGGAATAAAGCGTTTACACCAATACTGCCCCAAATAAAATCACCTCTATCACCACTGATGTAAGCCAATAAAAAGGCAAAGCAAGCAACACGATAAGTTACCTCCGGCTGTGTTCTTATGTTCTTTACCTTTCCCTCAATAAACCCCGCTTGTTTCCATGAGCTTGCAATGTTTTGAGCCATTGACCTACGGGTATTTGTCGAATATTGATTGGGATGAAATTTTTCAATTACTTCTTCAAAAAGTTCTATGGTTGCTTTTTCTCCAAGTTTTACTTTTTGCAAAACTTGAACACTTTCAGCCAATAAATCATCCTGATTAACAGCATAAACCAAAGCTATCAGCGGCTTTTCATTTGAGTCTGAAATTTTCCAGAAGTATTTGAAAGCAGCAAATGGTGAATAAAGTATATCAAAGCTATATAACCGCCTCAAATAGTTAGCAGTTTTTTCAACCCCTGAAGTAGATTTTTTACCTGTCACATTATGCCCTAAAGATTCCAAAAAATTATCAACATCGAGGGAATAGGCCATCACCTTTTCCAACTCAGCGTACATCATTGTTCTGCTTGTATGTATGGTTTTAAATTTCTTCACTTATTCTTTTTCTTTCTCTGTGCTAAAATTTTTCTTTCCTTATTTGCATAACTTAATTTGCCAAATTTTCTATTTTCACCACAATATAAATTTGGTCGGCCAGCCACAGGGTAATTAACTCATGGTTGCAATTTTTGAATATTGGGTAATAATTGTTATTTGTTCCTTTAGTCCCATTAAGTTGCAACAAACCTTTTTGAATTATACTAAGTCAAGCCGTTTCCATTTAAAACTATTTTGCAACCTACAGCAAATACAAATTTTCCTGGCTCTGATTCTCCTAATGTGCTTACTAAACTGGCTATTCAACATTTTAATATTGACTTATCAAATATTGGCAAATATATCATAAGTTTTGAGGCGATCGGCAAAAATTAGCATTTTTGAAAACTTAGGTCTTATATCTAGGTTATTAGAGGAAATACTCATTTTTTATTCAAATCAAACACCTGCAATAAATCGCATATAATTACCAATATCCATCATCTAAAACTTCATCGTTCTCTCACAATCCCCAAATTCTCCTTCGTTACTTTACCCCCGCAAACCCCTTACCGCCCATTAAAATCCAAACAAAAATCACACCACACTAAAAATATATTCTAAATTAATTATTGTTTTACAATAATTATTTATACGTTTGCAGAAATAATTCAATAAAAAGTAAAATGAAAGGGGTAAAAACGATTTCGACCATTTTGTACTATATCACCATGGTGGCGGCCATTTTATACTTGAGTATCACGGTTTATGCGCTGATCACAATGTTGACCGATTGGAGTTATGTGGTGTCGGCGGATGGGAAAACTTTTGCGGTGTGTTATCCATTTACGGAAAAGCGCTTTTTGCTGGGGGAAAACAATTGGGGTTACAAGCTATTCAACTTTTTGCTGCCGCTGGGATTTTATGGTATCTTCTTTTGGCTGCTGAGCAAGGTATTTGGGGTGTTTAAAAGGCCCAAATTATTCACTCAGGATGGGGTCAATCAGCTGCGGTACTTTTATCTAGCCAATATTTTTGTGCCGCCAATTACCATTTTATTCGCTTCGATTTTTGCCGGTGAAATAGAAGAAGGATTGGAATGGGTGGCTGTCATTCACTTCTTTTTGGGGGTTTTTGCGTACTTTTTGGCCGCGATTTTTAAGCAAGGTTTAAACCTTCAAAACGAACAAGATTTATACATTTAATTATGGCGATAGTAATCAACATTGACGTCATGCTTGCCAAAAGAAAAATGCAGAGTAAGGAATTGGCAGAAATTCTGGACATTACGCCTGCGAATCTTTCTATTCTCAAAACGGGGAAGGCGAAGGGTTTGCGGTTTGATACTTTGGAGGCTATTTGTAAGGCGTTGGCTTGTCAGCCGGGGGATATTTTGGAATATGTAGCTACGGAGTAGTGCAATTTTAATTGCAAAATATAGAATTTGTACTCATAATTAAAATGGGAGCAAGAAATAACATTCTCTCTACTTTTTTGTCTTGAAATGACTGAACGGTGCGACGAAGGAGCAATGATCATCGCAAATGATCATAGTGAAGGAACCGTGATGCAACCATCACGGCTGCTAGCATCTCAAAATCAAGGCTGAATTTTTTTCTTAACGCTCTCTCACTTCCAAAATGCTATGCAAAAAAAACTCGCTTTTGACTTTGCTTCATTGTGATTAGCTTCATCTGCATCACTTCACTGGTTTGGGGCCACTTATAGCTCGAACAGTTTTTTGCACTTAACGCTTTTTTGAAGTTCGCTAGCTAAAAAAAATAAGGCCGGCAAAAACTGATCTATTAGTTAAAACCTAAAACACAGGCAATTTTATATTAAATAAAAATAAACTCTAAAAAAAGGGTGTGGCTTTGCCATGTCTGATTTTAAATGACAATTATAAAAGATAGAAGATGAATAGACCGGAGAGTAATTAAAAACTAGTACTCGGTTTTAGGAATTCTCTTTAACACAACTGCCACTAGTCTCCGTACTTGAGTACTGAACGACTCGATCAGTTTTGCATCGGCCTTTTCTAATTTATCGAATTTTTAAACACGCCTTAAAGGCGTGAAAATTAACTCAAACAATTGGGTGTGGCTTTGCCATGCTCCTTATTAAATGACAAAAACAAATGAATAAAAATGAATAAATTGGTGATAGAAAATCTGTCGAAGACTTATGGGAATGGGGTGAGGTCCATGTCGGATATTTCTTTGGAGATTGGGAATGGGATGTTTGGTTTATTGGGGCCGAATGGGGCTGGTAAATCGACATTGATGAAGACGATTGTGGGTCTGCAAAAGCCGGATGCGGGGAGCATTGTGTTTAATGGGGTGAATATTGTAGAGGAGTCGGGTTTTTTGAAAAAACAATTGGGCTACTTGCCGCAGGATTTTGGGGTTTATCCGAGTCTTTCGGCGGTGGATTTGCTCGATCATCTGGCTATTCTGAAGGGAATCAGCGACAAAAAGGTGAGGCGGGAACAGATTCTGGCGCTGCTGGAAAAGACCAATTTGATCGACCATCAACACCAGGCGGTGATCACATACAGCGGTGGGATGCGACAGCGATTTGGCGTGGCGCAGGCGCTTTTGGGAAGCCCCAATATGATCATTGTCGATGAACCGACGGCGGGGCTGGATCCCGAAGAGCGCAATAGGTTTAATAATTTATTGAGCGAAATTGGCGAAAACATCATCGTGATTTTGTCGACGCATTTGGTGGAGGATGTGCGTAATTTATGCACTCGTATGGCCATCATCAACAAGGGCGAGGTTTTGCTTTGCGATCGTCCGGAGGAGGCGATACAAAAGATTCAGGGGAAAATTTGGAAAAAACAAATTGATAAAACGAGGCTGAGTCATTATCAATCGGCATATGAAATTATTTCCACTCAATTACAAAGTGGTCAAATGAGTGTGAAGATCTATTCGGATGAAAATCCACACGACGGATTTGAAGCTACGGAAGCCGATTTGGAAGCTGTTTATTTCTCTACTTTAATTCATGGTCAACTTTCAAAATTTTCTCAAAAATGATGCGACATTTGATTGTATTTGAATGGACTTTTTACATTCGAAAAATAAGTTTCTATGTGCTGTTGTTGGGCTTTTTGGCCTTTGGTTTATTGGTTGGCACTTCGGCCCGCATTGGTTTTCCAAACATCACCTACAATTCGCCTTATGCGATTAATTACTTTTTTGGCCTATTTTCGTTGGCCAGTTTATTTCCCATTGTGCTCATGGCTTCGCAAAGTTTGATGCGTGAACAAGACCATCGTTTTGAGCAAATATTGTACACGACTTCCATCACGAATCGCGACTATTTCGCGAGTAGATTTTCGGTGGTATTTGGTATTTCCATCCTGAGTTTTTTGCTATTCATGGTGGGATACATGATGGGCCATCTGATGAAAATGGACGGCAGCGAACAGTGGGGAGTTTTTCAAATCCATTATTATTTTCATTCCTTTTTGGTCATCGTTTTGCCGAATATTTTACTGTGTACAGTATTGATTTGTTGTGTGGCATGGTTTAGCAAAAATAAAATGTTGATTTATTTGAGTGGACTCGGCATTTACATCCTTTACATGGTCTTCACTATTTTTTCGAAAAATCCACTGATGTCGGGCAGCGAACCGATTTCAGAAACGGCCATGGCTCTATCGGCCAAGATTGATCCATTTGGCATGGCGGCCTTTTTCCATCAGACGAATCACTGGACGGCGGAGCAAAGGAATACGGAGGTTTTGCACCTTTCGGGTAATGTATTATTCAATCGAATGATGGTGGTCGGTTTGGCATTTGGCTTATTGATTTTGGCCTATCGATTCTTTCGTTTCAACATAAAGAGTCGGTACAAATCTCAAAAAAACAAACCAGTGCTTCAGGAAAGTACACGCGCATTCAGCCCTGCATCGACCCAAACCAGCGGTAGTTTTTATTTCCTGTCGACCATTCGTTCATTTTTGAAAATAGACCTAAAGTCGACGATCAAAAGTATACCATTTGTATTACTGGTGGTGATGACGCTTTTCATTTTGGCCATGGAAATATATGGAGCGATTGAAGGCGGCGTGCGATTGCCCCAATATTTTGCGACGACGGCTTTGATGACCAATACCATTTTAGCAACCATGCCATTTATCCTGATATTGGCTATGTTGTTTTACAGCAGCGAATTGGTGTGGAAAAGCAAAACCTTTAATTTTTCATTTTTGGAAGAATCCACTCCTTTTTCGAATGCGGCATTGTTGATTTCGAAGGCCTTGACGTTGCTGGTGATCATACTGATTTTAATTGGTTTTTGCATTGGAATGGGTGTAATATTTCAAGTCATTTATCAACATCCGATATTTGAATGGAAGGTTTATTTATCGCTATTTTATTTCGTGGGAATTCCGGCATTTATCTGTAGTCTGTTGATGACTTCACTGCAATTTTTATTCCCTAATAAATACTTTGCAATGGCCGTATCTGGCATCTTTTTATTATTCACGAATACGAGTTTGGGCAAGTCATTTGGCTTTAGCCATCCACTGACTCGATTTGCCAATTTTATGCCCGATGCTTATAGTGATTTGAATGGTTTTGGCTATTTGCCGAATGCTTTTGCTTTGAAAATGGCTTATGCATTTTCCTTTGTGATGTTGCTAAGTATTTTGACCATTTTGATGATGAATAAAGCCTTGATAAAAATGCAATGGCGAACCGGTTTGGCCTTAGCTCTGCCTATGATTTTACTGGGAAGTGCGGGTTTTTATTTATCTAAAAATTATACTAAAAATTCGGAAGAGGCAGAATTGGATTGGGCACAAAACTATGAAGCCACGTATGGACATTTTAAATCCATTTCGCAACCAACGATCACGGATGTGAAAACGACGATAGATTTATATCCTGAACGGAATGCTTATCATATAACGGGAAAGTATATTTTGGTGAATAAAACGCCGGAAGTTATTTCGGAAATACTGATTAATTCCGCTTTGGATGTTTCCATGTTAATATTAAATTCGAGTGATTTAATTTTAAAAAATAAAGACGAAAAATTTGGGCAGTATTTATTCAAAACCAAAAAGGAAATGTTGCCAAATGACAGTCTGGAAATTAATTTTGAATTCGAATATCAAATAACTCCAATCAATGGCCATCAATCTTTTAATGCCATCGTGGATAATGGTGCTTTTATGCGCATTAGTAATTATTTCCCAACTATTGGTTATCAATTGGATCATGAAATTTCGGATGAAATAGAGAGGAAAAAACGAGCAATGGCGGCGCTTCCCGAGTTGGATAGTGTAGATGCTCCGATTGAAAATCCATACAATTATCAATTTATAAATTTGAATGTTTTGGTTTCTACTTCGGCTGATCAAAGCGCGATTTCTGTTGGGGAATTGACGGATCATTATTCAAAAAATGATCGAAATTATTTTCATTTTCGGGCGGAAAATATTCCTTTCAGATTTGCAATTTCTTCTGCAAAATATGCCGTACAAAAATCAAATTATGGTGATGTATCTATCGAAATTTTCCACGATCCAAAACATCATCAAAACATTGGACATTTGATCAAAAGCATCCAGAAAACGCTGGCTTATTGTGAAAATAATTTCGGAAAATATCCGTATAAAACGATCAGATTTGCGGAGATCAGCAGTTTTACGCGAGGTTTTGCGGCGACGGCTTATCCTGCCACGATTTACATCAATGAAAAACAATTCCACCTCAATTTAACGGGCGGTGAAGGTCAGGATGTCATCAATGAATTGGCTGGGCACGAGCTTTCACATCAGTGGTGGGGCAATGCACAATTGAGGCCCGTTTTCAGGCAGGGCAGTGGCGTTTTGACGGAGACGTTGGCGCAATACACGCAATTGATGCTGTACAAAAACGAGTATGGCGAGGCTAAGATGTTGGAAATGGTAGAGGTTTATCGGGATATGTATGAGTCTAGTAAGGCTTTCAGCGGCGAGGAGGCTTTGTACAGTGCTGATCCTAATAATGCGAATGTGATTTACAATAAGGGTTTGGTGAAAATGTATGCATTGTATTTGTTGATTGGAGAGGCGAAAATCAATGTGGCTTTGCGGTCTTTGTTGGAGGGGCATCGGTTTCCATTGGGGCCAGCGACTACGAGGGATTTGTTGGAGGAGTTGAGGAAGGTGTCGCGGGTTGAGCAGTATGGGGAGGTGGAAAGGATTTTTAAATTGTAGAGCTGCGAGCTGGAGATCGGAGATCGGAAATCGGAGATCGGAGGACGGAAACCGTGAAATTTAGCCCAAAATCGGGTACGATAGCAATCGCCATGCATGGTTTTTCTGCGAACTGAAGTTCAGAGTCCACTTGGCTTTGTGGTAAATTTTGGGGATGATTTTGAAATCAATTTAAAAATCGTGTAATTTTATTGGATTAAGGAAGGTAATTATGAAGACACTAACGGTAATTATGGCGATTTTTGTGTTGTTTTCTGCGTGTAGCACAACAAAGAAGGATATCCAATCTACGGAACCAACATTCAGTATAACCTATAATGTGCATCTGCCGGACACTATCAATGATGATTGGGAAATCATCAAAATGCAACCAGATGGGTCTGGAAAGCAAAACATTTTGCAAAATGATGATGTTGCCTGGACTTATACTGCACATGAGGATCGATTATTTTTCATCAGTGATCGGGACACGTGTTACCGTTGTTTTTTTCTATATGAATCTGACGAGGATGGAAAAAATTTGAGAAAGGTGAGTGATTTGCGATTGGAAGATAGTTGGATGAGTAGTCGTAAAGATGGGAAGGAAATGATTGTTGCGGGTCGAATTGGGAAGGACGTTCGGTTTCAGTTTTTCATCATTAATACAGAAAATGGTATATTCAAACAAATTACCAACGATACGGCGGCGCTTTTCCGAGATCCTTGTTTTTCTCCTGATGGGAAACAGATTGTATTCAGTTATCAAAAAAATAAAAGAGATAAATCCACACACGAAGAATTGTTTTTGATGGATGAAAATGGTCGAGTGGGTCAACAATTGACGGTTTATCCGGAGAATAATCCATCTGCAAAGGAATATGGATATCGGGCGGGTTCGGCTAGATGGCATCCAACAGAAAACTTCATTTCATATGTTTCCCTACAGGATGGCAGACACAGTATTTATGCGGTAAGTCCCGATGGTAAAAAGCAGTGGAAACTCCTAAATCGTACGGATTCTGAAAGTTGGCATGACTGGAGTGCCGATGGCAAATGGCTGGTATTTAACAATAGCGATCGAGCGGAAACGCAGTACCACATTTCGTTGATGAACTGGCAAACCAAAGTCGAAAAACAGTTGACGGATTTGACTTACAAATCACAATTATCACCCGTAATTGTTGGAGATTAAAAAAACGAAACATTCATTTAATAAACACAAAGCGTATATGAAAATAATCTATATATTTCTGGCCTTTTTTGCCATAAACTGTTTGGGGCAATCCACGGGACCAAATCCAGATGATCTGTATTTAAATTTTGTGAAGGCTTATGATGTGTTGAGTGCGGAAAAGTTGGCCAATTTATATATCAAGGATGCGGAGGCTTTAAACTTGTATGATCATAGCCCTTCCAATTCTATGAAAGGTAGGCCCAGTATTGAAAAATACTATGAAAGGTTTTTTCAGGCCATCAAGGATGAAAATCAGAAATTACGGCTCACTTTTAAGGTTGTGGATAGGCAGAAGGTGGGTGATTTGATTTTAGATAATGGCTTTTATCAATTGGAGGTTTTACCGTCTGCTGGGTCTGGTCAGTCTTCTTATGGTAAATTTTCTACGGTTTTGATGGTTGAGGATGGTGTCTGGAAGTTTAAAACGGATGCTACTACTAATACGGAGTTGGTGGAATATGAGGGGGCTGTTGGGGAAATGATTCCGAAGGGGGAATAGCTGCGAGCATCGAGCATCGAGCCGCGAGCATCGAGCTATGAGCTTTCTGTGACCTCTTAACCTAGCTTGACACGAATCGCCTCAAAGCTCAAATAATGTTTATAACTTTCAAAAGTTAATAATATAGTTGTTTTTACATTTGGTTTATCAAGATCAAGCGGAATCGAGCTCTGCTGGGGAGCAACTCGACAGGAATAATCTTGATAAGGTGAAATGTATCACGAATCTAGCTTTCTCTTCTTTTAGAGAAGGCTTTTTATTTTGACTCAAATAAATTGATATATTTCGGCTTTAAATATGCCTAATAAAACCCAAATCTCAATAAAGTTAATAAAAATTATACAATTGCTTTACTGGTCGTAGTTCGATATCAACACCTTTCCATTTTTCTTCAAACTCAAGGGGTGATAACCAACCAAGACTTTCTTGTTTTCTATTGTTATATAAACTTACAATATGCTCAATGCCTTGCTGAAATAACTTTTCATCTCTTCCAGTTATAAGTGGTAAAAAATGTTTTTTTAATAAGCCGTTTCTTTGCTCAGCATATCCGTTTTCGAGGCAACTTGAAGCCACACTTATTTGCATTTTGTTGCTCATTACCAAATCAAGGTACAGGTTAGAAAAGTATTGTGAACCCCCATCTGTATGATGTATAGTTCCTTTAAATGTGTCGTGTTTGATTAGCTTTTTATATTGATCAAAAGCCTGTGCTGCATCAACCGCTCTCATCCTTGAACTTCCGTAACAACCCACTAACTTACCGCTGTAAATATCAAATAAGCTGAACACATAATACAACCTATTATCTAAGTAAACATATGTCAAATCACCCACTATAACCTTATTTAACTCTCTGACGGTCATCCCATTAATCAAATTGGTGTAATCCTTACTTCGTTGACAAGATTTTGTAGTAATTATTCTTGTTTTCACTCTTACCAATGTCATCATTTCTTTAGACATGATTTGTTCAAATTTACTTACACCAATACCAAATTCACTTTTTATTGAAAGCTCATTAAATAGTGTCCGTGAACCCGCATAAGCATCTACTGTTGCTCTGTGTGTTGATACTTTTGGTTTAATTTTTTCTATAAGTTCAAAGTATTCATTTCTGCTTTTGACCGCACTAAAAAATCCTTGTCTACTTATCTGACAATAGTCATAAATTGCCTGTCTTGTTAGCAGACTATCATTCATTGTATCTATAGCAATTTGAATCAACTCAATCCTCTTTTTTTTTCTAAGTCAGCTCCATATTGACGCCTATAAAGCTCAATTGTAGATTTTATCATGTGGATCTCCAAGGTCTTATCTGCCAAAATCAGCTTTAAATCATTGATTTGATTCTTTAGATCTTTTACCACATTAACCTCGGACGAACTCTGAATGATTATTCGCTCTGGTAGTGGACTCTTACCATATTTTTTTATCCATAGCCGAACGTTCCAGGAAGTAACTTCATAATTAATGCTTACATCCTTAACAGTGAGCTGGCCTGCCTCAATCAATCCTACCAATTCTCGTTTCAATGGCTCACTAAATCTCCTTCTTTTTCTTTCTTCTTTATTCATAATTCATAAATTTAAAGAAAGTTATCAACACATTTTATGTCAAGCTATTTCATGAGACCACATTCAGTTATCAGTTGGCAGCGGTCAGCTTTTTGAGAAAATGAGGAGGACGGACCTCTATAGGGAGACCAACCAAGAACTGTGAATGCTATTA
>Ga0116157_10004369_pt1 | contig 13219 bp, 12 predicted proteins | sample AD_UKC048_MetaG_FD_89882 | JGI IMG/M metagenome (GOLD analysis project Ga0116157, IMG submission 89882) | Active sludge microbial communities of municipal wastewater-treating anaerobic digesters from USA - AD_UKC048_MetaG | ecosystem: Engineered > Bioreactor > Anaerobic > Digestate | place: USA...
TATTTTTACTTCTTTTTCTTCTGGCTCAATATGAATATCGGATGCATTATAAATATTGGCCAGTATACACAAAACTTCAAAAGCATCGGCTGGTTTAATATCTTGAATTAATTTTTCTATTTTAGATTGATCATTAATAATACTGACAACATTTTGTTCTTCATCACGCGTGATTTCAATACCCCGCGCTAGTGTTTGTTTTAAAAGTTTATCAAACATCAACGATACATATTCAATATCACCTGATACTCTAACTAATTCTTCCATAGATGTTTCACCTCTCAAAACTTTAGCCAAACCATCATGAAATAGTGGCACCATGCCCGCTTTAATAGCCACCTCTCTAATTTCAGAAATTGATTTGCGATTTTTAATTAATTCGCTAATTTCATCATTAATAAATAATAATTCGAAAATACCAACTTGACCTTTATAGCCCAGATTATTACAATGACAACAGCCTTTGGGTTTAAAAACAGTTTTAATTTCCTTTGGCATTACAAAATTACTTTTTGGTGACAAAATCGATAATGCTTTATTTATTTCTGCTTTTGCTTCTTCGTCCAGTTCGTAAGCTTCTTTACAATGAGGACATAAACGTCTTACCAATCTTTGGGAAATTACCAATTTTAAACTAGAAGCCATTACGTCGTTTTCAATTTCAAATTCCATTAATCTGGCAATTGTACCAGCCGCTTCGTTAGTATGTAAAGTTGAAAGCACTAAATGGCCAGTTAAAGATGCCTGAACCGCAATATTGGCAGTTTCTTTATCACGAATTTCACCCACCATGATTGTATCTGGATCTTGTCTCAAAATAGATTTCAAACCTTCTTTGAAACTATAGCCTTTATCCTCATCCACTTGAGTTTGATTAATACCTTTCATTTGATATTCAATTGGATCTTCGATAGTAATAATGTTTACTCCCGGTTTGATTTTGTTTTTTATAATTGAGTATAAAGTTGTGGTCTTACCCGAACCAGTTGGACCTGTTACTAAAATCATACCATTTGGACTAGATGTTATACCTTCAATTAATTTTACTTCATCAGCGTCCAGCCCTAAATCATCCAACGACAAAGCAATTGCTTTTTGACTAAGTAATCTCATCACTAAAATTTCACCAAACAAACTAGGAATTGACGAAGTTCTCGCCTGATAATCTTGTTCGCTATTTTTAATTGTGAACCTACCATCTTGAGGTCTATTTTGAACATTTAATTTTAACCTAGCGAGTAATTTTATTCTATCTCGCAATTTTACATATAAATCCATTGGAATATTAGTCACGTCAAACAGCAAGCCATCAATTCGAAATTTTATAATTGCTTCGTTTTCTTTGGGACTAATATGAATATCTGAGGCCCCCGAGGCGAGAGCTGATTTAAAAATTGTAGCGTTAATTAAAGATATATTATTTTTATCTAAATCATTGATTATTTTTGCCAAATCCGTGAAATCAACCATTTTATAATCAATGACATCCAGTGTGTCAGTGATTACTTCTCGAGGCTTTGAAACCAATGAATATTTTAAAAATGCATGATCCAAACTAGCTTTTGAACAAATAAATCATTGAATTTTATAACCTTGTTTTTCTAAATTAGCTCCGATTTTCAGAACCTGGCTATTTCGATCTAGTGTGGCAATTGCTAAATTTTTATCTTTAATTTGAAAACCTACTAAACCAAATTGGTAGGCATCTTCTTTATCAATAAGTTGTAACGCCGGAATTTCAATATTAACTTTTTTTAAATCCACATAATCCAAACCTTGATTGTCTGCCAAGTTCGCTGTATTTCTTTCTTGACTATCACTATAAATCGCTTTTAATTGTTCTTTTCTTTCTTCGGCCTTTTTACCAGCATTAAGAATGTCTTGAATATCCATTTGTATAAATTAATTTATATAATTAAATCATACCAATAAATAAAAAAAATAACAAGTATACGCATCAAGCATGCTAAAATCTAAGTGAAATATTAACCAAAATATGTTAGCTTTGTGCAGAAAAATATTAATCAGAACGGTACCTGGTACCGTTCTGATTAAATTTTAATATGATCGGAACCTGGTTCCGATCATATTAAAACGATGTTTTAAAAAAATGATTATTGCTCTTTTGTGACAACAATGCCTGGTACCGTTCTGCATTGCTCATCTCGATTTTTAAATTACTTGACATGGTATAGTATAAAAAAATTAAAGATGGAAAGCAATAGTAAGACAATGATAAGACAATTGTAATACAATAGTAAGACGGTAGTAAATCCCGCCACACCAACCAAAGGTTGGTGTGGCGGGATTTTGAAACTTGCCGGCCCCCACACTAACCTTTGGTTAGTTGTGGTGGGGAACTTTTCTTTGGGGGCTAGCCCCTGCCTACCGGCAGGCAGGCCCACACTCAGAAAAGTTTTTGAGTGTAAAACAATATTTTAAAACTAAACATTCTATTTAAAATGCACATTGTATAATAAATTTAATCGTTCCTCGGTTAAAAATAGAATTTTTAACCTTAAACTTTCTGAGTGTGGGGGTCGGACTGCCGAGAATTGAACTCGGGTCTTACCCACCCCAAGGGTAAATACTACCGTTATACTACAGTCCGAAATTACAAATTAAGCTTCAAAAATATTTTTGAAGCTTAATTTTATTTTAATTTATTTTCTTTAGATAATTTTCTCTGACACTTTGTACACACTTTAGCTTTCTTTCCAGTTTTTAACTTAACTTCGTGTAAATTAGGTTTTTGAAAATATCTATCGGTGGGATCTAGCTTTGACATAATCTTCTTTCAAGATGTTGCCTTTTGACGCCCTTTTCCGCAATTTTCACAAGATTGAGCCATGATAAATAATAAAATAATTCTTAATATTGAAATATTATCACATAAATACTCAATAGTCAACGATTAAGCTTTTAATTTTTTGTAACGCTCCTTAACAAACACCATCTGTAACTCCAAGGTTTTATTACCTACTTGCCCTTTTCCAATCTTCTTTTCATCAAAAAACATAATATTATTTTAAATTTTATTTAATTTTTCACGATTCAGGTGGTATCCATTTTTGTTTTAGTATTTTTATTTCCACAAGATAGGTTTTGTATTTACTCTCGATAACTTTAGCAATATTTGATGTTATCATTGGTATAAACGGACAACCAGCAAAAGTTAAAACCATTGATATTTTAATTTTATCTTTTGTTATTTCTATTTTTTTAATAAATCCTAAACTTATAATATCGATCCCTAATTCTGGATCTTTAACGCGCTTCAATAACTCTTTAATATTTTTTATTGTTGGTGCTATATTTGTCATTGTATTTAGAATATTAGGTTATTAGAGTATTAGAATATTGGTTTATTATCTTTAACTTTTGATTTATATTTTTGACTTTTGACTTTTGAGATTTGAGTTAATTTTATATTATCAACACCGTAAACTCTCCCTTCTCTTTTAATTCTTTAATATCATTTTCCAAATTATCAAAATTAGTTCTAATGATTTCTTCATATATTTTTGTTAATTCTCTAAAAATTATTATTTGTTTTTTATTCATCACCTTCTCTTTTATCTCCAGCAAAGTTTTTTTGATTCTAAAGGGGGATTCAAAAAACAAAACTGCTCCGTCAAAACTTGAAACTTCCTGCCAAAATTTATTCCTTTTGGTTTTTGGCACAAATCCTAAAAAGCAAACTTTTTGAGTGTTTACTCCCGCAACGCTTATGGCTGATATCAGAGCCGAAGCTCCAGGTATTGGAATTATTTGTAGGTTTTGATTTTTATTTAACAAATCACTGATTAATTTATTACCTGGATCCGATACACCGGGTGTACCCGCCTCACTCACTAAAGCAATGTTTTTATCTTCGTTTAATCACTTTAAAATATCTTGTATTTGCTTGTCACTTGAATTTTGAAAAAAATTAAACACCGGTTTTTTGATTTCTAAATGATTCAACAGTTTTAAAGTAGATCTAGGTGTTTCTGACAATATAATATCAACCAATTTAAAAATTTCCACAGCTCTAAAAGTAATATCTTTCAAGTTGCCAATTGGTGTTGCAACTACATATATTTTACCCATAATATTTATTTATTAGTTTCAATTACCCCGCTGCCAAGACATGTGTTTTTATCATACATTACGGCAAATTGGCCAGGCGTAATTGCCATTTTTGGCTTATTTAAAATAATTTTAAATTTGTCTTTATTTATCATCTTTATTTTAGCTTTTTCTTTTTTATCGCCATATCTAATTTGTACCAAAATTTCTTTATTATTCAGCTTAGCATTTTTGACATTACTAATCAAATTTATAGCTTTTATAAAAAATTCTTTTTTAAATATTAAATTTTTGTTTTTAGTTACTACCAGTTTATTATGTTTTTGATCTTTATCTAAAACATAAAATGGACCGCCTGATAAATTTATCCCCTTTCTTTGGCCAATAGTATAAAAATGTAAACCCTGGTGCTCGCCTAATTTTTTATCTTCCTCGTCCACAATTAAACCTCGTTTTTGATTTAAAGTTTCAACCAAAAAATCATTATATGATTTATTCGCCACAAAACAAAAATCTTGGCTTTGTTTGGTTTTATTAAAAAACTTAATTCCCAATTTATTAGCCATTTTATAAACATCTTCTTTCAAATACTTACCTAATGGCAATTTTAAATATTTAATTTGATTTTGAGTTAATTGACTTAAAAAATATGTTTGATCTTTGTTTTTATCTTTACTAGTTTTTAACTCAAATATTTTTTTACTTTTATTAAAAACAACTTTTGCATAATGTCCGGTAGCCACAAAATCAGCTTTATACTTTTTTCTCAAATCAATTAAAGATCGAATTTTAACCAAACGATTGCACATCACACATGGATTTGGAGTTTTATTTTTTTTAAGATTACTTGTAAAATATTTTACTACTTTATTTTTAAAATCAGCTTTTACATCTACAATTTCATAAGGCACTCCAAATAAATTACATATATTTTTAGCAATCAAAAAAGCCCCACTGCTACAACAAACATTTTCTTTAATTAAATTTTTTTCACTATTCCAAACTCCAAATCGTAGTGACACTCCCATCACATCATACCCTTCTTTTTGCAGTAAATATAAAGTCATGGCCGAATCAATCCCACCCGACATGCCTACAATTACTCTTTTCTTTAGTTTTTGCATTATATTATTTTACTAATTACTTATTACCATTTACTAATTACTCTTTGTCTTACTACCGTCTTACCACTGTTTTACTATTGTCTTTTTATTACTAATTACCATTTACCAATTACTCTTCTTTAATTACTAATTACTAATTACCATTTACTCTTTTTATTACTCTTTTTCGTATTCTAGCAAATAAGCTTCTTTTTATCAATTAAAAACCGAAGCATACCCAAAGAGCAATTTTAAAATAATAAAGTGGTAGTTCGCAATATTATCCCACGAGATAATACGATTTAAAACCACCTAAAATAAGTTTATCGAATTCTCTTTTTCAATGCTTCGGTCCATTATTAGTATAGCACAATTTTAATTTTGTCTATAGTTTATATTTACGATTGACACATTTAATAAAAAAGCTTATAATTATATTAGATCTCTATATTTATGTATAAATTTTATTAGAAAGGAGGTAAAATATGTGTGATTCACTATTAGAGGCTATTTTTTATCCAGGCGACACTATGCTCGATGACCTGCGACGACAATTCTCAGGTCCTCCACCGCCATTGTTCCTACCACCACGTCGTGGTCCGTCACTTTTTACGAGTGCTGAAAGTGACGCAGAAAGGAGAGCTAGAGGCAGAGAACTTTAACTCTCCAAAACCCAAGTAAGTAAAGGAGCGGATATACAATTCTGCTCCTTGTTTTATTCAATCAGAACGCTGCCTGGCAGCGTTCTGATTGAATTTTAAAAATATTCGTTTTTCGCTTGCTTTTTTATTTTAAATGCTTTATAATTTAAGTAGTTCCCAACATAGTGACGTAGTGATACATTTTACCTCCTTTCTAAAAAGCAGGGACGCGCCGTCGGTCCCTGCCCATTTTTTTGTAAAATTTATATCCAATCCCAACGGTACCAGGTACCGTTGGGATTGGATTTTAAAATCAAGTATTAATTAAATCTTTCATCATACAACACCGCATCTCTAATATTTTTATATGTATAAATTTCATTGTCATTAAACCAAGCTTTGATTTCATAATCAGCATCAAATTCGTTCGCTGAAGCATGAATTAAATTTCTAACCGCTCGATTATCGTCATCCGCCAATGCATAAGAATCAATAGTATAATCACCTCTAATTGTGCCGACATCCGAATTCAATGGTTCAGTTGACCCAACCATTTTTCTAACTATTGGTATTGAATTTGACCCCTCAAGCACTAAAGCCACAACTGGGCTATGTGATAAAAATTCTACCAATCTATCAATAATTGATTGACCTAAAACTTTTGGATCCATTGTCACTTCCACTCCATTTTTTCTCTTACCTTCAATAGATCTATTGCCTAAAGCTTCTATTTCTTCTTCATTCTTTACATAATGTTTATAAGCTTGCTCTTTGGTTGGTAATAAAAATTTCATGGCAATAATTTTAAGTCCAGCTCTTTCAAACCGAGATACAATTTCACCAATTAAATTTCTTTGCACAGCATCGGGTTTTAATAAAACTAAAGTTCTTTCATTTTTGTTTTTCATAGTTTATTATTTACTTATTTGTATTTTTAATTCTTTTAATTGTTTTTCATCAACCATTGAAGGCGAATTCATCATCAAATCACGATTATCGCCAGTTTTTGGAAATGGAATTACTTCGCGTATACTTTCTTCATTTTGTAATATCATGAGTAATCTATCCAGTCCAAAAGCAATTCCGCCATGCGGTGGCACTCCATAACCAAACATTTCAATATAATGACCAAACTGTTTTTTAAAAGCTTCCTTACTATTGCCTAATCTTTCAAATACTGTTTCCAAAATTTGCGAATCTGTTTCTCTTAAAGATCCGCCGGCCACTTCATATCCATTTAAAGCCACATCATACTGAAAAGCTTGAAGCTTATCAGTATTTTCTTTAATTAACTTTATTTTTTCTTCGTTAGTTATATTTTCGTCAAATCGGATTTTTGTAAATGGATGATGCACTGCCACATATCTAGCTTCTTCGTTGTATTGTTTTTCATGTCATTCAAACATTGGAAAATTAACAATAAAAGCAAACCCTAATTCGTTTGGATCGTTTTTATTCTTACGAATATCTGGTTTATCCGAATTATATTTGGTCATGGCATCTTTATAATCAATTCTCGGAATTGGAAATTCAGTAAAATGTTTTTCTGGATATAAATTATCAACCAACTCTTTTATCATTTTCTCAGTTAAATCCAAAATTTGCTCTTGAGATTTAAAACTAGTTTCAATATCAAGTTGGGTAAACTCTGGCTGTCTATCGCCTCTTGGATCTTCATCTCTAAAACATCTTACAATTTGAAAATATCTTTCCACTTGTGATACCATAAGCATTTGCTTATATTGCTGAGGCGATTGTGGCAAAGCATAAAATAATCCTGCTCCTAATCGAGAAGGAACCAAAAAATCCCTTGCCCCTTCCGGAGTTGATTTAGTTAAATAAGGAGTATCAATTTCTAAAAAATCATTTTTGTATAAATAATCTCTTATAAATTTAAACATCAATGTTCTTTTTCTTAAATTGTCTTTCATGCGAGGTCTTTTTAAATCAAGATATTTTTTTGCCATACGAATTTCTTCACCTATATCCTTACCATCGCCATAAACGTCAAATGGATGAGTATTGGATTCACCTAAAATTATAATATTTTTCACTTCAAATTCAATGTCACCCAATGGTAATTTTTCATTTTTCATATTATCGGGTCTTTCTTTTACAACCCCAGTGAACTTAACCACTCATTCACTTCTCAATTTTTCAGCTAAAACATAACTTTCGTTAAGCCATGGCCCGCAAACAGTTTGAACTGTTCCGGTTGAATCTTTTAAATCAATAAAAATAATCTTACCATGATCGCGTCTAGTTTCCACCCAACCGTATAATTCTATTTCTTGACCAACTAAATTTTTTATGTCTTTTATATATATTTCTTTCATATTGATCTCTTATTAAATATTATTTCTATTATATCATATCGTTTGGTATTTTACAATTACATTAAAAATGCTATAATTGATATAAATTTGATTAAACTTTACTATGAATCATATATCGGTTGGTAAAATCGGCGAGCAATTAACCAAAGATTATCTAACTAAAAAGCATTACAAAATATTATTTTGTAATTATCATTTAAATCATTTAGAGCTAGACATCGTGGCTAAAAAACAAAATATTTTATATTTTGTTGAAGTAAAATCAAGACATTATCAAAAATACAAGTTCGAAAAAAATTTAAACATTTTGCCAGAAGAAGAGTTTAGTTGTGCAAAAAAACAAAAATTTATTAAAGCTTCTGAGCTTTTTTTAATTAAAAATTACCAATTTAGAAATTTGCAAACCCAGCTCATGCTAATTGCCATTTATTTGTTTGACGATCATGAACCAATTTATAAAATTTATGAAAATGTTTTAGAAAATATTTAGTAATTGTTACATAATAGTAAATCAATAGTAAAGCAATAGAAAAAATAGTAATTAACAATTACTATTTTTTTCTAATTTTTATTTTTTATCCCCCTTCTTTAGAAATCGCTTTTTATTAATATTTTTGTTTTGCAAAAATATTGCTAGTCCCCACACCAACCTTCGGTTGGTTGTCGGGGGCGATTTTAAAGGAGGGGGATTTTTGACTTTTGCCAGCCCCTGCCTACCGGCAGGCAGGCCCACACTAACCTTTGGTTAGTTGTGGAGCGAAGCGGGGCTATTCCCCACACCCAGTAAAGGTTGTGAGCGACTAACATTATTTTATTGGTTTTAACATCCAAATTGAAGGTATAATTATAAATTGGATTCATTCATTCCCCGATTAAAAATTTTATTTTTAATCTTAACCTTTCTGGGTGTGGGGAAGATTTTATTTAACATACTCAATTACTCTAGTTTCCCGAATGGCTAATATTTTAATTTCTCCATAAAAGTCCATCTCTTCTTTTATTTTATCAGCAATTTGTTTTGCCAATTTGGCTGTTCCATAATCATCAATTTTATCTGGAAAAACAAACACTCTTAACTCCCGTCCGGCTTGAATGGCGTAGGCCTTTTCAATTTCTTTAAATGAAGTTGCGATTTTTTCCAATTCTTCTAGACGCTTCAAATAATTTTCCAGTGATTCTTTTCTGGCTCCTGGTCGTGAAGCTGAAATTGCATCAGCCGCCATAACAATTGCGCCTTCAACTGTTTCCACTGGATAATCTTCATGATGCGATTGCATGGCTTTTATAATTTCTTCTTTGGTATTGTATTTTTGAAGTATTCTTCTACCAATTTCGATGTGTGATCCTTCTAATTCATAATCAATAGCTTTACCAATATCATGAAGCAAACCAGCTTTCTTAGCTATCAAAACATCAGCCCCAATTTCGGACGCAATCATCCCTGATAACATTGCCACTTCAATTGAATGAGTTAAAACATTTTGGCTATAGCTAGTTCTATATTTCAGTCTACCTAATAAAAATACCAATTCTGGTGGTAAATCCAAAATACCAATTTCATAAACAGCTTCTTCGCCAGCTTTTTTAATCAATTCTTTAATTTCTTGTTCAGCTTGCAAAACCTTTTCTTCAATCTTAGAAGGTTGAATGCGACCATCCAAAATTAATTTCTCCAAAGCCATTTTAGCAATCTCGCGTCTAATCGGATTAAACGATGATAAAGTAATTATATCGGGTGAATCATCAATAATTAGTTCTACCCCTGATACTTTTTCAAAATGACGAATGTTTCTTCCCTCTTTACCAATAATTCTACCTTTGATATCTTCGGAAGGAATTTGAACTGTTGAAATTAAATGTTCGCTAGCATTGCCATGACCATAGCGTTGGATTGATGAAATCATAATATCATCAACTCGTTTTTCTAATTCTTCTTTTTTGGTATTTTCTAAAGTTCTAATAGCTGTTAATAATTCTTGTTTGCTATCTTCTTCTACTTTCTTGAGTAACAAACCTTTGGCATCATCCTTACTCATATTAGCAATTTCCATCAACACCTTTTCTTCTGACTCTTTCATTTTTAAGATATCTTCTTTTATAACTTTTAACTTATTGATATCTTCTTCTACTTTCTTTTGATTTTGATCAGTTTCAATTTGTCTTCTGTCTAGAAGCTCTTCTCTTTTTATCAATCTTCCTTCAATTTTATCAGTTTGTTCTTTTCTCTCTCTTTCTTCACGTCTTATATCTTCTAAAATTTTAGCCGCTTCTTCTTTGGATTTAAGTACAATACTTTTTGCTTCGTCTTTGGCTTCTTGAACTTTAATTTTTAACTGAGCTTCAACTGAATCGGCCCGAGATACTGCCAAATATTGTCTTACAAAATAACCGATTATACTTCCTAAAATAAAAAGTATAATTCCAGTTATTATTGGATCATTAAGCATGATAATAATTTTAACAACTACCCAATTAATTTACACAAAAAGATATCTTTGTATTTTCAAAAGATTTTATTTGTTTTAGTGTATTAAGATGATAAAATTTAGTTGAAAAAGTAATTTTCATATATAACTTTATGTTTCCCAATTAATTAAATAGCTGATCTTTTAGTTAAATTACAGTATGGTAGGGTTTGTCCTACAATCAATAATATATCAAATTTTTTTTAATTTTGCAACTAACCAAAAACCCCGTTTCTACGGGGTTTTTTGATTTATATTGTATTATTTTGAGCTTTAAGCCCTACTTTCATTTTTTAAATAAGTCTTTATCCTCTCGTAATCTTCTTTTTCTTGATCTCCTTTATAATATATTTGCAAAAATATTACTTTTAATTCAGCCCAATGAAATGCATAAATAACCCTAATACCGCTTTTAATTCCGCAACCCTTTAAGGCTTTGCAAGCAAATTTTTTTATTTTATAAATTTTAATTTTTTCAGTATTAAATCCTTGGATTTGAAAAATACTATTATTATCAAGCTTTCTAATATGAAACAATTCTATCGTTGATTCTTTGGCATTATCTATGTCAAATTCAAGAGATTTAAATTTTTTTAGCATTCTTTTTAAATCTTTTTGAAATTCAATAGTCGTTAAATATTTAATCATCATAGCTTCTAACTGATGTTTTGTCTGTACGATAAAATACTGATTCATATTCTATCGGCTGATTCTCTTTGGCCACTATTCAAGGCACATCATCATGAGAATACTTACTCAATTCGGTAGCATTTTTATCGCTCAAACGTAGCAACACTTCATCAATATGACATAATTCTTGAGCCATTAATTTAGACAAATTAAATTCTCTTACTGGTAAATATTTTTTCTGTATATGATTAAAATATTTACTTTCAATTATTTCTATTTCTCCCTTTTTAATCATATCAGCTATAGCGGCTTTAAACTCAACTGGCGTTGGGCCATAATGATTTTTAATATAAGTCATTCCCATCAACTGCTCTTCATATTTTTCATAATAATCAAAATCAATAAAATACAATAATTTATATAACACTGTTTCTCCCACATTTGGCTTATTACCAACTTTGATTAAAATATACAATAAAACTTCTTTGAACTTATCTATATTTTTTTGAGGAATATTAATTCTTATTTCTTGCGATCTTGTTTTTTCTTTATTTTCTTTATCTTTTTTAATATTAATCACAATTTCTGTTTTTCGACATTGTAAAAAATCATTTAAATCTAAATTAAAAACATGAGCTAATTTCTTAGCCTCTGTTACTGTCAAATCTCTTTCTCCTTTTTCTATTTGTGCATAAGTTTGTCTAGCAATATTTAATTGTTCCGCCAAATAATCTTGAGTAAATTTATTCTCATTTCTTAATGTTTGTATAAATTTAAAAAGCATATTGTATACTAAAATTTATTATATAAACATATTGTACCAAATGTAAAATAATTTGTCAACACCAATGTTAAATATTTTTACAACAAAATACAACGCTGCAAAGCAGCGTTGTATTATTTCACTACGTGGACTTGTCGCCGAAAGTGACAGTATTCCATTGTAGTTTCACCATGTGGAATTGCTACTGAAAGTAGTAGCATTCCACTATAGTAGAATTATCGTACACACCGAAACCCAACAGTGTTGTAGCTACTAGCAGTAGTATTGTTCAAATCAGTTGCCAACACACCTGTATTCAAAGTATTATTCCAAGGGCCACCACGTAAAAGAACCCTACTTGTTTGTGAATCAACATTGGTTCATATTCTGCCCATTCCTTGATCACTATCTCAGGTTGAATTAGTTGGTCTAAGTTCATCAAATGATGTAAAATCACCGTCGGTAGTAAGAGCTGAAAGTTCTACATATCTTCAACCGCTTGCACCGCCATCATTAGGAAGATTATCGAATAAAGTATCGTTAATGTCAATCATTACATGTTCTCAAACATTACCAGATAGATCATAAATTATACTTCCATTTGATAATCGATGAGATGCACGTACATTTCGGTTAAGACCTTTTTCTGGATTATCGCCATTGTAACCTCTTAATGTATCGGCCGAGTTACCATTAAATAGATAATCAGTACCCACAATACCGGACGTTCAATTGGATGGTTGTTGGTCAATGTTTCTTTCTATTGTCATTCATTCTTGATTGGTGATTAGATGAGCACCTAAGGAAGAACATATAGCTTTGGCTTCATTGTGAGTCACGCCTGCAATCGGAGATCCTAATGGAGAAGAGATTACATTGTTATTATTTCAAACAGGAACTGTGGATGTACAATTTGTAGTTATTTTTCCTCAATCTCAAATATCGTATGATGTACTGCCTTTACACTCATCCACAGCATCACTCGCTCCATGTCCATCTATAGCATATTTAGCTTCATACTGCATGACATAGAAGTCACTTGTTCCATAGGTTGAGTTCCCAGGGACTTTGATTCAGTTTTGGGGAAAGTAAGGGGCATATCAGTTAGAGATGATCCATTTTCATAAGAATTAAAGGAATCACCACCATCATTAAGAGAGAATTTGGTGATGTAGTCACTAGATTCAAGTAAGGCATTGACTTCAAAGGA
>Ga0116157_10004370_pt1 | contig 13216 bp, 18 predicted proteins | sample AD_UKC048_MetaG_FD_89882 | JGI IMG/M metagenome (GOLD analysis project Ga0116157, IMG submission 89882) | Active sludge microbial communities of municipal wastewater-treating anaerobic digesters from USA - AD_UKC048_MetaG | ecosystem: Engineered > Bioreactor > Anaerobic > Digestate | place: USA...
CATCGATGAGAAGAAGGTGGCCGACGATGCCCGGTATGACGGGAAGTGGGTGCTTAGGACCAATACGGATCTCCCTGCTGCCGAGGTGGCGCTCAAATACAAGCAGCTCTGGATGGTGGAGACGTTGTTTCGCACCATCAAGTCGGTTCTTGCGACCCGGCCCATCTATCACAAGCGTGACGAGACGATCCGTGGTCATGTGTTCTGTTCGTTCCTTGCGCTCATTCTCATGAAGGAGCTCATGGGCAGGCTGGAGGATAAATCCCACTCTCTGGAGTGGAAGGACATCATCCGGGATCTGGACAACATGGACGAGGTGGAGCTGGAAGAGGATGGCAAGCGCTTTGTGATCCGCACCGGTTCATCGGGTTGTTGCGGGAAGGTGTTCCAGGCAGCAGGTGTTACCATACCGCCCACGATCAGGCAGGTGCAGTAGCGACACAGGAGGCTTCTACTGACTGTCATTTCCTGGTGCCAAAGCCAACATGCTGCCTTCTATCATGCTGATATCAAAGAGCTTTCAAAATCCAACTGTCGAAGTTGGGTAAGAGTGATTCAGGGTAGAGGAATCAGCTTGATACTAGATTACGCTGAGGAGGTTTTATGAAGATACTTCATGCTATCATGTTGCTGGGAACCATTCTTTTAATGCCAGAAATGAGTTATTCTGATGACATCGCATTCAACAGGTTAATATCTGCAAAGTCTCTTAGGTGTTCATTCCATGATGGTTCAGTGGTTACCTGGGACAATGGGAGCTATAAGTACGATAGAGATAAACGTTTTGATAACCTGGTTTATGACTCAATAGACCTGATGAATGGGAAGGCCAGAATTATTGGCAATCAGGGTGCTGCAGACATTAACATTGTCTCTTCCCCTAGTGGGATTTCGTTTCTTGAGATGACAGGCATGGGGAACATAACAATAACAACAGTGTTTCCTGAATATCAGAAGGGAACCCTGAAGTTTATCTGCACTCATTCTAGGCACATGAACATGGGTAAATCTGTTATTGTCTCACAGTATCATGGGGTATGCGATGTGCTTGAATAAACTACACACTCATTGATCTGCCTGGAGAAAACCATTGATACCTTTTCAAGGCCTAATTGCTAGTGCTTTGGCAATAATTGCTCTCATAGTTTTATGGGATAGGCCCGATCCGACACTGTGGCGTATAATTTTCGGTTTACTAATAGCTGAATATCTCTTTGCTCAGACTGTCAAAACATGCCTGAAAGACTATGGGATGTATGATGCGGCCACCAAGACATGGGGTGTAATTACGACCATCACACAGTTATTATTAATCATCCTTTCTATCTATGGATTGGCAACGTAGAACTATTTGAAATAAGGTACGTACCAAGTTAAGCGATTGTGTTTTGAAAATATTTTGGCCCAATGAGGGTCTGTCAACGCAAAGCATCCACCAACGCAAAAGCATGGGTACATGTACCCTACGTACGCCGACCACCTTCCTGCCGGGAGTATTCGGGGTGTCGCGCCAATAGTTGATCAGTCCGTACGCCGACCATGCTTGTCGTATAGGTATTTAGCCCCCTGCCTTAATATGTCGGCGATTGATGCGCGATAGCCAGCCCGGTTGAGGCGTAGAAGGGCCACGAAGATATGATGCCACCCCGGGCCCCCTGTAGGTGCGGGCGATTTGAGGGCGGTGATGCGCGCCGAGGATACCGAGCGGTTTTCCGATATGAGGTTGTGGAGATCGTATGCCGCCCCTGTTCTCACGCACATTATCTGCAATAATACGGGCAGTCTTTAGCAAGCGATAACCTATTTATGGATCAAGGGCTGTTCGCTCTGATCTGGTTGTGCTTCTGGTGACCTCAGTTGTTTTTTCGACAGGACGGCACGCAATTCCTGGATGTCCTGCCTCAGCATGCTGATCTCCGCGTCTTCCTCTTTCTGTATCGGTGCAACAAACCAGGAGGCTATGAAACCTGACAGCGTCCCGAACAGCCCTACGCCAGCAATCATGAGAAAAACGCCAATGATGCGACCCTCAAACGTAATGGGAAATCTGTCTCCGTAGCCGACTGTGGTAAGGGTGACGAGGGACCACCAGATTGCGTCTTCCGGGCCTGTAATGTTGGAACCAGTCGATGTCTCGAACTGAAGAATCGCCACGCTGGATATTGTGATAAGAAGGATTACGAGCAGGGTCACGGATAGGAAAGCGCTCTGCTTCCTTTTTCTGAGGATGAAGCTGGCAAGGAGTCGCGATGCGCGGATGCTGCGGATTATGCGCAATACCCGGAGGATTCTGGCAGCCCTGCCCCAGCGAAAGATCTCGATATAAGGGATGCTCGATATAAGGTCAAGCCACCCCCAGGTCAGGAAATACTTCCATCTGTTCTCCGCTCGCCAAAGACTTCCGATAAAGTCGACGAAGAATATGATACAGACCGTGGTATCGGCCCATAGGAGGATAGTCTGGCTGCCCTCGTCGAGACGGAAGATAGTGCTGATTGCCACCAGGATGAGCGCGAAAATCGAGAGAACGAGCATGAAAAGGTCATACGGTGTAGCGGTTCGTTCATTTATCAGTCGTTCACTCATAGATGATTTTTCAATCTATTCTAAGTAAAAGTCAAGGATCGTATAGAGTTGGACTGAATATACATTGATAATGGTTTTAAGTATTCGATTCTTCCGAAGCAGTGACTATCGCACGAATCGTACGGTTTTTCTGGTCCGACAAAAGAGGTGCTGATTTTGCGTTATCTGCAGTTGCCTAGCGGAAATAGGAGTGTGTCAGTAGCTCGATATGCCTCTTCAACCATGCCTCCCTTTGCTTCGTATACTGACTACCTTTTCAAACATTGCTCTCGACTAGATCGACCTTTTAATTTAGACCGGCAGCAGATAAAACCTGCAGCCTCAGGGCGACACTTCTTCCGTCACCGCAGGTTGTTCATAATACTCTAGAGAGGGCGCAACTTCCTCCGTCACTGCGGGCTGTTCCATGGTAGTTTCCAGGGTTTGAAAATATTCTTGGTATACCACATACCCGACAATGCATGCGCAAAACACAACAGGAAAAGATACGTACTTGACGATCTTTCGCAACTCAAACTCTATCTTCGAAGACAACGTAATATATATGAGGCCCGTGATAAGCAGAATTGCAGCAATAAGAGGGAGCAGTAAAAGCAAACCACGGTTATCTACCGCAAACAAGGCGAGCACCATTGCCATGATCAAACCCGAATACCATAGAGCAATCAACTGATTAGTGTTCATGAACCCTCCCTTTCCTGTCCCATTGGTTTTGTGTTCGGACATGTATAAAAACTATTTAAGAGAGTTGCGAAATATCAGCACATTGTATTTCATTAAAACTCGTTCTCTGCCAAATCATACGTCTGCATGTTTCCATCCCTGACCTTGTATAACGTAATAGATATGTTGCTGTATTGCACCCTGTCTCCCATGGGGATCTCTTCTAGTTGGAATGACTCGGACCGGAACAAATGACCATTACCGAGGTCTCGATACCGAACATCGTAGGTACCAACGCTCACCTTGTTCATCGTGAATTTGCCATTGGCTGGAATATAGAACACGCGCACTGGATAGGCTTGTGGTCCATCCAGAGATACCAGTTTGGCAAATACATCGATGTCGTTTCTGCTGTTGTCTATGGTTACTGTAGATAAACCATCCTTGTGAAGCATCTTGAATCCAGATACATACCCTGCTGATACCGGCCATGGTCGGCCATTGGGGTCTGTTGCCGGCCTGACATATTTCGGTGATGACGGAGGCGTAGGGGTCGACACATATGGTTTGGGGCCTGGGGGAGGGTTTGAATCTTCTGTCATGATTCCCCACACAACAAACCCGCCTAGGAGGATCAGTAACCAGTATTTGGCAAAATAAGGAAGAATTGCTGTTAGTAAATGAACACCCGCCTGGTGCCTAGGAGCCGGAGGAGGTTCAGCTCTTGCACTACGCAAAATCTCTTCGACCACATCAGACTGACCTTGTTCTTCATGCATGATCCATAGGTCATGCTCCCGTCTCTTCACAGGGTCCGACAAAACTTCGTAGGAGGTATTGATGATGGCCATTATTCGAGCTGCTTCCGCATTGCCTGGGTTAAGATCTGGGTGAAACTTCTGGGAGAGTATCTTATATGCTGCACGAATGACCTCGATAGGCGCATTCCTGGCAACTTTCAAGTTATCATAATGTGTATGCAAATTACCCATCTTGCGAAGCCCTGTTTTCAAATGCCTTCGTCTTGACGGTGAACACAGACGAAACGGCCACGCCTATGGTTAGAACATTGATCACCGTCCAGATCCCCCTTGTCAGGTGCACAGGAAGGATAGGGTTGTACAACGCTGATGTGAACCCCAGGATCCATGTCCACCCCTGAAGCCCCAGCGTGAATGACTGGAAAGCCAGATATGCAAAAACCCCACAGGTCACCCAGCGTAAAAGAGTGTAGTAACCATATGGGTTGTCTGGATTAAGCGCCCAAAGCAGCATGAGACTAACGATAACCTGTGGAACCCAAATCTTTTTCATAGTCAAAACTTTCTCAACAAAGAGCCTGTTCCAATTACTTTGGTAGGTGCCCCCAATCTCCCCATTTATTGACAATAATTGGTATCAATTAGAATAGAGCCTTCTTTTTTATTCAAGGACGCAATTCTCATATATACTCGGATCTGAGGTTTCTGACCCGCGGGCCTTAGTTTCCCGCCATGACCGTTCAGCCGTCTTGTCCTTGATTGATATTCTCAACTCAAAATCCCCTACCAGTGCTTCCTGCTTCGCCCGGATTATGCCATCCGACCAATCGATGATCTTATATTCGAATTGGATACTCTGGAGAACACACCTGTTAAGGTCCTTAAAGAGGGGTTCTTCATGGGGTGTGACAAGCTCTGCAATGTTTTCATAGCAGGTCATTGTTTGTTTATCACACACAATATAGACCGTGTTTATTATGGGTATCTGACAAAAGTCCCGAGTCCCTGCAATTTTTTTCCAACGCCCTTGGACGATGACATTGTCCTCATACTCATTGATGCTCTTTCCTGCGGAATGAATCTGGTCGGGTGTAATCTGAGGTCTCTTCTCACAAGCAGCTGGCAGGGTTACAGCCATAATCAGTAGGGCGACATATATGTTATAAGATTGGAACCTGCTCATAGCTCTTGTCTCCGAGACAGCTCCCATGCCTTTTATCTTAATTGCCTGAAGTTTTCTGATGTTCTTCCGCTTCTCTTAACAGCTTTTCGGTCACGCTCTCATTCTCTGCCAGAAAGGTGTTGACCTGGGCACATTCTGTCTTTTTGCGACGGGGGGCTGCGGAACTTTTTTTATAAAACTTTACCACACGTGCTCTCGCTGCCTCTGCCTCGTCCCCTTCGACTACCTCACGCTTTAGCACCTCAGAGCGCACAATGGCCTCAATTTCATCAACCTCAACCCGCACACCCTCGGCAAGTTTTTTCAGTTCCCGCCTGATAAGAGATAGAGCCGGCTCGCTTAGGATCAGATTGCCGATAATATACCGGTTGACACTCTGCACCTTATCGAAATAGTCATCACGGGCGCACTTGGCCAGCCCTTCCTTCGAAATGATGAACAGCGATTCTTGATCCTTCTCGTCTTTTGGATTCAGGGTAAGAAAGTTGAATGAGCACACAAGGTCAAAGTTGATTGGCTGTTCAAATCGTATCCGGTACACCCGCCACTCGATTCCGTTGGACAGGACAACCCACTGCGCCCCGTGATTAGCACCGTAGTCGATCGCTTGCTTGATGTGGGTGTCCTTCAGGTCGATGCCAATGGCCTTGGCCTCAATGAGAAACTGCACCTTGTCATCAATCTTGATGGCGAGATCGCAGTATGTGCTTCTCACTGAAAACTCGCTGGTAACCTCAAGATATTTGTCATAACCGAAAACGTCACCGAAGATGTCACTGAGGATGGACACGGTATCTGACTCGTTAACGTCCCTGTCCTTGGCTATTCGCAGCACCTTCTGGAATCTCGGCACGGCCTTGGTGAAACGCTCTTGAAGCTTCTTGGGAATGTTTGACATTGCGAGTCTCTCCTCATAAAAATTATATCATGATGCCAGTTCATTGCATCTATTTGTTGATCATGGAAATCAGATGCTTAGGTGGGATAATAATGAACATATCATGCCTTGGTAGTCAACCAACTTATCAAGTTTTTTTCACGGTTATAGGACCAATGGAAAAAATATATCAAACAGAGGTTATTTAAAAAGCAAAATAACATCGTTCATGCATTAGTTGAGATAAGGAAATAAACATACATCCCCCCGGGGGTACTGGTGGCTTCACCATGGGGTCCGGGGGTGTCCACCGAGGGGATATGGAAATTTGAGAGAAGATGGGAGCAGTCTCTCCACTACTATCAGCACCTCGTGCGTAATCATCCTCACAGGGAAACCAAGAAGTTTGAGAGATTACCGTTTGAAAATATTTCAGGAGGAAGCAACCAATCAGAGCGATAACGACCATGAACAGAGAGGATTCCTATTGGTACCGGTACATACAACGACAACCCTTCCCTGGCGGGTGCCGGGGGTCGGTCCCCTATAACGAGCTGGTCCGTACCGTGATATGAATCAGGTCGACCTTTTCAGTACGACCTTTCCTGACAGCCATGCATCGAGCAACCGGCATATCACACCGTTGATGGACTCACCATCCTGGGCCGCCTTGATCCTTACCTGATGCCACCAACCCGCTGAACGCTTCCTGTTCCATTGGAAATTGAACGGCATGTGTTCTCCTTCTCTTCAACCCATGAGCATTGCTGCCGGGTTGTTAATCACAGATCCTGCCTGATGATAGCCAAGCGCAACCCGGACCGTCTTGTGTCCTGACAATGCCATCGTGTCCCCGAGGCTTATGCCCTGCCTTCCCGCTTCCGTGATGAATCCAGAGCGGAGGGAGTGACCTCCGAACAATGAGGCGTCCAGACCGGCGCGGGATGCCCGCTTCTTTACGATACGGGCAACAGTCTTGTCCGTCAGGCCTCCGAGCACCTTCCCCTTCTTCGTGATTCCCCGGAAGATATGTCCTTCTTGTATTCCTGACCGTTTCAACCACTCTGAGAGAGCCAGGGACGCACGGCCTATGATGGGGATGTCTTTGCCTTCGCCTTCCTGGTCCGTCTTGCTGTAGGGCATCCTGTACAGGAATCCGCTTTGTATCTCTGTCAGGTTCTCCATCTGTGCCTGTGCTATCTCTGAGCGTCTGCGTCCTCCGCTGGAGAAGGCGAAGAGCAACAAGGCACGGTCCCTTATGTCGATGAGGCTCTCCCCGCATGTGGCAAGCATGGCATCGAGGATGTCCCTGGTTGCGGCTCTCTTCTTCGCCGGTCCCTCTCCCTTCCGGGCCGATGCCCTGCGGGCCTTGGACAGAAGCATGGACACTTCCTTGCTTCTGCACGGGTTCTCCATCTTCTGTGCTTCATGGGCAGCGGACAGTGATGCTATCCGTCTGCATATGGTGTTCAGGCTATGAGGTCCGGGCTTTCTCTTCAGGTTCATGCCGATGAGCTTTGTCTCCGTATGCTCGTCCAGGCCCTTCAGGTGGTCAGTGATGAAGCGGATCACCACAGGGGAGGGGACCGGGAAGCCCTCATACCCGAGGGCAACCCGTGCCCATGTCATGAAATACTCGATGTCCCCCTGGTACGCCTTCCGGGTGTTCTCTGCGGTCCCCTCGGTGAGGATCTCCCTGATCCGTTCATTGGCATCGTTATGGATCAGTGCCCCGTGTGCATCATTAGTGGCTAATAATTGGTTCATGATCGACCCCCCTTCATTGTGTCCGATAATAGATCATTAACGGACATTATAGTTGTAATTAAGAAATAGTCAATAGGATATCATACATCGTAATTGCTATTGCATACCCCCTCTCCGATATGGTAGGAGGGAATCACTGCAATCGGAGGTTGATTATGTCAGACAGGAAGAAACCTCTTGACCCCAACCCCGCACGGGGAAGCCGGGGAGACTTTGAGAAGCTAACAATCACGATGCCACCGAATATGGTCGATGCCCTGGAGAACATACGGAGACAGAGAAAGCGGACCAAATCAGGCAATGCGGACCTGTCGAGCATCATCCGGGAGGCTGTTGCCTTCTGGTTGCAGAAGAAATCAAGCTAGTAGGGCATAGCGAGAACTGATCTTCTGAGTCTCATACAATCTCCAACCCTGATAGTATCACCTGACCCTCGTCCACCCGCCGCCGCTCGGCGTAGCACTTGGCCTGTTGTGAATGCCTGTGACTTGTGTGACTTGAAGGTTTGGCCGTTGTGCCCGTAACTACTGTATCAGGCTGTAGCGGTATGTAACAGCATCCAACTTTTTGTAACTCTCCCGGGGCTGTTACGAGGCGCCCGCATAACTACCCATGTGCATGCATGCCCTTGGAGGGGCATGCCCTCGGTCTAAAACAGTTAAAGTTATTGTTGTGTCTTTTTCACGCTCGTGGTCCGGGTCCACCTCAGCCTTGAGCCGGTTCATGGCCTGCCGTATCAACTCATCCACGAAAAGCACCGCCGCCTCTTCAGTCATAATCGCCTCATGCAGCCGAATGGCCGCCGCCCTCTTTTCCTCTATTTTCCCCTCCACCCACCGGGGAGAAATCACCGTAGGGGATGGTATATATAGTTATACTGTCACTGATGACAGCCGAAGGGGATGCACAGGCGTATTTTGGCCATTTCGCCGTAAACCCTTTTGGTATGGGGCTGTTCGCCATGTTTGGGTTCAGAATTCGACTGTCATCCGTGTCCATGTTTAACCTTCCGTTTTGTCCCTTCGACTGTCACCAATGACAGCCGTCCACTGTCATCCATGACAGTCGAAAATTTGCTTTCACGGGATGTTGCTCTGGAGGCATTGAGCTTTTGGATGCTCCGGCTGTAACAGATTGATGCGGGTATCTCCGGTTTCACGAACAGGTCTGTACCGTAGTGCTGCCAGTCCTCCACGAGCCGGTATGTACTGCACACCCTTGTGCCTTGTAGGGTGCCGCCGTGGTTTTCAATGCGGATAAAACCATGCTCTATGAGTTGGATGATCGCCCTGCGAAATGTTTTCGATGGGATGCCCCAGAGGTTATTTGCTTCGCTGTATGAGAACAGGAGGCCGTTGTTTTGAAATATCCGCTTGGTGTTCCTGCCTTTGCCCTCGGTGTACCAGGTGCGCCGCTGCAGGAAGAGGTGTAGAACATGTTTTGCCGTGTCGCTGAGTTCAATGTATGCCTTTGACCGGAGCATCCTGCCGGGGATGCGGACTTCCTTCTTGTCCGAATAGCTGTAGCGGGCCAGGGCCTCTGCACTAGGAGCTTGCATGGTCACCTCCCTGCCGTTCAGCCATCATAAGCATCAAGATGATCTTCGATTCATCAGAGAGCGTCCGGTATGCCGGGGACCTCCGCATGTCCCTGGGAATCGGTAGCTCTCGCTCCAGCCATGCCCGTTTCTCGTTCATGGTCTTGAGGTGTGTCGGTGGTCGTATCATGTGCCGGGTGCCTCCAGGTGTATGGTCATCGTGTCCGAGGTCTGGAAATGCCTCGTATATGGCCAATCGTTGCAAAACTCGGTGGTCCTGGTGGTACGTTCTGCTTTGGTTTTCCGGTAGGGATACAGCGGGCACGTCGTGGTCGGGCAATGCAGCACCTCGGCCCTGTTGATGCCACACCATAGGCAATATGACTTGATGGCCTTGTCCCGTGCCTTGGCATCATGTTTACCAGCGCCCGTGCGGTATGGGTAGAGGTGACAGTCTGTGTGCTGGCAGGCCATAACATCGGTGTGGCTACCTGCCGAACAGTCCAGACAGCGTTTCCTGATGGATGTTCTTCTGCTCATGCTTGCCGCCCCTTCGGATTCCTAGCCGCTTCTCAAGGTAAGCCTCATAGCTGGGGAAAATGAGTTCGTTATATGACCATGGACCGGCCCAATCATCAGACCCCTGCACTATGATTTCCTTTTCTCCCTGGCCCTCATTAAAGAGTTCTTTGAAGGTAACCATAGCGGCACAGACACCTTTCGTGTCTCCAACAAGAGACATGCCGTCAAAGTCATCTCTCTCGCACCAGGTCCGAAAATAAAAACCATCCTGCTTGTGCGGCGTGACTAGGGCGAACAGGATTTTGGAGGTCGGGGAGGATATATACAAAGCAGATCCAGAGGGAGGGATGTAGTAACCTGGCGTCGAATCATGCATGTGCTCTGCAAGGTACATGCAGTCATAAAGTGATACACCGGCATCTATTACTGCTGGCAGGTTCTTTTCAATTATTCCCTCCAGGCGTTTCAGTTCTCTCTCATCGTCGCCCAACTGCTTTTCCCTGGGAGCTGTCAGTAGCTTGTGTGCGTCATTCAAAAACGACACGCTGTCGCTTTTGAGCTGGTCCTTATTGTCATGAATCTTCATGTACCGCTGGGCAGTCCTGATGTTGATTCCGGTATTGTCCTCGACCCACCTTGTGAACGCTCCATGTGGGAGGGATTTCTTGACTCCCTTGAGGATTGACCCGGCTTCAATCGCTTTATCGAGAACTGTGTAGACACCGTGGAGGATTTCGACATGAAGATTTCGCAATCTCATCGCTTCACATGACAACTCGTTCATTTCTCCTCCTTGGTTAACCGATGCTGTCCCTGGTAAGGACCACGTTTTCATTCAACCACCGCTCAATGTCTTCGGCCTTATACAGGACCTTGCGCCCAAGCTTGTAGTACCTGGGGCCTGTCTTGTGGAATCTCATGTTTGCCAGGGTGCCGGGATTGAGGCCGTAGATTTCACGGCAGTCTTGAGGGGTGAGGGCCTTGGGATTCCGGGTATTACTGTTAATCATCGTGTTCACCTCCGATGGTTTATTATCTGGGGTGAATGTATAAGATTGGCGAATTACAAACGAGGGACGATATTTAGATTTTTTCGGATACTTTTGCAGCTATTGGGGCACTAACACATTAATATTCTTAAGAATTATTTAGTGCTTTGGGGCGCGTGAAACAACGACCCCTTTTACTATATAACTAGATAAGATTGTTTGAGTTTCTCTAAGGCATCCTTGATTGAGCGCGAAACATCGGGTTCTTTGTTTCCATCAGGATCATCTTTGATCCAGAGGCCAGTGATTTTGTATAACTCCCGAATGAGTTGATAGAAGCGGCCTTCTTTATAGCTAGTTGGTTTTTCGATCATATCATCGTACATAAGAGCAACCAATCCGACAAAATTAGATTCATCTGCACGAGGCCTTCCTTTTCCAGCTTTCGTACGACGGTCAATATATGTCAAACAGGCAGCTATCTTCTCTATTTCGTCCATTGCGTTCTCTCGATGCTCATTCAGCCTGGAATAAACTTTCGATATAGTTGGTCCTGCTTTCTTGTAGTATTCCTCTTCAAACTTTCGGGCCTTGGTCATGTTTGCTGATGGTTTTCTCAGGACCTCATGGTGAGCAGCTAAGTAATAATCAATGTCAATTCCTTGCTTGGGGATTAATGGCAGTTCATTGGCAGCTGTTTTGCGAAGAAGATCATGTGCCTTTTCCAGTGCCTTCCATAGCTGTTCTCGATTGTATTTATAGGAAGTCCTAGAATAATTTCTCAGATCGTCAAATATAAATTTATAGTTGCTACAGCGTTCCTCTAAAATTTCGATGAAACCTTTAACATTCTCTCGTGGGTTTTTAACTATACTGATGATTGACATGATTGTTTCTTTCTCATTTTCAGAGAAGACCCATTCACCCCCATCCTCATTACCTCTCCATTCCATTGTGAACCTCCTCATGAATGTTATTGAGGGAATCTTCAAGCCTATTGACAGCCGCCTTCCTGTGATCCGGCGTCAGGTGTGAATATCTCATGGTCATCTGCAATGTCTTGTGCCCTAGGAGTTCCGATATGGTCTGAATCTGCTCACCCTGTAGGGCAAGCCATGATGCGAATGTATGCCGTAATGTATGGAAGCACACCTGTTGCCGCCTGTCCTTGATGCCCTCGTTCAGCTTGAGCGCATCCACCACCCGGGGGAATGTCCGGGAGATGAGCGCCTGCTGCTTCCCGTTCTCGTCGGGGAAGATGAGGTCATTCGGCTTTGCGGCCTCGGTTATCCTGTCCCGGAACATGGCCTTGACCGCGCTCGTCATGTACGCCTTGCGGGGTTCCCGGTTCTTGGGGTCCCTGATCGTGATGAGGCCGTTCACCATGTCGATGTCGTGAACCCTGAGCGCCGCTATTTCACCGAAGCGCATACCGCTGTGCAAGGAGAGTAGGGCCATATCGTGCACCTGAACCGACTTGACCTTTAGAGCCTTCAAGAGTGCCTCGGCCTCATCCCGGGAAAGAAACCGCTCCCGCTGGTTCGCTATCTTGGGCATCTTCACACTCTTAACGGGATTCTCCCCCCTATACACCTTCCAAGCAATCGCCTTGTTGTATATCTGCCGCATCACCACGAGGGCATGCTTGACTGTGGCAGGGGCATAATCGGCCTTGAGCATCTCCGACTTCATGCGCTCAAGGTCAAAGCTTGTGATGGTGTCAAGGCGATGGTTTTCAAACCGGGGGGCAAGGTGCCGCTCGATCATGAGCCGATCATCGCGGCCTTCCTTGACCTTGTTCGTCTTCGCCCACTCGATGTACTTCTTGGCCGCCGCCTTGAAAAGGGTCTTCGGTTTGTCCTGTGGGAGTTCCAGGCCGTGCCGCTTGGACCTCATGCGTTCTGAGCGGATGTCTGAGGCGAGCTTCGGGGAGTATCCCTCACTCAACCATCCGACTTTCTCCCAGATGAGCCTTCCTTCATGCCGATAGCAAATGTCATAAGCAATATCGGGCTTGCGCTTGTGAACCCGCTCCGAAGACTCCCGCTCAAATACTCCGGTGAATGAAGTCTTTTTCCGCATGCAGCCTCACTTTCCGGCCTTATGTGTTAGCAAGATGTTAGCAATATTAGCAGCAGAAACGGGCCTCATTCAGTATGCCCTCTTTGCTAACCTATTGCTAACAATGCCGATGATAATGGGTGATTTTGAGTGAAATAGAATCAGATGGTCAGACATGTAACCTATATAATAAAACACAAGAATGATGTCAAGTGAATTCCAGTAATGCTAACAGGGGAAGGGCTGTAGGGTATTCGTAATCAGCAGGTC
>Ga0116157_10004372_pt1 | contig 13215 bp, 13 predicted proteins | sample AD_UKC048_MetaG_FD_89882 | JGI IMG/M metagenome (GOLD analysis project Ga0116157, IMG submission 89882) | Active sludge microbial communities of municipal wastewater-treating anaerobic digesters from USA - AD_UKC048_MetaG | ecosystem: Engineered > Bioreactor > Anaerobic > Digestate | place: USA...
CGAGACGTTTAATTTCCGCCATGCAATCACGAATGGCGCCTACGCCGGGGAATATCACGCGATCTGCCGCAGCAACTACCGCAGGATCGGCAGTCACAACAACGGTTTGTTCAGGGGCAACATGTTCCAAGGCACTCTTCACCGAGTGGAGGTTGCCCATGCCGTAGTCAATCACGGCAACGGTTTGTTTAGCTGGGGTCATTACTTAGAGACTTCCCTTGGTAGAAGGCATTATGCCTTCCATACGTGGGTCTAATTCCAGCGCCATACGCAGGGCGCGGCCAAAGGCTTTAAACACGGTTTCAATCTGGTGATGGGCGTTGTGGCCACGCAAGTTATCTACGTGGAGTGTTACGCCAGCGTGGTTGACGAAGCCTTGGAAGAATTCCCAAAATAACTCCACATCAAATTGACCGACACGCTTTTGCGTAAACGGAATTTGCATGACTAAACCGGGGCGGCCCGAGAAGTCGATGACTACGCGCGATAATGCTTCATCCAGCGGAACATAGGCGTGGCCGTAACGGCGAATACCTTTTTTATCGCCCACGGCTTTGGCAATGGCTTGGCCGATGGTGATGCCAATATCTTCTACTGAGTGGTGATCGTCTATGTGGGTATCGCCATCACAAGTTACATCTAGATCAATCATGCCGTGACGGGCGATTTGATCCATCATGTGCTCCAAAAAGGGCACACCCGTATTGAACACGCCTTTACCTGAGCCATCCAAATTGAGGCTGACGCTGATTTTGGTCTCAAGGGTGTTGCGGGTAACTTTTGCAATACGATCTGACATGCAGGACTCCATCGAACCGGAAATGCCCGGCGATACATAAGAAAGCGCAAATTATATAGGCTTGGCGCGATTAATTCACAGCAAACTCACGTATAGCGCTAACTTTTGTGCACTCGATGAAGGCCTAATACCTAAATTAGCAGGCCATGTAGATTTATCCCCACCAACGCGCTCGGCGCACAAATATTCATTTTCCCCGCTTTAATATAAAAACTCGGTATTAATGCCAACTTGCGAATGCGCAGCTATGGGTTATCGTTAAGCCATCTGAGACAAATGAGAAACATTTTCAGTGTCGCAGATAAACCCTTAACAACAACATCATAATCAATGAAACCTAAATTGACTCGAATTCGCCAACTGATTGAAAACGCCAAACAACACGAGCTTGCTTCACCGCAATTGACGCGTCTGTTAGGTGCGCGTGCTCAATATTTACACGAGGCTATTAAATTGCCGCCGGCCGAGGCTGAAAAGTTATTGGCGCAATTTGTGGTTCGCTATATTGCACAGGTGCCTGAGTTTATTGAGGCCATTAGCGAGATTACGCAAGAAGCGGGAATTTTTGATGGCATATTGCCGCTGCTGAATATAGCCAGCGATTATTTTTTAACACCTCCCGATATTATTGGTCACCATAGCCAATTGGAGGCGCTGCTCGATGAAGCCTATCTTGCACACCGTTTGTTAGAGGAAGTTAACGATCGCTTTATTGGTTACTGCGGTATTCCACTCGCGCCTATGGATATGACCCGCGCCAATGTCATTGCCCATGAACTGATCGGCGAACCCTATGCCAATGAGCTGGATCAAGCCGTGCTCTTCTCAGCCGAGCTACTGTTAAATCAATACAGCTTTGCGGGCGAAAGTTTTAAACATTACATTGCGCTGCATAAATCTCGCGGTTGGTCACAAGAGCTAACGCGCTGGCCCTGCTTAACCGAAGATTTGGCGATAGTGTTGGATTTTAGTGACAAAAAACTTGGGGTTATCCACCACTAACGCCAGACGTAACAAACATTATTTATCCAACGGCAAAATATTAATAACTTGCACATCGTCTTGCTGCTCATCGCTGTGATTAACGCGGGTTTCTAATTCGCTGGTCGCAATATTTAGCCGCATCTCTTCCTTAAAGTCGCAGCTCACACATTCGCGAAAATCTTTGCCATCAAGATTGAATACTACAATCGTATCCATACTGGAACAGCGCGGGCAGACCGCGCCCGCCATAAACCGACGTTTGGTGGAGTAGGCCATTACGCAGCCTCCTCAACCACAATACCGGAGTGTCGCAAGAGGGCATCTATATTGGGTTCACGACCGCGAAATTGCGTAAACAATTCCATCGGCGTTTTGCTGCCACCTTGCTGCAAAATTTCACGCAAAAAGCTTTCGCCTGTCGCTGCGTTAAAAATACCTTCTTCTTCAAAACGCGAGAAGGCATCGGCCGATAACACTTCAGCCCACTTGTAACTGTAATAGCCCGCCGCATAACCACCGGCAAAGATATGGCTAAAGCTATTTTCAAAACGATTGAATGCCGGCGGTTGCACCACCGCAACTTCATTGCGCACTTGTTGCAAAACCTCTTGCGCGCTGCGCGGGTTTTTAGGATCGTATTCTGCATGTAAACGGAAATCGAATAATGCGAATTCAATTTGACGCAACATCTGCAAGCCTGATTGAAAGTTTTTCGCAGCGAGCATTTTATCCAGCAAATTCTGAGGTAGAGATTCGCCCGTTTGATAGTGCCCAGAAATAAGCGGAATCGCCTCTGGCTCCCAGCACCAGTTCTCCATAAATTGACTTGGCAATTCCACTGCATCCCACGCAACACCATTGATTCCGCTCACCGCCGCAACATCAATTTGCGTGAGCATATGGTGAATGCCGTGGCCGAATTCGTGAAATAAGGTAGTGACTTCATCGTGAGTTAACAGCGAAGGAGTTTCACCTACTGGTGGGGTAAAGTTGCAGGTTAAAAACGCGACTGGCAATTGCAAACCCGTTGCAGTTTTACGGCGTACGCGCGCATCAGCCATCCAAGCGCCGCCGCGTTTACCTTCACGAGAAAACAAATCTAAATAGAAGCTGGCGATATGCTCGCCATTTTTGTGAATTTCATAAAAGCGTACCTCTGGGTGATACGTATCAAACTCAGCAATTTGTTTTACTTGAATACCAAACAAACGTGCAACCACTTCGAACATTCCGCTAATGACTTTTTCAGCCGGAAAGTAGGAGCGCAATTCTTCTTGCGAGATGGCGTATTTTTCCACGCGCAATTTTTCGCTGTAATAGGTGGTATCCCACGCTTGTAAATCGACACAGCCATTAGCACTGGCAAACTCACACAGCTCAGCATAATCACGTGCCGCATAGGGTTTGGATTTTTGTGCCAGCGCTTGTAAAAAATCCAATACTTGCTGTGGGCTTTGCGCCATTTTTGTCGCGAGTGAACGCTCGGCGTAATTTGCAAATCCTAGCAGCTGCGCAAGCTCATGACGCAGCGCAAGTGTTTCCGCGATTATGGCGGTGTTATCAAATTCTGCGGTAAATTCAATGTGATGCTCTGCATTGGTTTTTTGCGAATTAGCAGTCGCACGCGTTACGTTCGCCGTATAAATTTCCTCACGCAGTTCGCGATTCTCCGCATACATCATCACGGCGTAATAAGACGGAAAATCTAAAGTAATTACATAACCACTTAAGGATTTTTTTTGCGCAGCCTGTGCGGCTTGCGCTAAAGCAGATTCAGGTAAGCCCGCGAGCGCATCGACCGTTTCAAAATGTTTAAACCAGGCTTGGGTAGAATCTAAAACATGATTAGAAAACTGTGTAGATAATTCTGATAAACGCTGTTGAATTTCAGCATAGCGCTTTTTATGCTCAACACTTAAAGCAACACCACCCAAACGGAAATCGCGCAGTGCATTATCTACCGCTTGCTTTTGCGCCTGAGATAATTGCTCGTATTCAGCACTATCGGCTAATTTTTGATACGCCTTAAATAAATTTTCGTTTTGACTTAATTCAGTACCGTATTCGGTTAAGAGCGCAATACTCGCGTTGTAGGCACTGCGCATTTCATCATTGTTACGTACTGAATTCAGATGACTCACCGGCGACCACGCCTGATCTAACTTATCTCCTTGCTCTTCCAAGGGTGCCACTAGGGTTTCCCACGAAGGTTGCACTGAAGTCGGTTGCGTTAAATTAGCCAACAGATTTTGTAAATGAGTCCGGCTTTCGTTAATGATTTGGCTCACAGCTGGCTCAACATGCGCTGCCTCAATTGCAGAAAAAGGCGGCAACACATGGGATTTTACTAGGGGGTTAGTCACAGGCAACTCCAAACAAATAGATTCGATAAAATATTCGCGTATGATACAGCTTAAAAATTGCTACGGCTTTGGAAAAGAGATTCTTTTATGAAACACAATCAAAATCCTCTCAGCATTCGCACCTACCAAGGCCAGCGCCCGCAATTGGGCGACAAGGTCTATGTTGACCCCTCCGCAATAGTGATTGGCGATGTGCAAATTGGCGCAGATTCTTCAGTATGGCCCTACGCCATTATTCGCGGTGATATGCATTCTATACGTATAGGCGCACGCACCAGTATTCAAGATGGCTCTGTCCTTCATATCACCCACGCCAGCGATTTCAATCCTTCCGGTCATCCATTAATTATTGGCGACGATGTGACCGTAGGTCATTCGGTAAATTTACACGGCTGCACCATAGGTAGCCGTGTGTTAGTTGGCATAGGCTCCACCGTTTTAGATGGCGCTGTGGTGGAAGATGAAGTGGTGATAGGCGCAGGTACTTTAGTTCCACCCGGAAAACGTTTGGAAAGTGGATTTTTATACGTTGGCTCACCTTGCAAACAAGCGCGGCCACTTAAAGATTCAGAGCGCGCCTTCTTTAAATATTCAGCGGGTAATTATGTAAAACTGAAAGATATTCATATTGCGGAGTTGGAAATTCTATTGAAGTAAGCCTTATCGAAGTAAGGCTTACTTCCCATCCTCACAATTCTGTCGCAAAAACTCATCGTGGCTTGGCAGAGTTTTCACCATAGATTGGATTGCCTGTCGTGCCATTTTTAACGTATCGCTAATTTCCTGGTAGTCCATGTTATCTACCCGTGGACAATATTTGTTAGGGCGAATACCCATGCCCTCAAATACAGATTGCCAGCTGGTGCTGCGAAATAATTCATCGGTGCCTTCTCGCACTATGCCATGACCTTTAAACAAAGCAATGCGCTCTTGCAGTGATTCAGGTAACTCCATGGTCTTACAGAAACGCCAAAAATCTGTGTCTTCACGTTGCGTGGTGCAATAGTGCAACACAATAAAATCTCGCACTTCTTCAAAATCAGTCGCCATGCGGCGGTTATATTCTTTAATTAAACTGGGGTCGCAATCGCGGTCGGGGAAAAATCGCAAAAAGAAATCCATACCGCGCGCGATTAAATGAATTGAGGTTGACTCCAAGGGCTCAACAAAACCCGAAGCCAAACCAAGCGATAGACAATTTTTCTCCCACATGCTTTTACGACGACCTGTTACAAAGGGAATAACGCGCGGATCATTAATGCGTGGGCCATCAAGATTTTTTAGCAGCGTCGATTTTGCTTCAGCATCACTACAATATTTACTGGAGTACACATAGCCGTGGCCGGTGCTATTACGCAGTGGAATTTTCCAACCCCAACCCGCTTTGCGCGCGGTGGCGGTGGTGTAGGGCGGGCGTTTTTCTTGTGCAGCTGTTTTCACCACTACCGCGCGATCACAGGGCAAATATTTTGACCAATCTTCAAAACCTACACCTAAGGTTTTTTCAATCAATAAAGCCTTAAACCCGGTACAGTCGATGAAAAAATCACCGTAAATTTCACGACCGTCGCTCAAAATTAATTTCTCAATATTGCCCGTGGCAGTTTGCGTGACATGGCTGACGGTTCCTTCAGTACGTTTTACACCGCGTTCGTGCGCATAGGTATTCAGATAATTTACCACTAGCTTTGCATCTAAATGCACCGCGTAACTTGCGCCGCCAATAGGTGTATTTTGCAATTGCGTTGGCCAGAAAAATTTTTCTTGCTCAGCCATTACCGAACAGGGCGAAAAATCTTGCAGAGGTGATGCGTCACCCTGCATGGTAGCTTTTAACCAGCACTGGTAAAAATCGTGGGAGCCTATGCGCTTTCCAATCACACCAAAGGGATGAAAATAGGATTCATTTTTTTGTCGCCAATCAATAAATTTTATACCGAGCTTAAAACAGGCTTGAGTATTTCGAATAAATTGTTGTTCATCTATGCCAAGATTTTGTATTAAGCGCACCACGGGAGGAATTGTCGATTCACCAATACCGATAGTGCCGAGATCATCTGACTCCACCAATTCAATTTCACACAACTGTGACTTGAGATGGTAGGACAACATGGACGCTGCAATCCAACCGGAGGTACCGCCGCCGACAATCACAATTTTTTTAATAGGATTTATATTGGTCATAATTTTTTACATCGCCACGCCGACATTTATCAATTTTTTTACTTTCAGGTTTTATTTTTTCTACCAACTTTGGTTTTCTACCAACAGCCCAGACCCGCTCGTATCCTGTGCAGTTGTGTATTGCCAGCTATTCACTTGAATGGCGCGGCGCACAGCATCTATGGCTTTGTGGCGCGGAAAACTGGCGCGCCATGCTAAAGAAATTTTGCGCACTGGATGAGTTTGCAAAGGCCGCGTGACTAAGGCCTGTGGTGAAAATATGGCTGAACTCGTTGCCGATGACGGCAAAATGCTGATACCCAAACCTATCGCAATCATATGGCGTAGAGTATCCAAGCTGCTGCATTCAATGATGTTATTGGCCGCAGGTTCAAATACCCTAAGTACTTGTTCACGCAGGCATTGTTTTTCGCTTAACAATAAAAAACTTTGCTCGTGCAAATCATCAAATGCGATGATTTTTTTAGCGGCAAGCGCATGGTTGGGCGGCATCACCACTTGCAGGGGCTCGCTGTATATTTCTTGGGTGACCACATCGGGTTCTATCAAGGGTTGAGAGATAAGAATGGCATCCAGCTCACTGGTGCGCAGCTTGTGGCGCAGATCGCTGTTGTAACCCTCATAGCAACTCAAGGTCAGCTGGTTAGCAATTAACTTTAAGGATGGAATCAATTGCGGCAGTAAGTAGGGCCCTAAGGTGAAAATAGCGCCGAGTTTTAATTCCCCACTGAGTTGATTTTTATCGGCGTCTGCCAGAGCGATAATGGTATCTGCCTGCGTCAGCGCGCAGCGCGTCTGAGCAATAATCTGTTCGCCCATTTGGGTAATCCGAATGCCAGACTTGCTGCGTTCAAACAGCAAAACACCCAAATCGTCCTCGAGCTTGCGTACCGCCATGCTCAAGGTTGATTGGCTGACATTAAACCCAGCGGCAGCACGACCAAAGTGGCGCGTCTCGGCTACGGCAACCAAATAGCGTAATTCGATGAGTGTCATTAAAGGCCTCGGGGGGATACAAACAAAAGGCTTGGGCTGGCAGCACCCTACAGAGCGCATCACTAGGTAGAATAGCCGAATCATCATGACGAAGGTTGATCGTCTTTCTCAGGATACGACTAAGTTTCCTTAAACTAACAACAAAACAACGCTTGGGTCTATTGGATCGGGCTAGCTTGGCGAACTCAAAAAAAGTGTCGATTTTTTTACACCAAAATGATTTTCAGTTCGCCCTTGTAATATAGATCACAATAAAATAGAGGGGCTCGAAGTGATGAGCCATTTTTTGCAGGGCTTTAATTGTGCTGATTTTTTTGAGTAACATTAAGATTATTTTTTCTCGCTCAATTGTCTCCGCAGCGCGTTAATAACCGGTACAACCTCTGGCCGAATCTGCCGCCACACATAAAACGCCTCAGCAGCCTGACCAACTAACATGCCTAAACCGTCGGCCAACTTTACAGCTCCCTGTTCAGCAGCCCATTTCAAAAATACGGTTGGCTCTGCGCCGTACATAAGGTCGTAACAGCTAGCGTTGGGATTTAATAATCCCGTAGGCAGGGGCGGCAAATCGCCACTTAAACTGGCTGAGGTTCCATTAATCACTACATCAAAGCGTTCACCCGCCAACTGCTCAAAGCTGCGGGCTTGTACATCGCCAAGATCGTGAAAGTGCACCGCCAATTCTTCGGCTTTTGATAGAGTACGATTGGCGATAACCACTTGCGTAGGATACTCCGCCAGTACCGGCTGCATAATCCCGCGCACCGCACCGCCTGCACCCAGAACTAAAATGCGTTTGCCACGCAACTCCCAGCCGAGGTTGTGCATATCGTGCACCATGCCAATGCCGTCGGTGTTATCACCTAGAATTTTTCCATCAGCCTGTATCGCCAGTGTATTCACAGCGCCCGCACACTCAGCGCGAGGGGTTAATTGTTGTGCAAACTGAAAAGCTTCAACTTTGAAAGGTATAGTCACATTCAAGCCTTTACCGCCCTCGGAAAAAAAAGCTTGCGCCGTTTTTACAAATGCATCTTCCGCGACCAATTGCTTGGCGTAATGCAAATCCTGACCCGTTTGCTCTGCAAACTGGCGGTGAATAGCCGGGGATTTACTGTGATTAATAGGGTTGCCGAACACGGCGTATTGGTCTGTCATTGAACATCCATCTACACAATATTGTTGTTAAGGTTTTATTTTAGCCAATCGCGATGCGGCAAAAACTGCTCGTAGAGCGCTGCTTCTGCGCTGCCTGCCTCGGGCTGAAAATCGTATTCCCAACGCACCAGCGGCGGCAGCGACATTAAAATCGATTCCGTACGCCCGCCAGTTTGCAAGCCAAACAAAGTGCCGCGATCGTAAACCAAATTAAATTCCACATAGCGGCCACGACGATAAAGTTGAAACTGGCGCTCGCGCTCACCAAAAGGCATGTTTTTACGCGCCGCCAAGATCGGTTGATAAGCGGGCACATAACTGTCACCCACCGCGCGCAAAAGTGCGAAACTTTTCTCGAAGCCCTGTTCATTCAAATCATCGAAAAACAACCCACCCACACCGCGCGCCTCATTGCGATGTTTAAGGTAAAAATAATCATCGCACCATTTTTTGTAGCGCGGATAAACCTCAGCACCAAAAGGATCGCAGGCATTTTTTGCAGTTTGATGCCAGTGAACAACATCGGCCTCACTGCCGTAATAGGGCGTTAGATCGTAACCGCCGCCAAACCACCACACTGGCTCTGCGCCCTCTTTTTCAGCGATAAAAAAGCGCACATTGGCGTGGCTGGTAGGCGCGTAGGGATTATTGGGGTGAATCACTAGCGATACTCCCATGGCTTCAAAGGCGCGACCCGCCAACTCCGGACGATGCGCGGTAGCTGAAGCGGGCATTTGAGTGCCGTGAACATGGGAGAAATTGACGCCGCCTTTTTCGATAACTGCACCATTCGCCAACACACGAGTGCGGCCACCGCCACCTTCGGCGCGAGTCCAATTATCTTCAACGAAACCGGCACCGCCATCTTCAGCGGCGAGGGCAGTGCAGATTCGATCCTGTAAATCCAATAAATAAGCTTTCACCGCAGCTTTATTGGGCAAGGTATTATCGGGCAAAGCAGCATTGCTCATGGGGAATCCTTAGCGCTCGGCAGGTCGATTCAGAAAGGCCGCTATTCTACGCGGCTTGAGCACAAAGAGTTAGCCGGGGCGAACAACTTCGCCGGTCATAAGGTCGCGAATTTCAGAGGGCTTGGCGCGCTTACCGACAGCACCTGAAGTTATGGCGTCAAGCTCATCGCCAAAATAGCGGTGTACATCAAAACCGCTACGAGCTGGCTCGCGGCCTTGCAGATTACAAGAGGTTGAAACAATAGGCGCACCAAAGGCTTTACTTAAACCGGCAGCAACAGGATGATCAGTCACGCGCAAGGCAACGCCAGTGTAATCACCGGTAATCCATTTGGGCGCGAGGCCATTATTGGGCACCAACCAAGTCACCGGGCCGGGCCAGGTTTTCTTAATGCGTTGGCGCTGAATATCGTTTAAATGGTAAATAAAAGGCTCGAACAGGCTGATATCTGACGCTAACAGAATCAAGCCCTTATTGACGGGGCGCTGTTTCATTTCCAGCAAGCGCATAACCGCATCTTCACTGAATGGATTACAACCCAAACCCCACACCGCCTCGGTAGGATAGGCGACAACGCCGCCCTGCCACATTTGCTTAGCGGCATATTGCACACGGGGATTTAACGACCAATTAATCATAAAAAACGCCTTGAAAGTAGATGCTGGCAATCTACCGAAATAAGAGCCACAAGGTAACCTAAGAAGGCGACTTACCCCCAAGATTCACTTACCGCCATAAAGAAAATATAGAAACTGAATATCGATGAGTTTTAAGGAACGATTAGAGCTTGGGTAATATTGCGTAAAAATTGTTGTGCTTGGTGGGAATTGGCGTAATTTTCGATAATCCAAAATATCAATACTTACAAACTATAAATATTCGGAGCAACAATGACTACTACACGTCGTGAATTCCTTACTGCTAGTGCCCTTACCGGTGTTGCGCTTGCATCCGCTGGCGCATTGGCAGCATCCACTACAGTACCTGCCACAGCGCCCCATACCACGCCCAAATTACTGCACCATGTGTTTTTCTGGCTTAAGAATCCCAACTCTGCAGCCGACCGCGCTAAATTAATTGCGGGTGTTAAATCCCTTGCGGCCATTGAAACTGTGCGCAGCATTCATGTGGGCGTTCCTGCATCGACCGAAAAACGCGATGTGGTCGATAACTCTTACCATGTGTCGGAACTGTTGGGTTTTGATGATGTAGCGGGTCAAGATGCGTATCAGGTGCATCCACTGCATAAAAAGTTTGTCGATGAGCATCAGCATTTGTGGAGCAAAGTGGTGGTATATGACGCGCTGAAAGTGGATTAACAGCTCGCTAGATTCTTGCCAATTTATAAAAATCGCACCAATAAAAACCTCGCTGCGGCACTCCGCAGCGGGGTTTTTAAAGAAGTATTCTTGAGCAACGTAGTAATTAGACCCGCTGATAACCTGCACCTATTTGTTGGACATAACCCTTAATTTCCAAACCAATCAGCTGCGCAGCAACACTACCCACGGCGATTCCGGTACGCTCAACTAAATCGTCAATATTGACGGGGTCGTAACCCATAGCATGTATCAGTTGCTGTTCGGCGGGTGAAAGTGCATCTAATTCTTTTTCATCTAACTCTGTCTTTTTCGCCGCTTTTTGCTGCAGTTTTAATAATTTTTCACGCTGAAAGCCCAGCATACCTTGCAACTGATCAACTATATCCTGCCCCGTTTCCACCAAGGTTGCGCCTTGACGAATCAATTGATGACAACCACGCGCTAAGGGATTATGGATAGAACCCGGGATTGCAAAGACTTCGCGGTTTTGCTGCATAGCTGCTTTAGCAGTAATCAAAGATCCGCTTTGAATTGCCGCCTCAACCACTAAAACACCGCAACTTAAGCCGCTGATAATGCGATTACGCTGCGGAAAATTAGCCGACTTGGAACTACTGCCTAAGGGCAATTCACTCACCAAAGCTCCGCCAGTTTCGAGTATTTGCTGCGCCAAGGCGCGGTGACGGGAAGGGTAAATCATATCCAGCCCAGTACCCATAACAGCAATGGTTTTGCCTTGGGCGGCAAGCGCACCTTGATGTGCAGCAGCATCTACCCCTAGCGCTAAACCGCTGGTAATCGCAAAGCCGTTAGCCGCCAAAAACTCAGCAAATCTATAGGCATTTTCACCACCCCCACTGGAAGGATTACGGCTGCCCACTATGGCAATTTGCGGCAGGCTCAACAGGTGAATATCGCCGCGCACAAACAATAAGGGCGGTAAATTGGGGATAGTTTGTAACAGCTCTGGGTAGTTTGCATCTGCCACTGACAGTAAATGTACGTTGGGCTGAGACTCTACCCACTCCATGTCTACGAGGGCTTTTTGGCCAATTGCAGATTGCTCTGGATTAGATTGAAAATCCTGAATAACCGACAGCGTTTCCAATTCAAGAAGAGATTCGAGCTGTATGCTGGGTTGCTTAAGCACTGCTTCCGGCGAGCCGAATAAACTGACCAAGCGATTGAATGTAACGGCGCCCACATGGGGTAAGCGGTGAAGTACGAGGGAATAAAAACGCGGATCTTGCATGATTCATCCTTGTGAAATAAACAGCGGCGCTTCGTGCGCCGCAGCAGTTTTTAAGTAAAACCTATATTAAGGGTTTTGCAAAGAGTCGCCAACCAGCAAGGGGCGATCAGCTTCCAAGACCAAGGCAAAGCTCATTTTCTTGAAGGTACGGAATACCATCAGCAAGCCTGCTCGCTCATCGGGTAAAGCTACTTTTCCACCGGTCACACGATCCGCTACTACCTCGCCCTTCTTGTAAATAGCGAGAACGTTACCTTCTTTGATGCCTTCACGAGCGCCGCGGTTAATCATCACCACATTATACTTACCGACCTGAGTTACGCCGCCTCGACCGCAATAATAGTTCCCTGAATATCGGTATCTGGGCCACTTGGGTAAAAAATTGAGCTGGTGGAACGGTCTTCACTGGGCAAAAGGCTATCGCCAACACGAACTTCTTCATTCGCACGCACAACATTCACTGTTGCCACATCGCCCTTTATTGATTTGAGGCTTACCGAACCTATACCCAAAGCATGCAAGCCCAAGACTTCTCTGGTTTTTGGGTCAACGAATACTTGCCCTTTGCGGTAGACACCAAAGTTCGTCAAATCGCCAAACTTACCGCGTGCATAAGCTTCATCACCAGCACCCGCGACTATACGCTGTTGTGGGCCAGCCAAAATATAAGGCGCCTTAGCCAGAGTTTTTTCATCTTCTAATACGCGACTGCGAGACAAGAAGCTGTCGATGCGATCTAAAGGAATTGCCGTAATGGCCTCCTCATTCGGAATGATCCGTACTTGCGGGCTGAGCTTCTCGGTTGCGTTAATGCCGCCAGACCCGGGCGCTAATTTCAACGTGCGCTCTGAGGTCAAGCGTGGCTGACCATCGATATAAACCAACTTGATTAAATCGCCAGGATAAATCAGGTGGGGGTTTTCAATTTGTGGATTGGCATGCCAAATTTCTGGCCATTTCCAGGGTGATTTTAAAAAGGTGCTTGAGATATCCCACAGGGTATCGCCCTTTTTAACAGAGTATTCATCCGGATGACCGGTTTTAAGCACAGAGTCTTGCGCCCACACATTGAAGCTCAAAAAAGCAGCGGCAATAATACCAATAATGATTTTTTTCATAGAAACCGATCCTGTTTTATTCGGCCATCAGACAGATAGACGTTATAATAGCTTATTAATCCAC
>Ga0116157_10004379_pt1 | contig 13209 bp, 9 predicted proteins | sample AD_UKC048_MetaG_FD_89882 | JGI IMG/M metagenome (GOLD analysis project Ga0116157, IMG submission 89882) | Active sludge microbial communities of municipal wastewater-treating anaerobic digesters from USA - AD_UKC048_MetaG | ecosystem: Engineered > Bioreactor > Anaerobic > Digestate | place: USA...
CAGAACCCGCTTCGCCGGGGTTTGGTTCGCAGCCACCGTCGGTAAATATTTTTACATCCACCGGTAATGCATTTACTTCAGCCGCATTATAAGTTTTGATTTTTGCAGCACCCGCAGCGGTAGCACGCCCGGTTCCAGCGGTGGGTTTTCCACCGCCAAAAGCCGCTTCCGCTTCTTCACGCGTTGTAAATGATTTATAACGCGCACCATTAAATCCATCGACATTCTTTTTGCAGGTAGCCCAATCGGTAAAAATCCCCGTCTCTCGCCCTGCCCATACCACATAAAATTTTGAAGCCATTACACTCTCTTTAATTAATTTATAAACGAATAATTGCACACACGAAATTTATTTATCAAACGTAGGTTGGCGGTGAGGAACGACAAAAATGCAGGAACGCATTTTTGCACAACCGAAGGTTGCCCGCAGGGTGAGCACCATGGATGGTGCGAATGAACCCCAACATGACCATCTGGCCGCAACTACCGAAAAGCATTTAAAAAATATGCAGATCGAACATCAATAGCCAAATTCGGCAATAACATGAAATTAAAACCCTGTATTAAAATATTTTATGAGCTGGGCATGACTACAGCGACCATATTTTTACGGCGATATCTGCCATTTTTGATTGCCTAGCTTCAATTGCTTGTTTATTCCAAACCGTTTCATTCGCAATGCTACTAGTCAAAATAAAAGAGGAGCTCTTATATGCTTGGCACTTTTCTGGAAAAGATGCGTTCCCCAACGTGCTATTTAATTTGGATGACATGATTGCCAAGTTGCCCAATCTATTGTGATAAGTCCTAAATTCATCTAACTTAAAAAAGTCGTCCCAGTAAGGGGTGGGATTCAGCGGCAAGATATGCTCAAGATTAACTCGTTCGGTATCAGTATTAGGAATGCTTTCGCTATTTGATGATAGCCCACCTTCTTCTAGGGCTCGAAGGTAATACCGCGCTATTTTTTGTTTGGATATGGATGCAATTGAAAATCCTGTTCTGAAGGCGGAATCAGAGGGAATATTTTTAAATGCTGCGATTATATCCGCTGGAGACAAAATCTTTTCCTCATGAATAGCTTTTGCTGTATCAGCATACAATCGTTCTAAAGTGCCCCCGCCAACGCCGCCAACAATCTGAAAGCGTACAGCAACAGCTACAAGCTTCTGGAATATTGATCGCATATGCTTTTTATCTAGCTTTTCAAGTATCGCCATCAAAAGTGGTCGAATTTGCGTCATGCCCAATAAATTAAGTGTGGATACTGATTCACTTACTTTATTGTCATAGTTTGCCCAGTATTCATGATCAGTGTTGAGTAGGGCTGAGTACACTCTCGCACCATTCGACAATTCGGTTGAATAATTCAATGCAATTTTTTTACTAGTTATTTTCTTCTTAATTACAGAAAAAAGTTCCTTCTCCCTAATTAACCCATATCTTGCCATTGAGAAGTGACGTAAATATGTAACAACTAATGGGTCATCTGATGCACTCTCCAGAACAGAGGACATTGATAACCATCTGCTTTTTGTTTCTTCTATTTTGTCTCCTGATCGATGGAATAGATAGTTTTTTAAAAGATCGGAAATCGCCAACTCCAACCCTCTATCATTTAGCGTTTCAAAAATTGTGAATGCATTGCTGTCGTCAGGTGCGATTACTACAATAATTTTCATGTTTGTTTCTAAATAGTCTAGCCAAGAATGCAGTTCCTCTTCTGAATCCTTAGATACTTCACACATTTTTGTAAGATAGTTATGACTATTTTTATAAGATGCAATTAAACGTTTATTAGACTGCCCTCTAAATTTGGAGGCATTTAGTGTGCTGTAGCTCTCAATTAGCTCTTGATATACCTCGTTATCAATTTCATTCAGTATTAACTTTGGTTCTTTTTCTTTTGTCTTTCTATCTGTATTGGATAAAAAGTCGGATTTCACAGAGCTGACAACCTCATAATCCTTCTCCTTCTCAAATATATCTTTTATCGCAGCAATAATTAGACTTACAGTTGTTAATCGCTGCTGTCCATCCACAACTTCATAGCGATTATTTTCACCTGAAGTTACAACTATTGATCCTAAAAAATATTCTTTTTCTTTATTTTTTATGGCTTCATTAATGTCATTTAGAAGAGACTCAACATGATCTTCTTCCCAAGCATAAGACCTCTGATAAGGAGGCACCTTGAAACGTTTTCCTTTTAATACTGCCCCAATTCCCTCTAACTGAATTGAAATATGCTGAATCTGAGTCATTTATTACTTCTCCATGATAAAAATTTAATTGCTTTCCAGATTTGAAACTTTCATCTGCCCCATCAACCGAACCGCAACGCCCACCAACACCGCCACAGCCAACAACAAAATCCCCCAAAACAAAACGGTCTTCCAACTCACCTGCATTCCAGCGCGAGCAAACGAATCCATACTCGGGTTCAACTCCGTAAACGTCACCTGCCCCCACTGCAAATCTTTACCACTCACCAACTGCGAAAAAATTTGCGCGCTGGTGTGTTGGTTATTAGGCGCGGCTTGATCATCTATCGCGATTTTGTAAGGCGCTGCATTGTTCGCAATAAATTGCAGTGTTTGCGGTTGGCGATGGAAAACTAATGTGGGGTTGAGTGTGGTGCGCACCAGTTCGTTGAGTTCAATGCGCCAGTAGATATCGCTATTGCTGTAGATATTAATAGCATCGCTCTGCTGCCAATCACTACCCACTTGCGCGTTAAACCAAATACCGCGATGGAGTAATTGCCAAGGTTGTTTTTCGGTATTGCGCGAAAACACTTTAATGTTATCGCCATACATAGTGGTGCCGAGGTTGAGGCTGATATTAGTAACGGGCGCTATATCGTCACGCGTAAATTCCCATGCTGCGACGGGCATAGCAACGGAGTGATTACCTGCGCCCATTGCTGAATCCTGATCTTTCGCCAGCGCGCCTTTTACTTCCCAGCGATCAACCACTGGTGCGTTAGCGATTTTATCGGTGTTCTCAATCTGAATATTTGTGAGCTGCAAGTTCTCGTTACCGCGCGTGAATTTCAAACGCAAATAGGCATAGTGCCTTTCACTCAAATTCACGGCGACTTTATTGCGCGTAAGCAACTGCCCTTCTTTCTGCAATTGCACCAGTGTGGTTTGCGCAATGCTCGACCAATTACTCAAGTCATTAGTACCGCTGACTTGTACTTCTAGATATTGGTTTGATTCAGATGCCTGCCAATCCACCACCAATTTATCGATGCGAGTTTTTATATCGCTCACATCCACCACATAAAAATCAACCGGCACACTTTGGTCTTGCATTTTATCGTTGTTAGTTTTTTCTACACTAACTGAAATTTTATTGGTATTCACATTTGCATTCAGGCGAATTGATGCGCTGCTTAACGCGATCAATGCCTCTGGTGGTGAACCTACTGCAACTGGAAAAAAGCGCGCATTGGTTAACTGCGACTGCTCACTCAGTTGTGTACTGGGCGCGGTAATACGATACGGCAATTTATTTCCCTGTTGATCTGTCACCACCAAATCATTTAATGGCGTATCGCCACTGTAACGATAAATATCGTGCGTAAGCGTGGTTTGCACGTAGGTGCTGGGCGCTTCGTTTATTTGGTAAACGGGGATGACTTCCGCATTGACCACCATGCTTACCAAGCATGAAATAAATAGAAATGTTTTTTTAATGTTGATCATGTATAAACCTTTTAAAAGCTGGATTCCCGCAAGCGAGAATGACGACTCCCCACTGTCGCTTACTGAATTTATTCCTGCACATTTTGCTCTGCAGGTCTCGCCTTCGCCGGAATTGGCGATAAATAACCAATCAACAACATCAAACCGCCTACCACCATAAACGACACTATGCGCGCGAGTGTACCTGTGCCGGTTAAATCTTTGGTGAAAAGTTTTAACAGCACCAAGCCTAATAAAGCTGCGCCGAGCATCCAGAGTTTGCGCTCTTGCCAGCGGCGCGAGAGATGCATTACTACTAATGCACAAATCGCCCAAAGGATCGACAGCGCCATTTGTACAATCACTGAATCCCACATCACATGTGATACGTATTCAACACCAGCGTAATGATGAATCGCACGCAGCAGTACTACGTTAATCCACGCAAAACCTAACACACCGATCACACCATAACGCAACCCGGCGGGTGCAGAATCCAACTTAATAAAACCGCGCTTAATTGTGTAAGCGAAAATAATGAGCACAGCGGCTTGCGCCAAATCGAGTGGATTTAAAATAGGTAAATAGAATTGATCGGTCATTCCAGAATAGTGACAGGCAGCGATAAACCAGAGCAATAAAACCAACAACAAGGGCGCGGGAATTAAGTTTTTGTAATCCGCTGAATACTGCGCAAACGGCCAAACGGATTTATTGGTGAGGCTTAATAATGCAACCAAAGGTACTACCAAACACGCGAACCATAATATCGCTGCGTTAGTGCCGTACCATTGCAATTCGCGTTGCCAATGGCTCGCCTCCCAATACACAAGGCTAAACAAAAACCAGGCCGTTAATACGTGGAATGCACTGAGCAAACCGCAAGAACTTGTTTCGCGCTGGCGCCACAAAAAGCGATATTGCACCAACACAAATGTCAGCAACGCGAGCAGGCCAAAACCTTGCGATGGATAAACGTCATAACCGATAAAGAGCGCCTCGCCAAAATTGCTCATGGCCAATACACAGGTAAAAGGTAACAACCAGAAGCCAACGCGCGCTAATTGCGGCCATTGTATTTTTGCACTTAAGAGCACCAGCGCCGCAACCGAGAGCGTGAAAAATACAATCAGCACAGAAAAATGGTGCTCGCCAAGAATGTGCACTTCAATCTCGTTGTAACCTGCCAGCAACCACCACAGCCAACCGATAATAAGCATGAGCGGCGTTAAGAATTTTTCAAATCCGTTGCTGTGTTCTGCAAAGCGCGTGAGTAAATAGGAAATGCACAGAGCCGACGCCGCCAGAATAAACAAACTAATAAAGTCGCCAGCAATAAGTGGAATTGCACCCGCATCAATCCCGTGAATAATGAGTGAACACGCTGCTGCTATATGTAATAAATAACCGGCAAAACGCGACAGAAAACGCTGCTGGCGCAAACCGACCCAAATCAAACCCGTTGCTTCCAGCGCCCAAGTGGCAGATGTCCACTGTGCATCCAACGCGAGCGGAATGGTTAAGGTTGCGAAGGTAACGCCGAGGGCGATAAAAGATTCGATCAATACGCTATGCGTAGTTTGGTATTTGGCCCAAAGCACACGCGCCAACAGGATATAAATTGCAGAGAGAGTTAGCGCGCTAATCGCCAAGCCGTATTCTGTGTGTTTGAGCAATGCGGTTTGCAAACCAAACGCGACAATAGGCAAACCAAAGGTCAGACTCCCATCCACCAAACCTTTTAAATTCGGCGGTTGTTTGAGTGAAAACAAAATCGAAACCGTTAAATAAAGTGCAAAGAACGCGATTAAAAATGGTTGCGTGCTTGCGTACAAATGCGGCTCGTAATCCAGCACACCCCAGGCCGAGGTAATCACAAACGTAAAAACAAAACCAATCCAATTGAGCAGGCGCCAGGTTTTAAACCAAGCAATGGCGAGAATGCCGATATTGAGCAGCAAATAAAAACTGAATAGACCGACATGATTGCCGGAGCCGTCGGACGTAAGAATCGGCGCAAGAAAACCGCCAGCAGTGGCCATAAGCGCAAGCACTTGCGCATTTTGCAAAACGGCGAGTGCTGCACCGAGCATCACAATAATAAACATCAACGCAAACGCAGCACCCGCTGGCATAAGCGAATACATTTTTGCTGCCGCAAATACCGTGAGGTAGAGCGCGGCAATACCACCGCCTTGCAATACCAATCCAAAACCGCCCTCTTTCAGCCGAGTTTTCCAACCCAAACCGATTAATGTAATCGCAACGGCTGCCACCGCCGCCATGCGCAATTCAATCGGCAGCAGGCCTTGGTTGGAGGCGTATTTAACGAGGAAACTTAAACCAAAAAACATCACCACCATGCCGATGCGCACAATGGGATTGCCTTCGGTAAAAAAGCGATGCACATAACCAAATGCTTTTTCAATAGCATTTGGTTCGCGCGGTGCTGGTGGTGGCATTACAACTGGCGGCACTACAACTGGTGGAACAATTACTGGGCGTACTGGTTTAGGTGGTTCTAGATCAGGCAGGTCTAGATCAAAAGATTCAGTATCTGGAGTTTTATCACCTGCATTAGATGTGGCGTTAGGTGTAGATATTTTTGTGCTTGGAAGAGGCCCTAATGATTCATTAATAACATCGGCAAGCGGCTTTTTCACCACGGGTGTCGGCGTTGGACTGGTGTTTGTGTCCGCGCTAGGTGTTTGAAGATTGCTTTTGAGCAGCGCTAGTTGTTGATTGGTTTTTAGCTGCTCATCGGTTAGCTGTTTTACAGCTGATTCCAGCGCACCAATTTTTTTAATTTGCTGAAGAACCAAGCCTGTGAGGCCGCCTAAAAGCGCACCCAAGAACCAACCTTTATAACCGAGAAAGATCGACCCAAAAACAACCCCGGCGAGAGCGCCAACAACTAACACGATCATAAACTACGTCCTTAGATTTATAGGCAGTCAAAAATGCTGCCGATTGTTATAGATGCCCTATTCTGACAGCAAATAATCCGTTTGTTATAGAGGCTTTTGGCAATTGCTTTATTTACCCAAACCAGCCGCGCAGCTTTGCGCTAAAATGCCTGCAATATTTTTAGGCCGTATCTTCAATGCCCGTATCTGCGCAATTAATCCCCATTCACTATTACCCAAACTCGGCCGACTGGTTCGTGCAAATTCGCCATCTCGCTATGCCGATTTGGTTAGATTCTGGCCATCCACAAAGCAGCTATGGTCGGTTTGATATCTTGAGTGCAGCGCCTGCTGTTAGCTTAAATACAGCGGATGGGATTACCCGAATTCAGCAAGGCGTCTTATCTGAAACCGCAACTCAAAACCCATTTGATGTTCTGCAAAGTTACCTTCCTCCGTTACAAGCATCGCTTGAGCAAGTACCTTTTTGTGGCGGTGCCTTGGGCTATTTTGGCTATGACTTGGGGCGATCTTTAGAGCGGTTGCCACAAGTCGCACTCAAGGATATTGAGCTGCCAGACATGAGCATCGGCATTTACCCATGGGCCATAGTGCAAGATCATCACAAGCAGCAGGCTTGGTTAGTGATTAATAAAGCCGTTGCGGCTGCTTATAACTTTTTGGAAATCGAACACATTTGCTTGGCGAACACTCAAAACAGTAGGTTTCACGACTTAAAGCAAAACATTAAGAGAACCTCAAATTCTTTTAAAATCAATAGCCTTGAGAGCAATCTTAAAGTGGGTGACTATCGCCTAGCTATCCAAAAAATTCATCGCTACATAGCCGCTGGCGATTGCTATCAAGTCAATTTCGCCCAACGTTTTAGCGCCAGCTGCCAAGGCGATAGTTTTGAGGCGTACCTGACATTACGCGATTCACTGCCCTCGCCCTTCTCTGCCTATATGGAATTGCCAGAGGGAGCCATATTGAGTTTGTCGCCAGAGCGCTTTATTAAACTTGAGCAAAATCAGGCTGAAACCAAACCAATTAAAGGCACTATAGCGCGCGGCAAAACACCGGCAGAAGATGCCGCTAACGCACTACGATTGGAATCCAGCCTCAAAGACCGCGCTGAGAATTTGATGATTGTGGACCTATTGCGCAATGACTTGAGTAAAACGTGCACCGACATTAAAGTCCCAGAACTGTTCAGCCTGCAAAGCTTTGCCAATGTGCACCACTTGGTAAGTACAGTAACGGGAACCTTGAAGCCTAATAAAACGGCAGTCGATTTACTGGCAAGTAGCTTTCCCGGTGGCAGCATTACCGGTGCCCCTAAAATTCGCGCCATGGAAATTATTGAAGAGCTAGAGCCTGTAAGACGCTCACTTTATTGCGGCAGCTTGGGTTACATAAGTGCCTGCGGCAATATGGATACCAGCATTGCCATTCGCACGCTTGTTCGCGATAAAAACAACATTCACTGCTGGGGCGGCGGCGGCATAGTTGCAGACTCAGAACCCGACAAAGAATATCAGGAGACAATCGCCAAGGTAAAAGTATTGCTTGATACGCTGGAGAAGAACTTTAACCGAACAGAATCATAAACAGGGCAAAATCATAAGCTAAGCAATTTTATAATTAGGAGAGAGAAATGCTCATTCAAAACCATCAAATCGATTTAGAAACGCCGACTGGCACCATGCGTTGCTATGTTTATCGCCCTAAAGAAGATGCATCAACTGCAGGTAAGAAATATCCTGCCATTTTGCTCTACTCCGAAATTTTTGAGCAAACATCGCCGATTCGCCGCAGCGCACAAATTATGGCTGGCCACGGTTTTATCGTGGTAGTGCCGGAAGTTTTTCACGAGCTGAACCCAATCGGAACCGTATTAGGTTATGACGATGCCGGTCGCGACAAAGGCAATGCCGACAAGGTGAACAAATACCTGGAAGCTCACGATACCGATACTCAAGCCATGATCGATTATGTGCAAACCCTGCCCTATTTCTCAGGTAAAGTTGGCGCCATGGGGTTTTGTTTAGGCGGTGGTCTTGCCTACCGCGCGGCGATTAATCCAGCAATTTCAGCGACGAGTTGCTTTTACGCAACGGATATTCATTCTGGAGTTACGCCATCGCAGGCGGGCAATGATAGTCGCACTCGCACCAAAGAAATTCGCGGCGCACTGCAAATGGTTTGGGGCAAGCAAGACCCGCATATTCCGCCCGAAGGCCGTGCAATTGTTTATAAAGAATTAACGGATGCCAATATTAAATTTGAGTGGCATGAAGTGAATGGCGTGCACGCATTTATGCGCGATGAAGGAGATAGATACGATGCCGAATTGCAATTGTGGGGCTATCAAACTGCGCTTGGATTTTTTAGAAGTAATTTGTACTAAGAAGAGACCTTTGCACGAAAGATAATTCTTCAAAGTAAGCACCGATTTATGATCCGAAACCCTAGAGGCATGGATGCCGACAGGGAGCTACACGGATGTATTTATGCGTTTTCGGATCATAAAACGGTGCTTACAATGTGATGAGCTATTCGTGCAAAGGTCTCCAAGTAAATTTCAACGCGGAATAAAAAAAGGCAGAAGTGTTCACTTCTGCCTTTTTTACAGCTTAGCTTTCGCAAAAAAACTACAGCGTCAACTCGCGATTGCTGGCTTTAATAAATTCTTTCTTCAAATCTTCGTAGGTGTGCACAGCTGGGAATTGCGGGAATTGCTCGATCACGTTTTGCGGAGCATGGAACAAAATACCTTGATCCGCTTCGCCCAACATAGTGGTGTCGTTGTAAGAATCACCTGCGGCAATAATGCGATAGTACAAAGTCTTCAAAGCCAATACAGATTGACGCTTTGGATCGCGTTGACGCAAAGTATAACCTACCACCATACCGCGCTCGTCAACATTTAAGCGGTGACACAATAAGGTTGGGAAACCTAATTGGCGCATCAGCGGCTGAGAGAATTCGTAAAAAGTATCCGACAAAATAATAACTTGGAAGCGCTCGCGCAGCCAATCCACAAACTCTACCGCACCATCTAGTGGCTTCAAGGTTGCAATTACATCTTGAATCTCTTTCAAACCCAAATTGTTTTCTTCCAAAATGCGAAGGCGTTGTTTCATTAACACATCGTAATCAGGAATATCGCGGGTTGTGGCTTTGAGGGATTCGATGCCCGTCACTTTCGCAAATTCAATCCAGATTTCTGGAACCAAAACACCTTCTAAATCGAGACATGCAATTTCCACAACAACCTCCAAATTAACCGCTTGAGCGCAGCTATAAATTAAATATTTTCAATTAATAAAATGCCGACGCTAGGTCGGCATTCTAAACAAACTTACGCAGTTAAATTATTGAGCAACCCAAAGCAGTTGAGTTAGCTGGGCAATAAACATTAACGGATTAGGGATAATACCTATCACCAAAATAAATGCCGCTGCGCCCAACACCATAATACCGCCGGTACGTTGACCCCAGTTAATTTCAGCATCGAAGCGGTGCATATGTTTCTTGGCCAAGAACAAGCTAATGATGGTGCGCAGGTAGAAGAAAATACCAATGGATGAACCGAGCACCACAAATATCAAACCTATCCAACCCCAGAAACCGGCACCTACAGCTGCGGTAACAACGTAGAACTTGCCAATAAAGCCTGCGGTAAGCGGAATACCCGCCAACGAGAACAATGACAAAGTAAAAATAGAGGCTAGGTAAGGACGACGCCAGAACAAACCGCGATAGTCACTCAACATATCTGCATCGCGCTTGCCATCCGCTTGTGACATTAGGGTCACTACACCGAAAGCCGCTAATGAAGTTATTACATAAATGGTTAAGTAAACCGCAAAACCTTCGATACCAAATTTTTGACCACCAACGAGCACTAACAACAATAAATAACCAAAGTGCGCGATGGATGAGTAGCCCAACATACGTTTGATATTGTTCTGCTTCAGTGCCAGCAGATTACCAACCATCATTGAAATACAGGCGACTACAATTAGCGTAATCACAAAGGGTGTTGAGGCTAATACACTATTGGATTCCAGAATTGCAAAGCGTACTAACACTGCAAAAACAGCAACTTTTGCTGCGGTTGCCAAGAATGCACCTACGGGAGCGGGAGCGCCTTCGTAAACATCTGGCGTCCACAAGTGGAATGGTGCGAGCGACAATTTAAAGAACAAACCAATCAATAACATCATGCCGCCCACAACAATTAATAGGCTTGGCTCTTGCGTAATTCCAGCGCCAATTTCTGAGAAAGCAAGCGAGCCAATTTGTGCATAAATCAATGCGATACCAAACAACATAATTGCGGATGCCGTTGCTGATAACACCAGATACTTAATAGCCGCTTCTAGTGAGCGAGCGCGATCGTAGGTGTAGGCAACCATACCGTAGAGCGCTACCGACATCATTTCCAAACCAATAAACAGTGAAGCCATATGGTGAGAGAAAGACAATACGATGCCGCCGGCAGTTGCTATGGTGATCAATAAATAAATTTCTTCACGATTGCGTTTGAATGATTCTATATAGGCATTGGTTAAGGTTGTTGCACCCAAAGCGGCAATTAAAATCAAGCCAGAAAAGAATAGCGAAAAACCATCAACCACAAATAATGGCGTGACCGTTTGCGGAATAACTTTTAACGCATAATAAGAAGAAAGTAAGGCAATGTTTAAGCCGATTACCGTAACAGTTGCGTTCCACCAATGGTTGCGTTTAATCGCAATTGCCAGCATGACAAAAATAGTTGTCGCGCAAGTGATGAGTAACGGCAACAGTGCCTGAAGATTTTCTAATGTAAATGTCATTACAACCTCACTGCGCAGCAGGAATACTTTGAGAAGACGTTATTAATTGCCCAATGCTATTCATAACCGCTGCCGATGTATCTAACACTGGTTGAGGATATAAACCTAACCAGACCAGAATGAAAATCAAGCTGAGCATCATTGTCAATTCGCGGGCATTAATACCTGCGAGTGGCTCATTACTTTGCGCGGGGCCATGCAGTGAGCGCTGCACCAGAATCAGTGAATAAACTGCTCCGAGAACCAAGCCCGATGTAGCAAACAATGCCACAACCATATCAACTTTAAACACGCCGACCAGAATCAGGAACTCGCCCACAAAATTTCCTAACCCCGGTAAGCCGAGCGATGCTGCTGCAAAGAACATGGCAATAGGGGGAATACCGGACATGCGCGATGAAAGGCCGCCCATTTTATTCAGATCACGTGTTTTCAAACGCTCGTAAAGCTGACCAGAAATAATAAACAAACCAGCCGCAGAAATACCGTGCGCCAGCATTTGTACCACTACACCTTGCATTGCGATTTGATTGAAAGAATAAATACCAATCAATACAAAGCCCATGTGCGAAATTGAGGTGTAGGCGATCATGCGCTTGATGTCATCTTGCGAGTAGGCAACAAAGGCACCGTAAATAATACCTGCAACACCTAGCCACATAGCTAATGGTGCAATTTCTTGCGACGCGTTCGGGAAGAATGGAATCGCAAAACGCAACATACCGTAAGCAGCGGTTTTCAACAGGATACCGGCCAAGTCAACTGAGCCGGCAGTTGGTGCTTGGGAGTGAGCATCAGGCAGCCATGAGTGGAATGGCACAACAGGAAACTTAACGGCAAAGGCGATAAAGAAGCCCAGCATAAGTATCATTTCCAAACTCGCGCTCATTTGAGTATTGCGCAAGTCGGCATAATCGAAAGTTAAAACATCGGTCTGCATATAATGCACAAACACTAAACCGATGATGGCCAACAACAGCAGTAAGCCGGAAGATTGGGTATAGATAAAAAACTTGGTCGCCGCTTCAACACGCCCTTTCCCGTCCACCGCTTTATGACCCCAAAGGGAGATAAGGAAGTACATGGGGATAAGCATCATCTCCCAGAAGAAGAAGAACAGGAACATATCCATCGCGAGGAAGACGCCCGCGACTGCGCCCAAAATCCACAAGAGATTCAAATGGAAGAAGCCAACTTTACGCTTCACTTCTGTCCACGAACAAACCACTGCCAAAACGCCTAGAAACGCCGTTAATAGCAACATCAAGATAGATAAACCATCGAGCGCTAAATGGAAGCTAATGCCGAAACGTGGAATCCAATTAACTTGAAATTCCTCGGCCCAAACAGATTGACCAGCACTTAAGTTAGCCAACGAATAATCGTATTTGAGCCACAAATTCAACGTACATGCGAACAATAGAATCATGCTGAACAAAGCAATCCAACGCGGTGCTTTGCTGCCGAAACGTTCAGCTTGCCAAGAGAGCAAGCCGCCTATAAATGGTATGAGAATGAGCCAGGTAAGCATCTCTGGTTCCTTATTAGTCTTACAACAACACAAGCGCGGCGAGAATAATCACCACACCGGCAGCAATGGTGGCAGCGTACCAACGTACGCTCCCGGTTTGAGTTGCGCTCAACCCCTTGTAAACCTGCAAAATACCGGCAGGAATCAAATTGAAGGTCTTATCAACTGGGTCTTTACGCAGAATTTGCGCAAGGAACACATAGGGCTTAACAAATATCTTGTCGTACAACCAA
>Ga0116157_10004381_pt1 | contig 13202 bp, 13 predicted proteins | sample AD_UKC048_MetaG_FD_89882 | JGI IMG/M metagenome (GOLD analysis project Ga0116157, IMG submission 89882) | Active sludge microbial communities of municipal wastewater-treating anaerobic digesters from USA - AD_UKC048_MetaG | ecosystem: Engineered > Bioreactor > Anaerobic > Digestate | place: USA...
AGCGGCAAAGGCATTATCTATCTTGGCAGCGGCGACTGCCTGATTGGTAATCTTGCGCGCTATCGTGATCAGCTCAAAACCAACGATTCTCTGCGCATTTATCTGCGCCAGGGGCAATATCGCATAAAAGACACCGCCGATGAAGTAACAATTGAGGCTTCACTGGCTGCTTTCTTCAATCCCCATGGCTCGACCGACCCGAACCGCATCGGAACTCTGCTTGCCAACCGCAAAAAGAAGATTCTGATCAAAGGCAATCTGCTGCTTGATTATCTCTACGTTCAGGACACAAGCAATTCAGGGCTTGCAAAAGACGGAGCTCTGATCGTCGAGCATGACCCGCTGCTGTATGAACCTGCCCTCGAAGTTGCCGGCAAAAAAATGGATCCGTATCATATCAGTATCGGGCCGGTAAAAACCTCATTCTCGATAAATGCCGGAGGTAAGACATTCTAATGGATCAGGCACGCTGGATGATTGTTTTATCGGTGGTGTTCTGTATGAGTCTTACTCTGGGTCTTCTGAAGTTCTTTTCAGGAACAGCGCCGGTCGAAATTGTTCAGGAAGAGCAGACAATCGGATCAAATGCCGAGCTGCCTGCAGCTCTGGTAATTGAAAAAGGAACGGCAGAGCCGCAGCAGCTCAGAGAAATCCGGTTTCCCGAGCCGCCGGCGCATATTTTTGCGGTTGCGGGTCAGGCAGAGAATAATCGAGAATCTGAAGCCTTTGCCAATGAAGGGAAGATTCTGCCATGAACTCATATACTGGTTTTTCCCGTTTTCATCGCATGGGTATGGGGTTTGTCGAAGTCCTTATTGCTGTTCTGGTCGTTTCTGCCTGTGCTGTGCCGGTTATTTATATGGTCACTTCTTCACGCACTGACACTTCAAAGGCGATTCATTACCTGCGGGCGGTAGAACTGGCGAATGAGGTTATCGAATGGGCATCACTGGCTGAATTTTCTCAGATAGACGACAGTATTTTTTCGGCTTTCTGCGGGTCAATGGTTGAAGAGTCGGGTGGCGGTCTGACACCGGTTAAGGTAGCCGTAAGCCCTACGACACACCCGGTGTGGAGCAAAGATGCTCTGATGGCCGGTGCCTTGCAATATTCTGAGCAGTACAATAATGCCTGGTTCTTCAGAGAAGTAGAAATCAGTGAGGTTAATGACAGCTATCTCCAGCCTGGGCTGCTTAAAAAGGTTACGGTAAGAGTTAAATGGAGTGAGGCACACCGGCCCGCAAATATAAACCTTTCTGATGATCGAAATCGTCAGGTCGAGCTTTCGGTGCTGCTTTTGAACGACAAAAACCTCACATACTGACAGGTAACAGATGCATAAGAACTCAGAGAACAATATAAAAAGGCTTGTAACAAAGGGCTTTACGCTGGTCGAAATTTCGATCAGTGTCGGCATCGCTCTTGTCGTTCTGCTGATGATTTACCGCTTTTTATCAAACACCCGGCATCATTATATGTATGGCACGGTTAACCTGCAGAACCTCCAGGAAGCGCGTCTGGCGGTAAACTACCTGCGCCGCGACTTTTCATGTGCCTGCCCGCGCATTGGTGATCCGGCTTCAACCGGCTATGTAAATCTGCAGAAAACCCGCAATCAGGTTTTTGTCTCGGCATCTTTTCCGGCTCTTGATGCCAGTCAGGGTGAGTTGATACAGATAGATGACCACGGGCTGCATTTTCATAAATTTGTTTTTGGTTCACCAGATGTTGAGCCGAGAGTCGAGCTGGTTCGCTACGACTTCGATCAGGCCGCGAAAACCCTGATGCGCTTTTCCGAAGACGGCAAAATTCAGAAATTTACCGGTTTTGAAGAGGTAGAATTCAAGCTTTACACGCACCAGCTCAACCCCGATGTGCCGCTGTTATGGGTGCGAATGAAGGTTCACGAAGGTGAGAACATTTATGGCAAAGATTCAATCGGAAAGGCGCTTGAGCTGACAACCTCGATTTCAAGCCCGTTTCTGACCAGTTCGGTAAATAATAAATACTGGCGCTATGAAACTGGTCACAAAAAATTGTAAAATGAACTGCAACAAAATTTGCAGTCAGGTCGTAAGCTTTACAGAAGCAAGTTAATCAGGAGGAATTTATGAAAAGACTGAATTCAATCATTGTAGCCCTGTTGTGTTTTATGATGGTTTTTAACCCGGTAATTTTTGAAGCCGCTCTTTGGGCAGAAGACAATGCCGCTGCAGCAACCAAAGAAACCGCCAAGCCAGAAGAAATGAAAGAATCGGAAAATAGCGCTGATGCGGCCTCCAAAGAAACCGATACTGCTTACCAGGAGCTTCTAAATACAAAAGAAGGCAAAACTGACTGGCTCATGGATAGCGATACCAAGGATAAAATTAACGATGCCAATACCAATCTTCGCGACGCCAAAGGCCAGGTTGGTGATGTGAAGGGCAGCCTCAAAGATACCAAAGGCGAACTCAAAGCCATCGGTGAGACTGTCAAGGGCGATGACAACACTTTCGACAAGATGACCAAGGTTGCCGCCGGCATTCAGAAAGCTCTTATCAAAACCGGTCAGCTGCTGCAGAAAATCGGCCAGCTTCTGAAAACCGTCGGCCAGGCTCTGCAGGCTATCGGTAAAATTCTGTCAGCCATCCCCTGGACCTCAGCCATCGGCGCTGCTCTCGAAAAGGTCGGCGCCGTTCTGGTAAAAGTAGGTACTGCACTTGACTATGTCGGTAAGGCCATTGAAAAAGTTGGTCAGACTGCCGCTAACTCTGACCTCAAGTTCGGCGATCTGCTCGGCACCATTTCTCAGGCCGCCAAAGACGGCTGGAAACAGGGCGAAGCTGATGCCAATGCCTACAGTCAGAAACTTGATGAAAACCTCAAACAGTCTGACACTTCTGAAAACATGGGCAGCGCCACTGAATCGAACGATTCTTCTGCCGGTAATGAAGCTCCCGAAGTTGAAGACGCTTCGCAGGAAGGCGTAGTCGACAACTGATTTTAACCGTTGTTTCTTGAAAGTATAAAAAGAGACCGGCCTGGTGCCGGTCTCTTTTTGTATGGTTAAAAAAAAGGCGATTGCTTCCGATTAGACGGGTGCGGAGGAAATCGTTATGATGAAAAAACTTCTGGCACCGGCTGCGGCCCTGCTTCTTGTTGTTGCTTTTCTACCATATTCCTACAGTGGCGATCCCGGAATCACCGGCTCGATCGTCAGAGACCGTGAGCGCTATTACCACCGTCTCAAGGATATGCGGGCCAAAGACCCTCAGAACGCCGAACTCAGTTATCGCATCGCGAATCTTTACTACAGCCTGAAGATGGAAGACGAGGCGATCAAGGAATACCGCCGGACTCTGAAGGTCAACCCTGAACACGAATATGCCAAATGGTTTCTCAGCAAAGTTCTTGTCAGCAAAGGCTATCTCGAAGAAGCCTTCTGGCTGGTTCGCGAGCTGATCGACAAACACCGCGAGAGCGCCGAACTATATTCTTCGGCCGGTGAAATTCTGGTGAAAATGGATCAGGCCGATGCTGCCCGCGAATATTTCAATCGCTACGATGAGCTGAAATACGGCGAAAAAGACGGCTCAAAACCGATCAAGACCAGTTCGCAGCCAACCACCGGCGACTGGAAAAAAATGTTCTACTGATCTGAAGGCCGGTTCAAAAGCTCGATGCGCAGATTGCTCTCAGCGGTATATTCGATCTTGAGAGCCTGACTCGAGAACTTTTCGAGAAAATTGTTCAATTCAAGCTCAGAACCAAAGTCTCTATACACCGAGGCCAGCATTTGACTGGCCTCGGCGCTTCTTTTACGCAGCCGGCTCTGCTCAAGAGTAAGCTCTATCTGACGTTTGCGCTCATTCAGTTCTGAAATCAGGCTGGTGAGCTTTTCAGAAACTTTCTGCTCGCCACTCAGCGAAATTGTCAGCATACTTTTTCGGTCGTCGGAAACATTGCCAGAGTCAGTCTGCTGCTGTAACTGGCGTTCAAGACCGGCCCGCGTCGCCATCGAGTCGGCCAGGCGGACTTTTGCGTCTTCGATCGCCGAGTCGATCTGCCGGTGCAGATGCTTGAGGCGGTCTTCGTCTGACCGTCGTCATGGCCAGAAGCGCAAGAAAAAGTCTTTTAAACTCATAAAACTCCGCCTTTCCGCATTTTTTCTTCTTTTTTGTAGGCTTCTCTGACTTCTTCGACCCATTCAGGGCCGAAAAGGCTGGCAAGAAGATCGGCAAAACTCAACAGCAGCGGCGGGGGATTGTCGATTGACCGGCAGAATTCTGGAATATGGCAGTTGATCAGCCAGCCAGTCGCGGTTTTCTTGATGATCAGCGGAAAAAGAGAACACCACAGCGGTTTGACGTCGAGCAGCGGCAGACGGTTTTCGAGCGTGTAACGGTGCAGAGAACAGAGAATCACACCGTTTTCATCGATGAAAGAAAGGGGACAGGGAGTGTTTTCGGCCACTTCGACAATATGCAGATTGCCTTTATAACGCTCGCTGATGCCGCCTTTCAATAATTGCAGATTTTGTCGCGACAGCATTGGAGCAACTTTATCGAGATGATCCCTGATCGTTGCCTCTTCTTCTTCGCTGATTGGCGCACCAAGATCGCCGTATTTGCAGCAGCAGCCAAGACATGCTTCGAGATTACAGCCGAAGCGGGTTTGCCAGACTTCATCAGATATCAGAACATTGCCGATTTCCCGCACTGTTATTTGACCGCCTAAGAAAATTTGCCAATTAGTATTGTTAATATATTATACTATGAAGTCGATAAAGTAACGCGATGACAAACATAGATTATGCACTGATTGTTGGGGTTCTGGTTCTGGTAGCGGTTGTGGCCGTTCGTATTTTTTGGGGCCGCCGTCGCAAAGCAGAACAGATGCCTGCACCCGAAATCAAGGTGCCGAAAACCAGCACTGTCGTTGACCGTGGTGCAGCAGAAACTGCCCCGGTAAAGCCCCCGCAGACCGCCGAAGTTGGTTCTGCTTCCGTTGAGTCTGCCGCTTCCGTTGCACCATCCGCAATTTCAGAAAAGCCGGTCGCGGAAGATAAGGCCGATTCTTCCGAAATCAGGCAGTCAGAACGCGAACGCCCGGCCGAAAAGAAGCCGGCCCCGCAGCATGAAGAGATAGTCGACCCGCTGGTTCTGATTAAAACATTTTCAGCACCGGTTGAAAAACGTATTGAAGCCATCAGAGAAGCAGGTCGTAAAAAAATGGCCGAGGCGGTTCCGGCCTTGATTGAGGCTCTTTATGAGCCTGACCAGAGTGTGTCGCTTGCCGCAACTGAAAGTCTCGGTCAGATTGGCGATCCGAGCGCAATTGAACCCCTGATTGAAATTTCCCGCCGTAGTGATGCTGCCTTGATCAAGGCAATTTCCCATGAAAATGAAAAACCTCCGAAAGCCGAAGCTGAAAAAAATCAGGAAGAAGAAGCCAATGCAAATCCTTATAAATTCAAAGAAATGGTTGTTTTTAAGATCGATCAGCTCCCGGTTGAATATTTTCAGCCTGACGGTACACCGCTGCCGCGCAAGGAACTCGTTGTCAGAGGCCTGAAAGACAACAGCCAGCAGATGCGCCAGATGGCGGCCAAGGCTGCAATCGGCCTCGACAGTGAAGAGGTCGTTGAGCCACTGATCGAAGCTCTCGCAAATCCTTTTGAGGTTGAGTCGGTAAGATTCATGGCCGCTGAAGCCCTCGGGGGCATGCAGAACGACAAATCGGTCGAATCGCTGCTTCGGGCTCTTAAAGATGAGAATGTTGCAGTTAGATACTCTGCCGCCGCCGCGTTGAGCGGCCGAAAAGATGAAAGAGTTCTTGCGGCTCTCATCGAAGCCATAGATGACCCTGACCGCTTTGTCAAAGCTTCAGTTGCCTATGCTCTTGGCACTACGCTTGAGCCTGAAGCGTTGAAAGCACTTTTCAGATGCGTCACCGACGAAAATGACGTGGTCAGATTTTCGGCTGCCAAGGCCATTGCCGCTTTTCCTTATGATGAGGTATTTGCTCAGCTGGAGACGATGGCTGGCCAGAAAAGCCGTGAGTCTAAGCTGGTGAGGGTCGAAGTTCTCGGACAGATGAAAGATGAACGCTCGATAAGGGCTTTAAAAGATCTTTTAAAGGATTCTGATTCTGAAGTCAGTTACAAGGCTTCTCTGGCCCTTATGGGCAACGAAAACCTTGAGGTGCTTGAAGAGCTTATTGCTGTTTCGCGCAAACTTGACGATGAACTTAAACAGCTTGCCAGTCGTAATGCTCAGCTTGGGAACACAAAGACCATGACTGAAGAAGCTGTGATTCCCGAAAGAGTATCAACCGGGCAGGTTAAAAAGCTTGAGGAAATCGGGGCATTGCCGCCAAACCTCGAAAAACTTCGCCGCAGTCTTCTTGACGCCAGCCCTAATATCAGAGGCAGTGCTGCCAATACCCTTGGCGATTTTCAGCAGCCTGAAGCTGTTGCACTGCTTGCCGCTGCAGCCCGCGATGAAAACGAGTTCGTCAGGGCATCGGCAGTCAATTCACTGGGGCGTATCGGGTCGTCAGAGGCCCTTGATTTTGTCATTGTTTATGAAAAGGATGCTTCTGAAGAGGTCAGATATGCTGTGGTAAAAGCTCTCTCATCAAGCAACAGCGATATTGCCAGAGAATGCCTCGGCCGTGTTTCAAAAAATGATCGTTCTAAAAATGTGAAGAGAGCTGCTCGACTGGCTCTTGAAAAATTGAACGCCTGAGCATCTTGCGCTTTTTATTCTTTAATGGAATACTGATAGAAACAACCTCGGAGGGGCACCATGACTGATGCAGAATTTAACGAACTCGTCGAAAAAGTTTATAAATTTCATACCAAACGCGCACCCGGCATTCCGATTGGAGTAGAAATGGTTCTGCTCGCCAAAGAAAAACTTGGCGATGTCAAGAAGCTTGGTGCCGTCACCGAAACTCAGGTTTGCCTTTCCGATGCCATTCAGTTTCTGACCGGGTGTACCGTAGGCAATAAATATCTGATCATGAATGATAAAATTGGTCGATATGCTCTCACGCTTTATGACCGGTCAAATGGCCGTGGTATAAGGGTTTTTGTCGATATGAAAAAGATCGACCCCGATAAAATGCCGGAAACTCACAAATTTTTTCTGCGCCAGCGTTCGCCTGAGGTGCAGAGCGATGATGCCGCCCGCAAGGCATCGGCAAAGATAATAGTCGACGAATTCATGGCCGCCGGCCGCAACATCTTTGGCTGGCAGTATGTACGTATGAAAAAATACGACAAAGAACCGGTCTACCCGGTAAAAATCTGCCCGACCTGCGGCGAATCATTCATCTACAGCGAAAAAGACGCCAAAAACTGCCTCTACTGCTCCCGCCAGCTCGACTATTACGTCTCCGAGCAATAATAAAGCAGCTCTTAATAGCAAAAAGCCGGGCATAATTCGCCCGGTTTTTTTGCATCAGAGATATCTTGTAAAAAAACAACCCGGTGTTTTGCACCGGGTTTGTTTGTGAACAAGTATTTTCTCAGTCGTCGTCGGGCCTGAGAATGGCCATGAAGGCCTTTTGCGGGATTTCGACGTTGCCGACCATTTTCATGCGCTTTTTGCCCTCTTTCTGCTTTTCGAGCAGCTTGCGCTTGCGGGTGATGTCGCCGCCGTAACACTTGGCTGTAACGTCTTTGCGCAGGGCGGCAATATTCTCGCGCGCGATGATTTTGGCACCGATCGCTGCCTGCAGCGGAATCTGGAACTGGTGCCTTGGAATCAGGCCGCGCAGCTTGGTAATGACATTACGGCCGCGGTATTCAGCGCGTTCACGATGGCACAGAAACGACAGGGCATCGACCTTGTCGCCGTTTACAAGAATGTCAACGCGCGAAATGTCGGCGGCACGGTTGCCGATGTGCTCGTAATCGAGCGAAGCGTAACCGCTGGTGCGGCTCTTCAGCTTGTCATAGAAGTCTACGATGATCTCTGAAAGCGGCAGGTCGAAAGAAATTGAAACGCGGTTTTCAGAGATGAACTCCATGTTTTTCATGACGCCGCGGCGATCCTGGGCAAGTTCCATGATCGTGCCGATGTATTCCTTCGGCATGAAGATGGTCGCATGCACGAATGGCTCACGGATTTCTTCAAGTTCGTTGTAGTCAGGAAGTTTCGATGGCGAATCGATTTCGTAAGCGGTACCGTCTTTCAGGACGACTTCGTAAATAACGTTTGGCGCTGTGGTGACCAGGTCGAGGTCATATTCTCGCTCGAGTCGTTCCTGAATGATTTCCATGTGTAATAGACCAAGGAAGCCACATCTGAAGCCAAAACCGAGTGCCAGAGAGTTTTCTGGAAAATACGACAGGCTCGAATCATTGAGCGTGAGTTTGTCGAGGGCGTTACGCAGGTCGTTGAAGGCATTGGTTTCGACCGGGTAAAGACCGCAGAAAACCATCTGTTTCGCCTTCTGAAAGCCTGGTATTGCTGTAACTTCCGGCGCTTTTTCAAGTACAACAGTGTCACCGATGTTTACATAGCCCATTTCCTTGATCGTTGCATGAAAAAAGCCAACCTGGCCGGTGGCAAGTTCGTTGGTGATTACCGGTTTAGGCGTAAAAACCCCGGCTTCGATAATTTCAAAAGAGGCATCGGTCGCCTTGAATTTGATGCGGTCTCGTGTTTTGAGCATACCGTCAACAACGCGACAGTAGACAATAACGCCCTTGTATGAGTCGTAATTCGCATCGAAAACCAGTGCTCTGAGCGTTTTATTCTGTTCACCCTTCGGCGCCGGAATGCGATGAATGATGGCTTCAAGCAGTTCTGGCACGCCGCGGCCCTCTTTGGCAGATACAAGAATGGCCTCTGAACAGTCTATGCCGATGAGATTCTCGATTTCTTCTTTGACTTTTTCCGGGTCAGCTGCCGGCAGGTCTATTTTGTTGATGACCGGTATGATTTCGAGGTTTTGATTGATCGCCAGAGTGGCGTTGGCCATGGTCTGGGCTTCGACGCCCTGGCTGGCGTCGACGACCAGCAGTGCTCCTTCGCAGGCTGCGATCGAGCGTGAAACTTCGTAAGAAAAATCGACGTGGCCTGGGGTGTCGATCAGATTGAAACAGTATTCTTCACCGCTTTTGCTGGTGTAGATCATACGCACAGCCTGGGCTTTGATGGTGATGCCGCGTTCTCTCTCGAGGTCCATTGAATCGAGAAGCTGATCTTTCATTTCCCGTTTGCTGACGGTGGAAGTAAACTCGATCAGGCGGTCGGCCAGGGTCGACTTGCCGTGGTCGATGTGAGCGATGATACAGAAATTGCGAATTTTGTTCAGTGACAAGAGCTTACTCCTGGGATTGTGTAAAGATGAATCTGGTAAGCATAACCTTGATTATCCAGACAATAATCAGACCAGCTATGACTGCTATAATGCCAAAAACTATCGAAGCAATCAAGCCCTGATTTGCAGCCCAGAAAATTGCGTCGAGCTTTTGCGGGATATTGGCGTCGTCGGGCCGGTATCTGAGCACCCGGCGGTAGAATTCTTCAGCTTTGTAATAGTCACGTTCATTGAAAGCGCGATTCCCGAAGAAATAGAGGGCGTTAACCATCAGGTCGCGGGCCTGTTCATTGTTTGGCTGCAGATAGAGAACTTTTTCGATGCGGGTCAGGGCGGCATCCCAGTCGTCTTTGAGTGCCAGCTGCTTGGCTTCGCGCAAAGTTATCGTAGCCTGTCCGGGCTGGAAAAAATGCACGCGGTTGTTGCCCTGGTCTGCGATAATGAGGGTCTCATCGCGGTTGAGTGCCATGCCGCGCGGCATCAGAAGACGGCCGGGGGCAGAGCCGCGGCGGCCGTGATGTTCAAAAAACTTACCATCGCGGGTGATTTCAACAATTCGGTGATTGAGAGTGTCGCTGATCAGCAGGTTCTGGTCGAGGCTGGCAGTTATATAAGACGGGCTGTTGAGCATGCCCTTTTCGCTGCCTTTGCCACTGCCATAACGCCAGATGATTTTACCTTCTTTCGGCTCCCAGCAGACGACCTGGTTGAAGGTCGGGTAGGTGACCACCAGATTACCGTCGTTCATCCAGTAAACACCACGGGGAGGCACGGCGTTGAAGGCACCCTTTTTGGTTTCTTCCTGGTAGACAAGTTCTTTAAGGCACTTGCCGGCATCGTTGAGAATCTGAACCCTTTTGTTGCGGCCTTCGGCGACGGCGATACGCCCGTCAGCGCTGATGTCGATGTCCATCGGCCCGAACAGTTCGCCCTGGCCTCTGCCTGAACGGCCGAACGTGCTGGTGACCTTGCCGCTTGTGAAGTCGAGAACTGCAATGATGTCACTTTCACTCAGAGATACATAAAGCTGACCTTTGCCGTCGAAAGCCATGCCGGTTGGTCGCGGAAAATAACGTTGAACTTCAGCGAGAAACGCCGGATCAGTGCAGATGTTGCCGGCTTCTGAAGCGTTGCGCGGCGGTATCAGAGCCTTGGCCGATGTCTGTTTCTTGCCGTCGGCACGAATCGGGTCTGAGGCCACCAGCTGCGGAATCGCCCTGGCAAAATCGCCGTCGGGTGTAAGAACCTGCAGGCGGTTGTTACGCTGGTCGGCAACGATTATTCGACCGTCCTGAAGCAGCAGCAGTTCTTCCGGGGCGTTGAATTCAAGAGGTCCCTTGCCCTCAAAACCTCTGATGGTGAAAACTGAGAGGTCGAGCGCTGCATTGGCCTGCGAAAGAGTTACTGCAACAAACAGCAGAACGGCAAACAGCTTTTTCAATTATTAATCTCCTCGATCCGGTTGAAGGTCAGATATCGGTCTTTGCTCAAACGTTCTTCTTTGCTGGGCTTGCCATCTTTGATAATGGTGCGATAGGCTTCGACACTGTAGCCATGCACACCGGGATGAACAATTTTGACTTCACCTTTCTTCAGAGAAGAATTGCTTTTCTTCTGAACTTCGTAAGGGTGTTTTACTTCGTTTCTGGTCTCGAGTACGACGGTGTCGAAGGGCTTTTTCTCGGCATAAATTTCGACTTCGACTCTGCCTTTACCGGCACGGCTGACAATCAGAACCGGTATGTCGAGAGTGTTGGTGAATCTGAAGTCCTTGAAGCCCCAGGCAACCGCTGCATCGAGGCCGCGGTCGGCATATTCGATGCCGTCATAGATAGAGTGATTATGGCGTTCATCAATTTTCATGCCGCTGAGAAGAGCAGCACGGTAGAGAGTGGTGCTGACCTGGCAGATCCCACCGCCCAGACCAGGGATGACTCTTCCCTGTGAGATGACTCCGGCCTTTTTGAAACCGTATTTTTCGGTGCGGGGGCCGACAACTTTATTGAAGCTGAATTTGCCGCCTGGCGGAACGATGAGGCCATCGATTTTGTGACTGGCGATTTCAAGATTCACGTTGCGTTCAGGGTCATCGATATGACCGGCATGCAAGGTCGAAAAAGTTGCGACGAGTGTGTTGAAACCCATTTCACGCATTTTGCTTGAGAAGCCATCCTTTCCTTCGATCGGTGCGATTGCGAGATCCACCGCAAAACTGGTAGCGTTGTAGTTTTCAACCAGACTTTTTTCGAGGGCGGCGAGGGTTTTTTCCTTGTCGATGCCAAAGCCGGGCTCACCCCTGACAATTCTCTGAAAACTGTTTTTACCGCCTTCAATTCTTGCCGGTGCTGCCTGTTTTACGTTTGACAGAGTCAGGCTGGCGATGACCTGTTTTGCCAGTTCGCCGTCTGCTTCGATTTTAACAATCTGGTCATTTTTTTTAGTGACCGACAGAAGCGGCAGTTCATTTACCGGAATCTGCTGCAGGCCATCGGTAAAGACTATCTGAACCGGTTTGATTTCGGTTTTCAGATCTGTTTCAGGAGTTTTCTCGACAGCAGCTGTCGGGGTGTCTGGTGAGACCGGCGTCGGTTTCTCCGGCACCGATTTTTGAAAGTAGACGATCGTGAAAAAAATCGATGCAAGAAACACCAGAATCATCGCAACGAACAGACCTGAACGGAAAAACTTCATTATCTGCAACTCCTGAAATTATCAGTCGGTTTCGGCCTTTAATGAACGCCCCATCAAATTTGCGGCAGCAATATCCGGGGGGCGACCGTCAAAAAGTACCCTGCATAATTCTTCGGTAATTGGCAGCTGAAGAGTTAGTTTTTTGCCCCACTCACTTGCAATTTTTGCAGCCTCGACTCCTTCGACCACCATTTTAGTCGATTCGGTAAAATCTTTAAGACTGGTGCCGCGGGCAATGGCCTGGCCGAGACGATGATTGCGCGAAAGCGGCGAAGAAGCCGTCGCAATAAGATCGCCAAGCCCGGTCAGACCGTAAAAAGTTTGAGCTTCGCCGCCAAGTGCGGTGCCAATCCGCACCAGTTCATGCAGGCTGCGGGTCAGATACCCGGCTTTGGCGTTGTCACCAAGTTCAAGACCATCAACGATGCCGGCGCCAATGGCGAAAATGTTTTTCAGAGTGCCGCCCAGTTCAACCCCGGTGCGGTCGCCATGCCGATAGACCCTGAAATATGGTGTGGAAAAACATTGTTGCAGGATTTCTGACAGCTCCTCATCAGGGGAAGCGATTACCGAAGCTCCCAGTTTCCTCTGAGCAACCTCATCGGCCAGATTCGGCCCGGACAGACACGCAACGTGATCGGCCTGAGAATCAGGTGATACCCCGAGAATCTCACAGATGACCTGCGAAATGCGCCGGCCGGTACCGCGCTCAAAGCCTTTGGCAACGTTTGCAACACCACGCAGACGCCTCAATTCATCTCTGCAAGGCTCGATAACGGATCTGATGAAGCTTGAAGGAATTGACAACAGGGCTATCTCTGAGCCAGCGAGAACCTCGGTGAGGCTGTTCGAGCAGGTCAGGGAATTGTGTAATTCAAGGTGGGTTACGAAATAAGGGTTATGGCGTGATTCAGTAATACCCGCAACGACTTCGGGTTCTCTGGCCCACAGTTTAACACGATGGCCATTGCGACACAGAAGATCGGCCAGGGTCGTGCCCCATGACCCGGCTCCGATGACGGCAAAGTTCATTGGGCTTTTGCCTCCTCATTGTTTTCTGATACAGTTTCTGCCGATTTAGCGGTTGCCCGCCATGGCAATCTTGACTCTTCGCCCTTGAGAATTCTCTGCACATTGGCTTTGTGCTTGATAATGACAAACAGGGCGATAAAAGCCGCAAAACCTGTCAGGTA
>Ga0116157_10004388_pt1 | contig 13188 bp, 16 predicted proteins | sample AD_UKC048_MetaG_FD_89882 | JGI IMG/M metagenome (GOLD analysis project Ga0116157, IMG submission 89882) | Active sludge microbial communities of municipal wastewater-treating anaerobic digesters from USA - AD_UKC048_MetaG | ecosystem: Engineered > Bioreactor > Anaerobic > Digestate | place: USA...
ACAATCAAAGCCCAGATGGGCTTCCCCGACATGCACCTCCCAATCCTGTACGCTTTGTCTTATCCGCGTCGCCTGGATTACCCCGAGGCACGCAGAATGGAACTTTCACATTTTCGTTCCATGGAATTCCACAAGCCGCCGAAAGAAAAATTCCCGTGCCTTGGAATGGCCTATGAAGCCATGAAAAAAGGAGGCAATATCCCCTGTGCCCTTAATGCGGCAAACGAAGTAGCTGTAGAAGCTTTTTTGAATGAAAACCTGAAATTCAATGCTATACCAAAACTGATTTCGCGAACCCTGGAAAAAATCTCATTTATGCCCGACCCCACATTGTCTGAATTGAAGGACACACACCAGGAAACTCAGAGGGTGGCACAAATTTTGTTGGCAAGTTCTTGATAATATGGAAGTATTGATTAAAATCGCCCAGGTGATCCTGGCTTTGTCTTTATTGATTCTTGTACACGAGGCCGGACACTTTCTTTTTGCCCGGCTTTTCAAGATAAGGGTGGATAAATTTTATCTTTTTTTTGATCCATGGTTTAGCCTGGTGAAATTCAAGCCAAAGAATTCCCATACCGAATACGGGATTGGATGGCTGCCTCTGGGAGGGTATTGCAAAATATCCGGAATGATTGATGAGTCCATGGATAAAGACCAGATGAAAGAGGAACCCAAACCATGGGAATTCCGCAGCAAGCCCGCCTGGCAACGTTTCTTTGTCATGGCCGGAGGTGTACTCTTTAACATAATTCTGGCCATTATTCTCTACGGACTTATTCTCTATACCTGGGGGGAGGAATATATCCGCACACAAGATGCAGCCTATGGTATACAGTGCAGCTCCCTGGCACGGGAGATAGGATTCCGGGACGGAGACCAAATCCTTGCTTTTGATGACCGGTTAGTTGCCGATGAACCTTTTCACACCTTACAGGTTGATCTTATTAGGACAAGACCCGCTGTGATAACAGTACTCAGAGGAGCCGATACCGTCCGTTTTAACTTTGATCAAACCTTTATTGCCCAAATGCTCAACACAAGGGATCTGTTTACACTGCGCTATCCTTTTGTGGTTTCCTCGGTGCCGGACACTTCGCTCAATGCAGGCTCGGGACTGATGACCGGTGACAGGATTGTAAGCTTGAACGATATTCCCACCCCTTCCATACAGGACGCCCGGCAAATCCTGGCAGAAAACAGCGGGGGGATTGTTGTTGCCGGTGTTCAACGAGACCTTGCCCTATTGCAAATTCCCCTGAAGGTTAACCAACAGGGCATGCTCATGGTAGGGGTGACCAATCCCCTGGAATTCATACCGGTCACTGTAAAAGAGTATTCTTTTTTCAGTGCCTTTCCCGCCGGGATTACGAAAGCTTATAAGACAGGGGCCAATTACATACAAGAACTGGGTTTGATATTCACGCCCAGGACCAAGGCATACAAATCTGTGGGAAGTTTCATTGCCATAGGGAGTATCTTCCCCGGATCCTGGAACTGGGAGATTTTCTGGAACATTACCGCCTGGCTCTCGGTCATGCTTGCCATTCTGAATTTGCTGCCCATTCCCGCACTTGACGGTGGTCACCTGGTCATGGTCCTGTACGAGATGATCACCCGAAGAAAGCCTTCCGACAAATTCCTGGAATATTCCCAGATCGTGGGTATGATTCTGCTGCTCGGACTTGTGTTCCTGGCTTTTGGCAATGACATTTACAGATTATTTACCTGACACAATCAAGGAAAACAGATATGAGGATCAAAACATTACTTATTACCGGATGCATTGCTGTTATGGCAACAGCCTGCACAAACGGTCCGCAGCTGAAACAGAACGTAAGCGGCAAAGCAGGAGAAATTCTGGTGGTTATGAATAAAAACATCTGGGAATCCGGTCCCGGCCAGTCTCTGCGGGCTATTCTGGCTGTCGACTTTCCTTTCCTTCCCCAGCAGGAACCCCTTTTCTCGTTATTCAATATCAATGAAAACGCTTTTTCAACCATTTTCCAGGTTCATCGCAACATCATCATATGCAACACCAATCCCGAACTTGCCGAGGCCAAAATGGTCATTCAAAAAGATATTTGGGCAGCTCCGCAGATTGTGGTCACCCTTTCTGGTCCCGATATGGAAAGCATACAGGAGTGCATTGATGGCAACAGCGATCTGCTGCTCAATGCCATGGAACAGGCAGAAAGAAACAGGGTGATACAAAACTCCAAAAAGTATGAAGAAAAAAACATCCGTGACTATGTGACAAAAATGCTGGGAGGATCTCCTTATTTTCCTACCGGTTACAGAATAAAGAAACGTACCGACAATTTCACATGGATAGCTTACGAGACAACCTATACAACGCAAGGGATCTTTATTTATACCTATCCCTACCGGAGTGAAGAAGACCTTACCTTGTCCCGGATCATAGCAGAGCGGAATCTGAAACTTGAAAAAGAAGTACCCGGACCCCTGGACAATACCTACATGACCACCAACAGCCTCATAGAACCGTCTTATAGGTGGGTCAATTACAACAACCGTCAATTCGTGGAAATCCGCGGATTATGGGACGTGAAAAATGATTTTATGGGTGGACCTTTTGTCGCTCATTGTTTTTACGACAAGGCCAGTCAGAGTGTTGTTGTTCTGGAAGCTTTTGTATATGCACCAAAGTATCCCAAACGTAATTATTTACGACAGGTAGAGTCTATTATCTATTCTTTCGAATGGCAAAATGAATAAAATAATTTGTGGGTAAGAAAATTCGTTTTACCTTTGCGCTCCCAATTTGGCCAGTTCGTCTAACGGTTAGGACTCAAGATTTTCATTCTTGCAATAGGGGTTCGATTCCCCTACTGGCTACAAAACTATAAACTAGAATAATGGCACATCACGCATCAGCAGAAAAACGCGACCGTCAGAATATTAAAAGACGTCTTCACAACAGGTATTATGCCCGGACAACACGTAACGCCATAAAAGCCGTTCGTAACACCACAGATAAAGAAACGGCTGTTGCCATGTTGCCGGAAGTATTCTCTATGATAGACAAACTGGCCAAGATCAATGTTATCCACGACAATAAAGCAAGCAACCTAAAAAGTGGTCTGAGTGCTTATGTAAGCAGATTGGCCTGATTTACACTTTTTGTCCTGATTTTTACAGAATGCTTTCCAATTTTTGGAAAGCATTGTTGTTTTTAATCATGGAAGGGAATTTGAAGATCACAAATTGGGCTAAGGAAGACAGGCCCCGGGAGCGGCTTTTGAACAATGGCCCGGCTTCACTTACAAACACCGAACTGCTGGCAATTCTACTGAGAACGGGTACAGATAAGGCAAATGTCCTGGATTTGGCCAGGAACCTTTTAGCCGGGCATGGAAACCAATTGTATGAGCTGGTACGTTCTCCGGTTGAAAAAATGACCAGGATCAAGGGTATAGGCACGGCCAAAGCAGTGACGCTTTGCGCTGCTTTTGAGCTGGGAAGGAGGGCGCAGATACCGGTGGAAAGGCCTGCTGCCATTACCTCGGCAGGTGAAGTGGCCCGGATTATGATCCCCATGCTCAGGGATCTGACATACGAAACATGCTGGGTACTTTTTTTTGACGCAGCCAGGAAACTCATTGGAAAAGAACAGATCAGCAGCGGGGGCTTGAACGCAACCATAGTAGATGTACGGATGATCCTTAAAAAAGCACTGGATAAACTTTCCTGTGAACTGATCCTGGTTCACAACCATCCCTCGGGCAGCAACAGGCCCGGCCGTCAGGACAGGGTCCTGACCCAAACCCTGAAAGAGGCGGCCAGGATGGTGGATCTTCATCTGATAGATCACATTGTAATAGGGGGAAACGGGTACTTCAGTTTTGCCGAGGAGGGACTCTTGTAATTCCGGGGACTTTTGTACCTTTGACAAAAATAATCCCCTTATGATAACGCATATTTTTTCGGAAAAGGATTCCTTTTTCAATGTGGTTCTGGCACAGCTGCGTGATGTTAACATACAAAAGGATTCCCTGAGGTTCCGCTACAACCTGGAACGCCTGGGTTATATGTTTGCCTATGAAATTAGCAAGACCCTTTCCTACAGAGAAGAAGAAGTGCATACTCCTCTGGGGATAGCAAAAAGCAGGGCGCTGAACGACCAGGTTGTTCTTGCAACGGTGCTGCGCGCCGGGTTGCCAATACATGAGGGAATGCTTAAGCTATTTGACAATGCGCAGAATGCGTTTATTGCTGCATACCGTAAATATGGCAGAAATTATAAATTCACCATACAACTTGAATACCTGACCAGTCCTTCCCTGGACGGAAAGGTGCTGATCCTCTCTGATCCCATGCTGGCCACCGGTTCTACCATCCTGCTGACGTACCAGGAACTGGTTCAGCAAAAAGGAACACCTAAGCACTGCCACATAGTATCTCCCATTGCATCCCGTGAAGGACATGAGTACCTGTGCCGGAAACTGCCTCAAAAGGGCATAACCATATGGCTGGGGGCCATAGACGAGGAACTGACCACCAAGTCATACATAGTTCCCGGTCTGGGAGATGCCGGAGACCTTGCTTACGGTGAAAAATAAATCAGGGATAAACCTGGTCCCCTGCGATAAATGTCATGCTGCATCCCGTTTGGGGAATCTCTTCTAAAGGCAGGGTCATCAGATCGCCACTCCAAACCACAAAATCGGCCCACTTGCCGGGCTCTATGGATCCTTTTTCTTTTTCCCGGAATGATCCCCGGGCAGCCCAGATGGTCATACCCCTGAGGGTGTTTTCCCGGGAAATGGCACTTTCCACTTGCCAGCCGCCCTGCGGGTTGAAATTACGGTCCATTCTTGAAATGGCAGCAAAAAAGGTGTATAGCGGATTGATGCTTTCCACAGGGGCATCGGTTCCAAAGGGTGCCCAGCCGGCGGCACAGATCAGGTCCTGGAAGGCATAGGCGCCTTTGACCCTTTCAGGTCCCAGGCGCGCGGCAGCCCATCCCATGTCGGCCGTGGCGTGTGTGGGTTGCACGGAAGGAACTATGTTAAGTGCACCAAAACGTTTGAAATCGCCGGGTGCCACTACCTGAGCATGCTCTATGCGCCAGCGCAGGTCATTCCCCGGTTCCAGAAACAGGGCGTAAAAATCCAGTACTTTTGCCACGCCCTTGTCTCCAATGGCATGGGTAGCTACCTGAAATCCCCTTTCATAAGCCTTTTGGCAGTATTTCCTAAAAGCAGCGTCTTCGGTTACCTGGATTCCGGTGTTGTCCGGATTGTCAGAATATGGTTCATACAGCAGGGCACCGCTTGATCCCAGGGCTCCGTCAATATACAGTTTAACGGCACTCACATCTACCCTTTCGGACCGGTAGGGACGTGCAAAATGTGAGAAATTCTCTTGGGAAGGGTCCATCCAGACATCGGTCCGGAGTCTGAGACTGCCCGTTTTCTGGAGCGAGTCCAGCAACATAATACGATTCAGGGATAAACCTGCATCTGTTACAGAGCCCAGGCCATAAGAAAAACAGAGGTCCTGTGCCTGCAGTATACAATCTACCAGTTCCTGATCACTCATGGGAGGAATGGTTGCATTGAGCCGCTCACAGGTATTCTCCAGGAATACACCGGTAAAGAGTCCCGGGGAGTTGATCAGGGCTTCTCCCGGGGGTATGGAAGGATCCCCGGGGTGCAAACCGGCTAGCTCTATGGCCCGGTCATTTACCCATAAGGCATGATAATCAACCCTGCGCAGGTAAACCGGAATATTTGGGAAAGCTGTATTCAGTTTTTCATTATCAGGAAGGTCTTTGTCTTCCCACAATGTCTGGTCCCATCCATCTCCTACCAGGAAACCGGGCTGGTACAAATCAAAGTGTTTTTGCAAGCGTGCAATAACTTCGTCAATTGAAGCGGCTCCGCGCAGGTCAACGTATCGCAGGCCCTGGGCTACCTGGAATAAATGGCTGTGAGCATCATTAAAAGCCGGGTATACCGGAGCCCCGTCCAGGTTAATCTCCTTACGGCCTTTGAACTGCTCCCGGATTTGTTCTGTAGTTCCGGTGGCCACAAAAATGCCTTTATCCACTGCAAAAGCCTGGCATACGGCAAAGGAGCTGTCTACAGTATAAACTCTGGCATTGTAAACAACCAGGTCTACGGGTCTGCGTGATGAGCAGGAGGCGGGAACAATGAGTGTCATTCCTGTTAAGATGAGTGTAATAAGGTGTTTTTTCATGTCAGATCTGTTTCCTCAGGCGGGCAATGGGAATATTGAGCTGTTCACGGTATTTGGCAACTGTTCTGCGGGCAACCTTATAACCTTTTTCGTTCAGGCAGGCAACCAGCTCTTCATCGGTCAGCGGTTTGCGTTTATCTTCCGCGTCTATGCTCTGGGCCAGGATGTTCTTGATTTCACGGGTGGATACTTCTTCTCCGGATTCTGTCATAAGGCCTTCTGAGAAAAAATACTTAAGGGGATAGATGCCAAAGTGTGTTTGAATGTATTTAGAGTTCACGACCCTGGATATGGTGGATATGTCCAGACTGGTTTTCTCGGCAATATTTTTGAGCACCATGGGTTTAAGCTTGGTCTCATCACCTTCTATAAAGTATTCTTTCTGGAATTCCAGGATGGCTTGCATGGTATTGAGCAGTGTGTGTTGACGTTGCCTGATGGCTTCAATGAACCATTTTGCAGAGTCCAGCTTCTGTTTCACAAAGATTGCGGCTTCTTTGCTTTCCCTTGAACTCTGGCCGGCGGCTTTAAGGAGCATATCGGCATACCGTTTGTTTATACGAAGTTCGGGGACTGAAAACCGGGGCAGCGTTAAAACAGGCTCCCCGTCCTTCATTTCCAGAATGAAATCGGGAACAACCTGCTGTGCTCTGTCTGCGTAGGAATCGTCAACATTGCCGCCCGGTTTTGGATTCAGCCGCAGGATCTCGTCAATGGCTTCCTTAAGCTCATCTTCCGTAATGCCGAGTCTGGCTATGATCTTGTCGTAATGCTTTTTTGTGAATTCGTTAAAATGTTTTTCCAGGATGGTACGTGCTGTGTCCACAGAGGGTTTCTGTTCTTTGTGGCGAAGCTGGATGAGCAGGCATTCCTGCAGGTTCCGCGCTCCTACCCCGGGAGGATCAAATTCCTGGATAATGGACAGGGCCTGTTCAAATTCTTCCGGGCGGACTAACAGTCCCTGGCGAAAAGCCATGTCGTCACTCAGGGTTTCAAAATCCCTTCTCAGATAGCCGTCATCGTCCAGGCTCCCGATAACGAATAGGGCGATTTCCCGTTCTTTTTCTGTAAGTGAGCGGAATCCCAGCTGAGCCCCAGATGCTGGTGAAAGCTTTCTCTGACCGAAAAAGTGGGAAAATCTTTTTTAATATCCCGTGACTGGTTGTTAACGTATAATTTATAGGAAGGAATGGAGTCGTCCTGGGTGCTGTAATCACTTAAGGATAATTCGTTGTTGTTATCGTTCTCTTCCTCGGCCTCTTTTGTTTCCAAAACAGGATTCTCCTCCAGTTCTTTCCTTACCCTCTGATCCAGCTCCAGCGTTGGCAACTCCAACAGCTTAATGGTTTGTATCTGCAGCGGTGATAATTTTTGTTTGAGCTGCAGTCTTTGTTGTAGTGACTGAGATAACATTTCTTTCAGTTGCTTGTTGCAAATATACACAATTGCATTCTTTTTAATAACTTTGTGCACAGAAAACTTGTCCCCGACCTATGGAACCAATCATTCCGCCAGTCCCCAGGCATTTGATGGAAGAAGAACTGACCAGGGAACGCTTTGTCAGGTATTCTTCCCGTGGAGAGAACAGATTATATGACTTTAACGCGCACGAAGCTCCCAATACCATGAGGGAGGTGGGACGGCTTCGCGAGATAGCATTCAGGGCAGCCGGAGGCGGAACGGGTCTTGCCTCGGACATTGATTCTTACGATGTCAGCCCCCATGTGCCCTACAGGCAGCTGGTGGTGTGGGATCCCAAAAAAAAAGAAATCCTGGGGGGATACCGTTATATCATCGGAGCGGGAATAAAGCCCGAGAACCTGGCCACATATCCCATTTTCAGTTTTTCTGATTCCTTTGTCCATGATTACCTCCCTTATACCATTGAACTGGGCAGGTCGTTTGTACAGCCCAATTACCAGAATTCCAATGAAAACCGCTCCGGTTTGTATGCATTGGACAATTTGTGGGACGGTTTGGGAGCCCTGATTGTACGTTACCCCTGCATGCGTTATTTTTTTGGGAAAGTAACCATGTACCGCACTTATAACCAGCAGGCAAGGAATTGCCTGCTGTATTTTTTAAACAAATATTTTCCCGATTCCGAATCTTTGGCAACTGCCATTGAACCGCTGGATTATAACGTGGAGAATCCTTATTACAAAGATCTTTTCCAGTCCGGTAATTATGATGAAGATTATAAGACCCTGGTACGTGAAGTCAGGGCATATGGGGAAAGGATACCTCCACTGATCAACTCTTATATGAGAATTTCTCCCAATATGCGTGTTTTTGGTACCACGTTAAACGAGCATTTTGGGGGGGTGGAAGAAACCGGGATCCTGATAACCATCAAGGATATGTATCCCGACAGGGTAGGGCGCCACATGCATTCACTCAGAAACTTTGCAGAGAGGGTCAGGCTCAGGTGGTGGAACAAGGACGCGTCAAAAAATGCTCCCTGTGATCAAAGCGGAGGATAAGATATGCCTTCCCGGGTGATGAAAGCCTGAGGATATGTTTTGCGGATCTCTAGCATAAATCGCATAGCTTCGCTTCGTGTGCGGAAATCACCAACAGTAACCTTGAAGTAGGGGTTTTCATACATCCTGTAAACCGCGGTTTCCGGGTACAGGGCCATAAAGGACGTAACTATGCTTTCCGATTCGGCCCGGGCCGTTTGCTTGTTGTCAAAAAAAATACGAACCCGAAAGCCCTGCATCTTATTAGAAGACAGCCTGTTGTTTTCTACATGCCAGTTGACTTTATACCGGATAGAATCTGACTGAACAATCCTCAGACGGTTCCCGTTGGGACCGGTTTTCTGAAAGTGCTCAAACACATCGGTTGTCAGTTCCAGGGTATCGGGTTCCTGTGCCAGGAGACTCCCCGAAAAGAAACCTGCTGCCAGCAGGATCATGATGTATGACACGACACTTCTTTTCATAATTCCAGTAATTGTTTGGCGGGAATGTCGCTAAGATGCAGTTTTCGCTTCACGCCCCCGCTTTTAACCGTGGCATCTATATCAAGCCGTATCTGTTGGAGCAGTGTCTGGTCAAGGTCAATGGCGCCCGAGAAGAGAACAGACATATCGGTGATTTTCATTGACACAATCCCTTCGTTTGTAGAGGTGCTACGGGCATCAAATACCATGGCAGAATCCATTGAAAACATGGCTATCTGCTTGTCTTTAAGCTTTAACGCCCCGTTCATCTGTGTAAGCCGTATCCTGCCCCCGGTAGGGTTGTTCAGGGTTGCACGGATTTTTATGCGGGCCGATGACAAACTGGTCATGTTATACTGGCTGACGGCAATGTTTTCAATAGCAATATCCCGGTATCGGGAACATCCGGCAGCCACCAGAATGGCCAGTATACAAAGGATCAGGCTTTTCCTGTTCATGATGCAAAGGTATACATTTAGGGTGAATATGCTATATTTGTGCCATGATTCCTTTTTATATCGAAACATATGGTTGCCAGATGAATGTCAGTGATTCCCAGGTGGTTTCCAGTATCCTGTCTGATAACGGATACGAACCGTGCAACCGCTGGGAAGATGCCCGTATCGTGCTGATCAACACCTGTTCCATAAGAGAAAATGCCGAAAAACGCGTGATGGCCCGGCTTAATTATTTTGCCCGTGCAAAACGTAAAGATCCGCAGCTCAGGGTTGGGGTGCTGGGTTGTATGGCCACCAGGCTCAGGGATTCCCTGCTTAACCACCCGGCCGTTGATTGTGTTGCCGGCCCCGACAGCTACAGGCTGCTGCCCGGGATGCTGGAAGCAACAGGCTGCCCAAGTCATGACGGGATGTCCGGGATGCGCAGCCAGCCCTTGCCTCGGCCCGTGTTGCCGGAAGCACCACGTGCCCAAAGCTACCCGCCTGCGCCCGGGATGTCCGGCGTGCCCCTGAACGCCCGCATGAACGTGGAGCTTTCTGCCTCGGAAACGTATGCCGATATCAGGCCTTTACGGAATACGACCTGCGGAGTGACTGCTTTTGTAACCATTATGCGCGGATGCAACAACATGTGTGCGTATTGCGTGGTGCCCTACGTGCGGGGCAGGGAAAGAAGCCGCGACCCGCATTCCATTCTGGAAGAGGTTAAGAATCTTGTGGACAGCGGTTATCGGGAGGTAACGCTCTTGGGTCAGAATGTAAACTCCTATTTGTGGGAGCCAAAGGATGGCGCTAATCCTGTTTCGTTCGCCCGGCTGCTGGAACAGGTGGCTTTGGTGTCCCCCCTGCTGAGGGTCCGTTTCACCACTTCACATCCAAAAGACATGCAGGATGATGTGCTGCTGGCCATGGCCCGCTTTCCCAATATATGCAAACACATTCACCTTCCTGTTCAAAGCGGCAGCAACCGGATATTGCAGAAAATGAACCGTAAATACACCCGGGAAAGTTACCTGGAAAGAATTGCCCGCATACGGGAGATCTTACCCGGGTGTGCCATTTCTTCCGATATGATTGCCGGCTTTTGCTTGGAAACAGAAGAAGACCACGCCATGACACTCGGCCTGATGGAAACAGTGCATTATGACCAGGCCTTCATGTTCCAGTACTCCCAGCGTCCCGGCACCCAGGCAGCGCGTCATTACCCCGACGATGTTCCTGAAGAGGTAAAAACCCGCAGGCTTGCCGAGGTTATCGCCTTGCAGAACCGTCTTTCCCTGGAAAGCAACCAGTCCGATGTGGGAAAAGTCTTTGAAGTGCTTGCCGAGGGTGTTTCCAAACGCTCTTCCCGTGCGTTTTTCGGCCGCACCACTACAAACAAGGTCTGTGTATTCCCCAGGGGAAACAGTGCTATAGGGGATTATGTCAGGGTACTGGTAAAATCGTGTACCGCAGCAACACTTAAGGGTGAAATTATCATAGAAAACAATAAATCATGACAAAAATCAAAGCTACTTACCTGGGAGACCTCCACATAGAGGCCGTACACCTGGATTCAGGATCACGTATTCAGACAGATGCCCCGGTTGACAACCAGGGAAAAGGTGCACTTTTTTCTCCCACCGATCTTTTTGCCACATCCCTGGCAGCCTGTATGATGACCATCATGGGCATCTCGGCCCGCAGCTACGGTTTTGCCCTTGAAGGGGCTTATGCCCAGGTGGAAAAAATCATGGCATCTTCCCCCCGCCGGGTGGGCGAAATAATCATAGACCTGTATTTTCCCGATGGCAAAACCTATGGAGAGCGAGAAAAAAGGGTTATTGAAGCCGCTGCAGCCACGTGTCCTGTTGCCAATTCCGTCCATCCGGATCTGAAAAAAACAGTACGGTTTCATTACTAAGAAAAATTAACTACATTTGCTCCCCCCGTTTACCAAAATTGCCCGGATGGCGGAATCGGTAGACGCGCTGGTCTCAAACACCAGTGGCCGCAAGGCTGTGCCGGTTCGATCCCGGCTCCGGGTACAGAAAAAGGGTTATAACTAATTAAGTTACAGCCCTTTTTGTTTTTTAATGGTGTACTAAAAGTGTACTACTCAACCAAAAGCTACTTTTTTACACTAATTTTGTATTACTATTCTATTACTATTTGTGGCCGGTAGCCCATTGTTTTACCCAAAATAACATCAACGGCTTCAGTAGTTAGAAAGCCATCTTTTAAGGCCTGCAATAGGGTGGCCTTTAATTGCCGATCAAGTTGATACCGCCCGGCTCCATCTGGCTCAATCGCCTTTATTATGTTTATTTCATCCATAGTTTTAATATAACTTATTATTGTATTGTTTCATCTGTTATGGTTTCATTAATGGAGCTTATAATATCGTCTATTTGAGCCTCTGTTAAAGCGTTAAAGTCTATTTGAGCCTCAACGGCTGCCTGCTTTGGTAGTACATATTGCAAAAGCCGTTCAAAGACTTGCACCCGGTCTTTAGGCTGCATTTTTTTGAAATCGCTTTCAATCAATTCCCGGTTGTTATTAACAAACTCACTTAGCCACGTTCTTACACTACTTGTAACCCGGTTGGGTACTCCAGGCCCCCGCCCGCCCATCCTGCCTCTGCCATCGTTTCTTTTTCTCCCCATAACTATTTATCACTACTTTAGTAAATAACATTACCAATTTTTGGTAACAAAGTACATCTTATTATAAGCATTCAAGAATAAGCCCCAACGTTTTTGATCTCATTATCCAACTCCTTTAGTAGCTCATCTGGTACGGCTGTTCCCGTCTTTGTGGCCACTTCAATAATTTTCTTTTTGAGCCTGGTATAACTCTTTCTATCATTAAATACTTTAGCCTCTTTCAGTTCATCCACAAAGCTGCTTATTTCCGTCTGGTTGCTCTGGCTTATAAGCCGGGCCACAAATACATCATAAGCATCAGAAACGGTTTTAATTTCATTCATTATTATTGTTTTTTCTTTGCTCTCCTTTGATATTGAATAATAATTCCTCTGGTAAGACTCCATTAACTGCCTATAAAAAGGCCTTTCTGTCAATGTTGAGGCTCTTATATCCGCTACCCCTAACAGCTTGGATAATCGCCCATTTAGCCTCATTTCATACTTCAACAAATTGGCATTCTCCAGGCCAACGGGTAGGATCATATCCTTAACGGCTGCATCTGCCCGCTTATCATAGAAACAAAATATCTTTTGTTGTTGCTTCCCCCTGGGCTTGTAATAAAGTGTGCCCGGTTCAAAATGATACCTCAACAGCCTGGGCATATCTCCCAATCTGGATAAGTAATTTTGTACCGGGTGTTCCATTACAAATTGTGCCCCAAACTCCAGGCCGGTTACTTTGGCATCCTTTACGCTTAAATGTAGGCCGTCTGATAACTTTTCCAATGCCTGGCCGGTAGTGTGTCTATCTAGTCGGCCCTTAAAAAGTAGTTAAAACATTGAAAATCAGCAAAAATAAGCCCAAAAACATTTGGAATATATGCAGGAAATCAGTATCTTAGAGTAAAATTACTGCAAATAAATTCAAAAAA
>Ga0116157_10004394_pt1 | contig 13172 bp, 10 predicted proteins | sample AD_UKC048_MetaG_FD_89882 | JGI IMG/M metagenome (GOLD analysis project Ga0116157, IMG submission 89882) | Active sludge microbial communities of municipal wastewater-treating anaerobic digesters from USA - AD_UKC048_MetaG | ecosystem: Engineered > Bioreactor > Anaerobic > Digestate | place: USA...
GTTATTGGTTATTGGTTATTAGTTATTAGTGTGCATTGCCCTTGGCTTTGCAATAAATGACGCCAGGAGCAACGCACACTAATAACTAATAACTAATAACTAATAACTAATAACCGATAACTAATAACTACTGAGCGAGAATATGCGCCATGCGCAGCAACTCTTTATTCACCACCTTGTTCTTGTTAATCGCCTCTGCGAAAGGTGTGTAGGCCACATTGTTATTCCGAATACCGACCATCACGCCGGATTTGCCGTTTAGAAGGGCTTCTACGGAATTAAAACCGAGGATGCTGGCCAGAACTCGGTCGAAAGAACTCGGCGATCCGCCGCGTTGCAGGTGACCGATGACGCTGACTTTAATGTCGTCGTAAAAATCGATTTTACCTTCCACCAGTTTGGCGATATCGTACACGGTACCCATGTGATTGCCTTCGGCAACGATCACGATACTGAACAATTTGGAGCGTTTGGCGCTGCGTTTGAGCAGTTTCACCACATCCTCGATAGAGGAATCCTCTTCCGGAATCATGACGCCGCCGGCGCCGCCGGCAATAGCCGTATGCAGGGCGATAAATCCAGAATGGCGGCCCATTACCTCTACAAAAAACAGGCGGTTGTGCGAGTCGGCGGTGTCGCGGATCTTGTCGACCGCCTGAACGGCCGTATTCACTGCGGTATCGAAACCGACGGTGAAGTCCGTTCCATACAGATCGTTATCGATGGTTCCGGGAATACCGACTACGGGGATGTCCGGAAATTCTTTCATAAAATGCATGGCGCCCGTAAACGTACCGTTGCCGCCGATAGCGATCAGCGCATCGATATCATTGTCTACCAGGTTTTCATAAGCCTGTTTACGGCCTTCAGGAGTCATGAACCGCTGACTGCGAGCCGTTTTCAGCACCGTACCGCCCCTGTGGATGATATTACTGACGTCGGTCGTTTCCAGTCTTTTAATGTTTCCATCTATCATTCCCTCATAGCCGCGCATGATTCCGTAAATATGCAGGTCATTGTTAAAAGCATTGCGCACAATGGCCCGTACGGCGGCATTCATACCCGGGGCATCGCCGCCGGAGGTAAATACCGCTATTCTTTTAATTTCCTTACTCATGTTTATTGAAAGCCGCACTCGTTACAGAAGGGCCTGTTATTGAGGATTTGAGATTGAATCCTCCTATTACTAATAATCAGTGCGCGTGTTTTGGGTATCCAGTGTCCGAAACACTAAATACCAAAAACCAAACACGCACGGGTCAGTCGGTAGGATGCATGTGATAATCCGCCAACTGATAGATTGGTTTGCGAAGAATGGAGCCGAGTTTCAGTTTTCGTTCATCCATACACTTCACCAGAACTTCCTGAAAATGATGGGCAATAGAGCCTACGAAATGCACTGGTACGTACTGATATCCATTGTATTTACATGCCTGCCTGTCGAGAAATTCGCCGAGACAATCGGCTACCATTTCGCGCACGTACGGGTGTTGCAGGTTATCGCCCAGAAAACGGGTAAACGTTGCCAGATAAGCATTGGCGCCTTTTTCATACACGCGGTCCTTGATAGCATCCATACCTTCCGGGTATGCAGCGTCGAAAGCCGCATTCAGGTCGGTGGGTAATTCGCGGTAGAACTTCGCACGCAACAGTGCCTTACCCAGGTGCGTGCCGCTGCCCTCGTCGCCCAGCAGCCAGCCCAGTGAGGGAACGTTGTCGAGAATGGCATTGCCGTCATAGTAGCAACTATTGGAGCCCGTGCCGAGGATACAACAAATACCCGCATTGTATCCGCAGGTGGCGCGTGCGGCGGCCAGCAAATCGTGTTCCACTTCGACTTTCGCGTTGGGAAATACCGCCCGCAAGGCTTTCGCAATAATTTCAGCGCGGTGATCGTCGTGCACGCCGGTACCGTAAAAGAATATCTCTTTTACTTCTTTCGGCTTGAGTTTCGGCGCCAGTTGCCCCCGTACGATCGCTTCGATTTCTTCTGTCGTATGGAAAAACGGGCTGAACCCGACGGTGTTTTCCAGTTGCTGATCGCGTCCGCCATGCAGCAGCAGCCAATCGCATTTTGTCGAACCACAATCTGCTATTATAACCATGAGTTGAATCTAAAAGATTGACAATGAGCGGCCTGTGGACACGTTCATGCCGCTCTGCCGCAAAAGATTTTCGTTTCGGGTACTATTTGTAAAAAGTACACGAATGGCGCAAAAATAGATTTTTCCCTTAAATAGATGGGTATTCCTGCGAATGATATCAATTATTTATTTTTGGTTATTGGTTATTTGTTATTAGTGTGCATTGCCTCTGGCCTTGCAATAAACGACACCAAGGGCAATGCACACGAATAACGAATAACAAATAACCAATAACTAAATATCCGAAGTAAAGTGGAATTGAATCTTCGGGAAATTCTCCTGCGTGGTTTGCAGCACCCAGGCCGTTTCGGCGAGAAAAACGGTGTTCCCGTCGCTGTCTTTGGCAATATCTCTTTTACGGCGGTCCAGAAACTCTGCCATGGCTTTCGGATCGTCGGAAGTGACCCAGCATGCTTTGTTCAAATTAACCGGTTCATAGCGGCATTTGGAGCCGTACTCGCTTTCCAGGCGGTGCTGGATGACTTCGAACTGTAGTTGTCCGACAGTGCCGATAATGCGGCGTCCGTCGCTCTGGCGGGTGAACATTTGCGCCACCCCTTCGTCCATGAGTTGGTCGAGGCCTTTGGCAAACTGTTTTTGTTTGAGCGGATCGGCATTTTCCACGTAGCGGAACTGTTCGGGCGAAAACGCCGGAATGCCTTTGAAGTGCAGCGTTTCCCCTTCCGTGAGCGTATCACCGATCTTGAAATTACCGGAATCGTACAGACCCACCACGTCGCCCGGATAGGCTTCTTCCAGCAGCGTTTTTTTGGAGGCCATGAACATGGTAGGGTTCGGGAATTTCATGTCGCGGCCCAGGCGCATGTGCCGGTAGTTTTTGTTGCGCTCGAATTTGCCGGAGCAGATGCGCAAAAACGCAATCCGGTCGCGGTGCCGCGGGTCCATGTTGGCAAAGATCTTGAATACGAAGCCACTGAATTTCTCTTCCTCGGGGCGCACCAGTCGTTCTTCCGTATAACGCGGCAGCGGCGTGGGAGCGATTTCCACGAAGCAGTCGAGCATTTCCTTTACGCCGAAGTTGTTGACCGCGGAGCCGAAGAAAACAGGGCAGATTTTGCCTGTGAGGTAATCTTCTTTTTTGAATTCCGGGTATACCGTTTCCACTACTTCCACTTCTTCGCGGAGTTCGCGGGCTGCGCTGTCGCCGATGTGTTTTTCCAGATCGGGGCTGGCGAGGTCCTCGAATACGATAATGTCTTCGTCTTCCTGTTTGCTGTGTGGATTGAACAGCACGAGTTTTTTCTCATACAGGTTGTAAACGCCCTTGAAACGTTGTCCCATGCCGATGGGCCACGACAGCGGCCGCACTTTCACGCTGAGTTTCTGTTCGATTTCATCGAGCAGATCGAAGGCGTCCCTGCCCTCGCGGTCCATTTTATTGATAAAAAAGATGATGGGCGTATCGCGCATACGGCAGACTTTGGTCAGTTTTTCCGTCTGCTTTTCCACACCGTTCGCTACGTCGACCACGATGGCCGAGTCGACAGCCGTAAGGGTGCGGTAGGTATCTTCCGCAAAATCTTCGTGACCGGGCGTATCCAGGATATTGATTTGCAGGTCTCTGTATTCAAAACCCATCACCGAAGTGCTGACCGAGATACCACGCTGGCGCTCGATCTCCATGAAGTCGGACACCGTACTTTTTTTGATCTTGTTGCTTTTTACTGCGCCGGCCGTCTGGATAGCGCCCCCGAAAAGCAGTAGTTTTTCCGTCAGTGTGGTTTTACCGGCGTCCGGGTGGGCCACGATGGCGAAAGTGCGACGACGGTGAAGTTCGGATATATAATTGGACATGCGAGGTCTGAAGAGAAGTGAAAGGTGAGATGGCGAGAAGCAAGACTACTTCGCACAATCCCTGTAAAACGGCCGCAAAGGTAGGGCTTTATACCTAATTTATGGCCGTTTCTTGTAAATTGAAAAGCCGGGACCGGGAGGACGTATAGCAAAAGGAATGTTATAGAATCTTGTAATTTTGTGTTTTAGTTTTGAAACAACCTTTGAAAACATGGAATTTCTTTTAAAAATCGTCTACTACGCGCTGCTCGCCATCACTACCCTGCTGGACGTTTTTTACTTCTGCGCAACCTTGCTCGGTCTTATTGACCCCAAGTCGGCCGGGAAAAAGCAGGAGGATCTTTTTATGCTGGCTGCAACTGCCATATCGATGGCAATTCTGTACAAGGCATACCAGATGGGCCATGTACAGGGTTACTGGGGTACAGGCATCTGGCTCGTGGTTGGGGCTATTATTTCGTTTATCGTGATTTATGTCGGCGGCATGCTGATGTTCGGCAACCCTCGCTGGCAGTAGGGATTTTTAACCACAAGGGGCACAAACATGCATTATCCCGGATTTTATTCCAATGCACCAATCGAAGAACAAATGCCCCGGCCGCTGTTGTGCGTCCCTGCCAACAGCAATTAACTTCGAATTTCAGGTAAAAAAGCAGATCAATTTGCCTGGCAAGTGTGGTAATTTGTCGTTGGCGGGGACGCACAACGACGGCCGGGGCAACTCACTTTACTATGAATGTTGTAAAACCATTGACCAATAGTATTCGTTCAAAAATTAGGGATGAACTCATCTTTGTGCCTCTTGTGGTTAAAAAAACATACGCACTCATCGGGTTTGTAAATTCGATACAGAGCGCGCTACTTTTGCGGCATTTCCAAACACAACCAATTTCCAACCCTTGGACATAAAAAAAATTCCTTCCTCCTGTTTCGTGCTCGACGAAACCCGGCTGCGCCAGAACCTTTCGATTATCAACCGCGTACAACAGGAAGCCGGCGTGCAGATCATCCTGGCCTTCAAAGGCTTTGCCATGTGGAGTGCCTTTCCGATCGTACGCGAATACGTGCACGGTGCTACTGCTTCTTCCCTCAACGAAGCGCGATTGTGCTTCGAGGAAATGAAAACCAAAGCGCATACCTACTCTGTGGCATATACGCCGCGGGAATTCGGTAAAATCCTCGGCTATTCAAGCCACGTTACGTTCAACTCCATCGGTCAATACCGCCGTTTCCGGAAAAAAGTGGAAGCGGCCAAAGAACCGGTGAGTCCCGGCATCCGCGTCAATCCGGGCTGGTCGCCTGTCGGAACAGCCCTGTACAATCCTGCCGCGCCGGGCTCGCGCCTGGGCGAACCGGCCGAAAATTTTAAGGGAAAACTGCCGGAAGGTGTAGAGGGTCTGCACTTTCATACCCTGTGCGAAAGCACGAGTTACGACCTGGAAAAAACGCTGGAATATTTTGAAAGCCAGTTCGGCGCCTATCTGCCGCAAGTCAAATGGGTGAATTTCGGCGGTGGCCACCTCATGACCAAAAAAGGCTACGACGTGGATCACCTCATCGGCGTACTGAAAGCCTTTAAAAAACGGCACCCGCATCTGCACGTACTACTCGAACCCGGCAGCGCATTTGCCTGGGACGCCGGCGTGCTGGTGGCCACCGTGCTCGATATCGTGAACAATAAAAAGGTAAAAACAGCCATCCTCGACGTATCCTTTACGGCACATATGCCCGATACGCTGGAAATGCCGTACCGCCCCCGCATACAGGGCGCTTCTGAAGAGCCTGTGGCCGGGCAACCGCAGTACCGCCTGGGAGGCGTCAGTTGCCTGAGCGGCGACTTCCTGGAAGCCTACTCCTTTGAAAAACCGCTGAAAATTGGCCAGAAGATCGTGTTCGAAGACATGATCCACTACACCATGGTCAAAACAAGCACCTTTAATGGCGTTGCACACCCTTCCATTGCCATCTGGCGGCCGGATGGAACGCTGGATGTGGTGCGGAAGTTTGGGTATAATGATTATAAGAGAAGGCTCTCTTGAAATAGAAGTGAGAGAAGTGAGAGAAGTGAGAGGGTGAGAGCCGACTTCGATTACACCGCTTCGCTCCGGTCATTCCGACTACAGGAGCGAAGCGGTGTAATCGAAGTCGGCTCTCACCCTCTCACATCTCTCACCTTCTCACTTCTCTCTCGCGTCTCTCACTTTTGCTATTTTACAAATAAAAAGTACATCAGCACCATCAACGCCAGTGTGGCGATGACGAGCACAGTAACGAATTTGCGGCGGTCTTCAGAGTCTTTGGCGGCATATTTGTTCGACGACTTGCCTCCTCTTGTTTTAGTAGACATGATGTTGAAAAGTTTATAGTGAACTGATTTTTTTGCCTTTACTGAATGTATGCCGTTTACGGCCGGCATTTATTTCATTACAAATCTTTGCTTTCCAACCGGACTTTTCAGGTGATATTGATCAACTGTTGCGGATGATCTGTCTTTCTCTTAATTCAGGCCTTGTTCCCGGAAGATCCGGTTCAGCCATTTTATCATGAGCGAAAGTACAGCTGTGGCGACAGCAAGCAATGCAAAATTTACCCAAAAAAACAGGGCTTTGTCGTCGTAGCGGTCCCACATGGTAGCCAGTACGCCGCTGAGTTTATTGCCCAGTGAAGTGGCCAGTTGCCAGCCGCCCATCATCAATCCTGTCAGGTGCCTCGGCGACATCTTCGACACCATCGACAAGCCCATCGGGCTCAGGCAAAGTTCTCCCACTGTGATGACGCCATAGGAACCAACGATCCACCAGGCGGAGGCTTTGTCGCCCCCGTTGTGACAGACATACACGGCGGTGACCATCACGAGTGTCGACAAGGCCGAAATAGCCAGCCCCCACCAGATTTTGCCGGGTGTGGTGGGTTCTTTACCCCTGCGGCGCAGCCAGGCGAATACGAAAATGATCAGCGGCGTGAGTGTAACTACAAAGAAAGGGTTTACCGACTGGTAAATTTCCGTGGAAACCAGTGCTACGTCCTGCCCCTGCGGCGGGCGTTCGGCTTCCGGTACGTTTATAAAATACGGATTGATCGAAGCCACTTTCACGATAGCACCTTTCGCATCGCGTTCGGTACGGAAATGCTCGTCGTATTTCGGGTATTGAGCCGTGTCGGTGCTTACGATTTGCGCCATTTTCAGGTCGGTAGCGGGGCCTTGTACCCAGGTGGGCATGGCCCGGTCGGTATAAAACTCCGCCCAGGTGGTGAGTGCCGTGCCGTTTTGTTTGAAAATGGCCCAGAACATGATAACAACAGCATACACGGAAAGCAGGGCTTTGATGCGCGGTTTGTCTTCAAAAGATGCTTTTTTAAGCGTCCAGATATAAAAACCGATCACCGGCAGGCTGCCGAGCAGGAAAGCATCGGTGGAATCGGAACCGAAAATATTGCCTGGAATAAGCCAGCCCGCAACGCCTGTCACCACAGCCGGCAACAACACCGACGAGAGCAACTGCCCTACCCCGAATTCTCCTTCTTTGGGTTTTTCTCTAAGGACATCCGCATGCGCATAGTGTTTCATACCGCTCACAAAAACGATTACCCCGATAAACATCCCGACACCCGCCGCCGCAAATGCCGCGCCCCAGCCGATGTTCCAGCGCAGCCAGGCCGCAAAAAAATTGCACACCAGCGCACCGATATTGATGCCCATGTAAAAAATATTGTAGCCGGTGTCCTTGAGTTCCCGGTAGCGGTCTTCGTTGTACAGGTTGCCGAGCAACACCGAAATATTCGGTTTAAAGAAGCCGTTGCCGAGGATCATGATGCCCAGCGAGGTGTAAAAAGACACCAGGTTGTTCGGGATCGCCAGCAACAGGTAACCCACACCCATCAAAACAGCGCCGAGGATGATACTGAACCGGTATCCAAGCAGCCGGTCGGCCAAAAGCCCGCCGATAAAAGGCGTGAGGTACACCAGCGCGATGAACGTTCCGAATATATCGGAAGCGACCGAACGGTCCATCGACAAACCGCCACGCTGCGCGTCGGTCATGTACAACACGAAAATGCCGATCATCAGGTAATAACCGAAACGCTCCCACATTTCAGTGAAAAATAGAAAAGGCAGACCAGCAGGGTGTTTTTTAAACATGGTTGGAACGATGAATGATGAACGATGAATGATGAACGATGAACGATGAATGATTACATGTACTCAGTTACGCCGCTTCGATTATTCCAGATATGGAGCGAAGCGGCGTAATCGAAGTCGGCTCTCACCCTCTCACTTCTCACTTTCTCACTTCTAGTAATTGGGCAAATGTAAAAAATGATTTGTAAGCCCGGCCTTCCTATCTTTGCCCTGCAATTACCTTACAAAAATTTATCAGCAATCAGACTTATAGCATGTTACAAAAAGTTTTGTTGACGCTTCTGCTTTCCATGATTTGTGTTGCCGGTGCCATGGCGCAACAACCCGCTACACCTCCGGAAGGCCCTTCCACCGTGGCTCCGAAGCCACCGCATGCCGACAGCGTGATGGTAACGATCATTCTCAAACACCAGCAGGACAAAAATCTGGCTGAAATACGCCGCATACTGGAAGCGCAGGGTTTCTGGGACATGTTCCCGCCCGAAGATGCCCGCGTGGTGTCCTGGACGCTCGCCATGGGCCTGGGACACATCATCACCCTGCAAGTACCGGCAGGGGCCGTTCGCCGGCTCAACCTGGCCATCGAGAACGGCGCCTGGGGCGCTTATGATTCGGAAATTTTTCTTTCCTACGACTATATGTCGGTTTGGAAAGATTATGTGGAAAAACGGGAAGACGCCAAGGCTGACCGGAATTGAGGATTAAAGGATTGATTTATTGATTTGGTTCGGGTTCGCTGTCTGTTTAGTCATCCGATGACTCCAAGTCATCGGATGACTAAACAGACAGCGAACCCGAACCAAATCAATAAATCCCTATCAGTGGTTATGCAATTTGAGAAGTGTGTGCATCCGTTTAAAAACGCTCAAGTAAAGTAGCGTTATTTAAACCTACCATAACACATCACGCAGCAACTTTTGCCCCTGCTTATTCGTTCTTTCCCTGTCATCCAAATATTTACCTGAAGGCGCTTCGCACTTCGCACCGGCGGCTTCGCACTGAACACCGCACTTCGCAACCAACCATGAAAAAGATACTTTTCGGCATCGCGATTACCCTGCTGCTGCTCCTGGTCGCACTGGTTACCCTCCCCTACTTTTTTAAGGACGAAATCATTGCGCAGGTGAAAAAGGCTGCCAACGAAAGCCTGACTGCCACGGTGGAATTCAAGGACGTAGACGTGTCTGTTTTCCGCCATTTCCCTAAATTGTCTATCGGACTGGAAGGTCTCGACGTCACCAACGGCCCCGGCCCGTTTGAGGGCGTAAAACTGGTGCAATGCCCGCGCCTCGACGTAACGGTCGACCTCTGGTCGGCTATTTTCGGGAGTTCCGTGGTGGTGAACGGTCTCTTTTTCGAGCAACCCGATATCCGCGTGTACGCGCTCAGCAATGGCGCCGCCAATTACGACATCACCAAACCCGACCCCGCCGGCACAACCGCCGCTTCTTCGGAAAGCAGCCCTGTCAAACTGGAGCGCTACGGCATTTCCGACGGTAAAATCCTGTACGACGACCGCGGGCTCGACATGAAAGCCGAAATGAGCGGACTGGACCATACCGGCTCCGGCGAATTCACCGCCGATTTGTACGATTTCGTGATGGAAACGGCCATCAAACAACTGTCTGTCAACTACGGCGGCATCCAGTACCTCCGCAATGCCCGCGCCGACTGGCAAGCCACTTTGGGCGCCGACATGAAAAACATGAAGTTTACTTTTAAGGAAAACGACTTGAAAGTGAACGACCTGGCGCTCATGCTCGACGGCTGGGTGCAAATGCCCGAAAACACCGAGGATATCCGCATGGACCTCACCTTCGGCACGCCCGCCAATACGTTTAAAAGCCTGCTCAGTATTATTCCCGGCGCTTACACCAAGGATTTCGGCGACGTGCAGGCCAATGGCACCGTGCAATTTGCCGGCTTCGCCAAAGGCACTTACAATGAAACCGTATACCCCGCTTTCAAACTCGATTTCAAGGTGGGCAATGCTGATTTCAAATACCCGTCCCTGCCACTCGGCGTAACCAACATCAACGTCGACGCTTCTATCAACAGTCCGACGGCGCGCATGAACGACATGACGGTGAACATCCCGAAATTCAGCTTGCGCATCGGCTCCAACCCGCTGGAAGGTTATTTCAACCTCAAAACGCCGGAGTCGAACCCGACGGTGGATACCCGGATCAACGGCACGCTCAACCTCGGCGAACTCTCCAAAGCCTTTCCGGTAGAAGGTGTGCAGGAACTGGCGGGGATCATCAAGGCCAATATGACGATTAAAGCCTCCATGAACCAGATCGACCAGCAGCAATACGATCAGGTAAACATGGCCGGCGACTTCGCCATGACGGGCGTGAGTTACCGCGCCGCCGATATGCCGCCGGTAAAAATCAATCAACTCACCACCAGCCTGACGCCACAACGCGTTGATATACAAACGTTCGACGCCAAACTCGGCAAAAGCGACCTGCGCGCCTCCGGCAGTATCGACAACCTGCTGGCCTATTTCAGTACCAACAAAACCATGCGCGGCAACCTCAACTTTTCGTCGGCTTACTTCGATGCCAACGAATGGATGGAAGAGCCCGAACCCGCCGCCACGGCCTCCAAAGTGCCCAGCGACGTGCCCGCAGCCGCCTCGGAAAAGGTGTTCGACCGCTGGGATTTCATGATGGATGGCAAGATCAATAAACTCAAATATGACGTGTACGACCTGTCGGACGTGAGCATGAAAGGTCATTTTATGCCCAATAAAATGAGCATCGACGATTTCGGCATGAAAATCGGCGGCACCAGCGACCTGCGCGGCTCCGGCCAGATCCTCAACGCATGGAACTATCTGTTTGATAACCAGACTGTTGCAGGCACCGTCAACCTGCAATCCACGTATTTCGACCTGAACCAGTTCATGACCGACGATGCGCCGGCTGCCGGATCCGCCGCCGCCGCCGCCCCGCCCGCCGAATCGGTGGTGCCAGTGCCGGAAAACATGGACATGACGATCAACGCCAATTTTGCCAAGGTCAAATACACCACTTACGATCTGAACAACCTCGACGGCAAGATTATCGTGAAAAACGAGGTGGCCAAACTACAGGACTGCACCGCCAACCTGTTGGGCGGTCAGGTGGGCCTCAACGGCGAATACAACACGCAAAATCTGGCCAAACCGTCGTTCAACATGGACATGGCCCTGCAAAACATGGGCTTCAAGGAGTCGTTCCAGAATTTTGTGACGGTAAAAACCCTCGCCCCGGTGGCACAACTCATCGACGGCAAATTCAACACGACCCTGTCTATCAGCGGCCTGCTGGGTAAGGACATGACGCCGGATTTCAACACGCTGTCCGCAGCCGGTTTTCTGGAAACGATCAGCGCCGTGTTCAACAATTTCAAACCGATGAACAACATCGCGGAGAAACTGAACGTGGAATACCTGAAAAAACTGGAACTGGGCAATACCAAAAACTGGTTCGAGATCAAGGACGGCCGCGTCACCATCAAACCGTTCAACGTACAGGTGCGCGATATTTCCATGCAAATAGGCGGCTCGCACGGACTGAGCAGCGAGATGGCTTACCAGATCGTCACCAAAACCCCGCGCAAAACCCTGGAAAAGAGTGGTTTGGGCGCCGTCAATACCGGCCTGAATTTCCTGTCCAAAGAAGCCTCCAAAGCGGGTGTCAACATCGCGCAGGGTGAGTTTATCAACGTGCGTTTCGACCTCACAGGCTCCCTGTTCAATCCGAAAGTGGGTATGAAAATACTCGGTTCCGACGGACAAAGCACGATCAAGGAAGAAGCCGGCGCTACGGTACAGGCTACCGTCGATAAAGCCAAAGACTCCCTGACAAACGTCGCCAACCGCGAACTCGACAAGGCCAAGGATAAAGCCAAAGCCGCCGCCGACAGCCTCACCAACGTGGCCACCCAGAAAGCGAAAGAAGCCGCCGACAAAGCCACCCAGGAAGTAAAAGACAAGGTGGGCGAAAAGGTAGGCGACGAAGTGAATAAAAAAGCCGGCGAAGTGCTCGGCGACCAGGGCCAGAAAAAGGTGGAAGACGTGAAGAAAAAACTGGACGACTGGGATCCGTTTAAGAAGAAGAAAAAGAACTGATTTCTGGTTATCCGTTATTGGTTATTTGTTATTAGTGCTGGTCACTTTCGGCCACTCTATTCGATTCAGCCAAGCATTACCACCCTAATAACCAATAACTAATAACCAATAACAAAAATGAGTATTCCCATCTGGAAAAAATGGCTCTCCCACCTCACGCCCCTCACACTCGAGGAAACGGCGTCGGAACAGAATCCCGAACTGACCGTGCTGCTGTCGCGCGGGCGGGTACAGTTGCTCAGCGGCAACGCCATTTACTCCTGGGATGACCTGTACCAGAATTTTCTGATCGCTTTTGATCGGCTGAAGATCGAGGACGAGGCATTTCAGGACGTGCTGGTGCTCGGTCTCGGCCTGGGTTCCATTCCCTACATGCTGGAAAAGGTGTTCCACCGCGACTACTATTACACCGCCGTGGAATGGGATGAAACCATCTCCGAACTGGCCAACAAGTACACCCTATCCCGCCTGAAAAGCGCCGTAGACGTGATTACCGGCGACGCGGAAATTTTCGTGGACGTGACGGAAGAACAATACGACATGGTGATCATCGATATTTTCGAGGATGAGATCACCCCGCCGCAATTCTGTACCGTTGAATTTCTGGAAACTTGCCGCGACTTGCTGAAACCCAACGGCATGATCCTGTTCAACCGCCTGCACGGAGAAGACAGCGCCGTGCGGAGTGTAACCGAGCGTTTTTTTGAACGCACCTTTAAAAAGGTATTTCCCGAAGCGGCGTATATCGACACGAAGGGGAACTGGATTTTGTGGAGCCGGAAACCTTGATGGTAGTACCTCACCCTACCGGCAAATAAATATCAAACGTCGCACCCTGCCCCAGTTCGCCCGTAGCAGTAATTAGCCCGTGGTGGTTTTCCACAATTTTTTTGACGATGGCGAGCCCGATACCCGTACCGGCATAGTCCTGCCTGCCGTGCAGGCGCTGAAA